>Ga0302319_10023985_pt1 | contig 10871 bp, 8 predicted proteins | sample Bog_T0_2_FD_203319 | JGI IMG/M metagenome (GOLD analysis project Ga0302319, IMG submission 203319) | Peat permafrost microbial communities from Stordalen Mire near Abisko, Sweden - Bog_T0_2 | ecosystem: Environmental > Terrestrial > Soil > Wetlands > Peat | place: Sweden: Abisko, Stordalen Mire... | reverse complement strand
GCGAAGAAGTGCATCCTGCTCGCGCTTGCAAGTTCGCGGACCGAATCCGCCATTCAGCACCTCATCGGTCTGATACGCACCGGCAGCGCTGCAACCGCCGACGCCGCCACCGCGGCAATGTCGATTCATCAGGGCGACGCGCGCGTCCGCGAAGCGATTGAAGCCGCGCGCGCTGCCCGTGAACCCTAAAAAATAACCTTCCCCGCCAGCTGCATATTAAACGGCTCGCCCGGCCCCAGCCCCGGCGCCCCGTTAAAATCTCCGATCGTATCGCTCACCACCCCGTTCGACCCCACCGACCCCGCACCAGTCGCCAGATTAATGCGATTAAACACGTTAAACATTTCCGCCCTTAACTGAATCCGGAAACGCTCCTTAAGCGGAATGTTCTTGAACACCGATAAATCGAAATCGGCAAACCCCGGCCCCACAAAAACATTGCGGCTCAAATCCCCGTCCGGGTTCGTCGTACCCGGACAACCCGTCGCCCCCGGCACGCAGAACGCATTCGGATTCACCCACTGTTCCCCGCCGATCGCCAGATTGAACGTATGGCTCACCCCCGCGAACGGGTTGCCAATGATATTCAGCCCCGGACGCTGCGTCCCCGCATTGAAATTGAACGGCTGCCCGCTGTGCAGCGAGAGAAACGCGCTTACCTGCCATCCGTGCGACAGCCACTTCGGCCCGTGCCCCGACCCCGGCACGTCATAGTTCCAAAACGCCGTAAAATTATGCCGCGTATCGAAATCGCTGCTGCCGTACTCCTGCCGCAGATTAAAGCTGTCGAGCGGCAGCACGCCGCGGTACTCGGTCACATCGTCCAGCGCATGCGCCCATGTGTAAGCGAACTGCGACGTAAACCCGTGCCAGTTGCGCACGCGCAGTATGGTCTGCAGCGAATTATAGTTCGAAATGCCGTCGCTGTTGAGCTGAATAATGGAGCCGTAATTCGGATACTGCGCATTAAACGCGCCATTCTGGTTGATGTCCTGCATCACTGACAGCTTGCGCGCCTTGCTCCCCACGTAGCCCAGCTGCCAGACCGCCGCGCTGCCCAGACTCTTCTCCACATTGAAGTTATAGTTGAAAAAATACGGCGTGCGGAAGTTCTGATTCACCGAAAAAACGTTGAAAATCTGTCCGGCGTTCAGGCAGTTCGGGTCTGTGGCGAAGTTGCCCATGCACGTCGTAACACTCGGGAAAATGGGCGCGCCGCCCGCCTGCGCGGTCTGCCAGTTGTAGCTGTTGCGGCTGTAGCTATCCACCGCGTCGGGTCCGACCGGATTATCTTCCAGCCCGTCCGCCGCGCTGATGGGTGGCCGGAAATCGAGGAACGGATTTATGTTGATCTGATCGAAAAATACCCCGAAGCCCCCGCGCACCACCAACCCCGGCCCGGCCTGGTATGCGAAGCCCGCGCGCGGTGCGAAGTTGTGCCAGTCGGGGCGGAAAATCGAGTTGATCCCCGCGCCCTGAATCTCCAGCCCCTGCCCCGGCACAAACACGCCCAGATCCTTCGTGCCGTTCGCATGCAGCGGCCCAAAATATTCCCACCGCAGACCCAGGTTGAAGTTCAGCTTAGAGGTCACCTGCCAGTCGTCCTGACCGAAGAAGTCGAGCCCGTTCGCCAGCACATGTCGCTCGGCATTTCCCACCGCGATTGACGACGTGCTCACGTCACCCGCCAGAAAGTCCGCAAGCGCGGTCGTATTCGCATCGCAACCCGTAACCGAAGGATTCCCGCCGCAGTAAGCCGCCCATGGCCCCTGCGTTCCATCGAACGTGAACTCGCCCGTGGACCGCCGGAAATAGAACTCGTCGATACGCCCCTGCCGGAACTCGCCGCCAAAGCGAAACTGGTGCTTGCCCGTGTTGTAAGACAGGATGTCGGTCAGGTGTCCCGTAATATCGTTTCGCCCTTCGGGAGGTGTGATTCCCACCTGATCGAATCCCGCGATCTCAATATTCGATGCGCCCTGAATCGGCTTGCCGTTTTCCGTCGCGCCCGGGCTCAGATAAAGCCCCAGATTTTTCATGTTGAACGAGTTGTTGGCATCGTGAAAAATCTGGTTGAAATAACTCACGCCGAACAGCACCTGGTTGGTCATCTTATCCGTCAGCACTGAATTCAGCACCGCCGAATAATTCTGCACGTGAATGGGCGCGACTTCGAAGTAGTAACCCAGGTTGGAACTCGCCGTTGCCAGCGCCAGGCTCGCTCCCGGAGGCTGAGTCTGATCGCCTTCGCCCGCGAACCAGTGCGCCGAGAAATGTTCCTTCGAATTGAAGTTGTGGTCCAGCCGGACCACGCCGTTATAGCTGTAGCCCGACCCCGGAACCGTCGCGAAATAATTATTCAGCGTCGCCGGCAGGTTATTAATCGAGCCGGGCCACAAAGCGGACAGCAAATTCGAAGACAGCGTACTCTCAGGCACCGGCGTATAAGCGCCATACTTGTGTCCCGCGTTCGTCAGCAGACCAAGCGCCTGATTCACCCAGGCCGTCGAGGGCTCGGTCGATAAACCCGTTAACCCGAAGATGTAATCCTGCTTCTCAAATCCGATAAACAGGAACGTTTTGTCCTTGATAATCGGGCCGCCCGCCGTGAAGCCGGCGTTGTAGTTCCGCAGCTCGGGTGCTTTAGGAAACTCCGGCGTAGGCGCAAAGAAGGGCGACGTCGCGGCGTAAAATTCATTGCGGTTGTAGTAATAACCGGTCCCGTGAATCTGATTCGTTCCCGACTTAATCGTCAGGTTCACCGTGCCGCCGGCGCTCCGCCCGGATTCCGCATTCGATTGGGTCTGCGCCGAGAACTCATCGATCGCGTCGATCGGCATCACCACGCCCGCAATCCCCGAAACGCCGCCCTGATTCACCGCCGGGATATTGTGCCAGAAGTCGTTATTGTCGGTGCCGTCGATCTGCCAGTTCATCTGATTGGCGCGGGTTCCGTTCAGCGACCCGAAACCGCCCACCGAATACCCGCCATAGCCCGGTGCAACCGCGATCAGCTGCGAAAAATCGCGCCCGTTCAGAGGCAGGTTCTGCAATGCGGTCGACGGGATCGTGTCGCTCTGGGTCGAAGTCGTCGTATCCACTTCAACTGCCGCGGCCGACACCTCGACCGTAGACGACTGCGTGCCTACCGTCATCTTCACCGGAACCGTGTAAACATTCCCGGCCGTGACCGGAATATGGTCGACAGTGGTCTGCTGAAATCCCGGCGCTGTGACGTTGACCTTATATTCGCCCGGAGGAAGGTCCTGGAACGAGAATTCGCCACCGCTGGTCGAAGCGCTGTTGTGCGCGATGCTGGTGGCCGATTCGGTTGTTGTAACTACGGCGTTTGCGATCGCCGCGCCGGTGGGGTCGGTCACCGTGCCGTTAATGGCCCCGCGGAAAGTCTGGCCCCATATTGCGGACGCAAAGACGAAGAAAAGAAAAGGTATTGCCGAAAACCGTCGCATATTGCCCCCTGATCAAGCGAGTTTCGAAGCGGAGGACGGGTCTCGGCCGCGAAGAAACAAGGCGGCATTCAGTCGGTAATGGGACTGTTGTCAAAATTATTGCCCTGTCGACTTCGCACTGTCAACCGGAATTACAACATTCGTCGCGAGTAGCCCAGCCGACAGTGCCGATCCGAACCAATTTCCGCAGAGCCCTGGTAGGGTCAGGGCTTCGGCCCTGGATCGCGTCGGGATAAACCTTGCGTGAAGTATGAAAGAGTCATGCAGGAAAGGAGTAGCGAACTGTCCTGACCTCGACCATGTGAGGGCGTCGGCAACGGCGCACTTGAAGCGTTGGAAAGAGGCACATGCAGGCTGGGTATCCCGAAATTGTGAGCTCCGAAATAGCCAAAATCACTTGCGCCGACTGTGTCAGGGCATCCGGAAGGCAACACTGCGGCGCGCAATGTATCCGAGTGCGCCGTGGGCACTGCGGAGTCGAAGACCCCATGCATGTATGGAAACTTCACGCACGAGAACCGAGTGACCCTGTTGTCATCCATGGCAGAAGAGCTGTGGATCGGTGGGAGAAAGCGATGAGCGATAAGACCGACATGCACGCCCGCAGGGAGCCTTGACCACAGGCGCAGAATCACGGCTGGCCGTATCCGGATAAGAAGGACTGCCGTCTGCGTCTCATGGTCAACGTAGTACCGATGAAGCGGTCGAACGAAAGCCAGGGAGGGCCGAAGGAGATCGCGGAGGAAAGACATACGGTCATTTTTCGATAAAGTCGGACATGATCAAATGGAGAAGTTCATACGGCACCGGATTGGAGATGAAAGGCTCGTCCGCCTGATACTGAAATGGTTGAACGCGGGCGTAATGGAGGACGAGAGGGCCGACATGGTGAAATGGCTGCAATCGGTGGTTCGCGGATACTTCCGGTACCACGCTGTACCGCGCAACGAGTATCGCCTGAGAACATTCCGGCACGAAGTGCGGCGCATGTGGCTGTGGCATCTTCGCGGGCGAAGCCAGCGAACCCGCAGGACTTGGGACAAATTTCTGGAGAAGCTCGGCAACCTCCTGCCGGAAGTCGAAGTTCTGCATCCGCACCCGATGCCCGATGTCCGCTTCGCGTCAGACCACCCTAAATGGGGTGGCTACATCCGGGGTAAGAGTGCTGGGTAACCGGCATCCCTACCGCGACCGGCCAGGCTTCCACCTAGCCGGGAGTTGGCGTGGCGCCGGAGTTTCAAGATTTTTCGTCCCGCGCCCCGGATTGCCCCGCTGTCCGAAAACCCCGCTCGCATAAGCACTTTGATTTCTGCCGCCAGCAAACTGTTGCAAATCCGCTACACGCGGCATATATGGAATGAGAGAGAATTTAGCTTGTTTTCAATAGGTTAGGGAAATACGCACAAATGTGTACCAGACAAAGCCTCCCGATTTGTGTCATACTCGTTTGCAGAAACGGTAAGCGCGCAAAATGACGCAATTGGACGAGGCAATCGCCCGATATCATCGGATCCTCGAATCCGAGCCCTATCGCGATATGCGATGGGTCAAAAATTTACAAGAGCAGATGGAAGCCCAGCAGCTTTCAGCCGGGGGGCGGCTCCTCTGTCCCTTCCTGAGGCCGAATTTTGTCACCCAGAAACAGTACGACAATCTGGTCAAAACCGGCGAAGCGCTGATCTCGGCTGTAGATCGGATGCTGCGACTGGCACTTGCATCCCCGCAACTGCTTTCCCTGATGCAGTTGTTCCCGGCTGAAAAGATGCTGGCCGCAGTCGATCCCGGATACGAAATGTCCGAGGTATCCGCCCAACTCGACCTGCAGATCCAGAACGGGTCCCTGCATGTCATGCAGTATAACGCGGACGCTTTGTCGGGAGCCGCGTACGCCGAAGGGCTCTCCGATCTCTTCTATGACGCGCCGCCCGTAAAAGAGTTTCGTCGCCGCTACAATCTGACTCGCATTGGCGGCAAGAGGCCTTTCCTGGACGCTCTGCTCAAGGCTTACAAGCTCTTCGCCGCAGCCTCCGCGATCCCTGCGAAGAAGCCGAATATCGCGATCCTCGAATTCCGCAACGCCAGCGGGCGCAGCGAATACGAGATCTTCCGCGATTATTTCCGCGCTGCCGGTTACGAGACCGAAATGGTGTCGCCGGAGCAGTTGGAATATCGCAACGGAGCTCTGCGCGCCACCGGTTTCGATGCACGCGCGGGCTTCGACATCGATCTGATTTACCGCCGCGTTAGCGCGCAGGAGTTTCTGCTTCGCTTCACGCTGAACCATCCGTTGGTTCAGGCGTACCGCGATCACAAGGTTTGCGTGGTAAATAGCTTCCGCTCCGAGCTTTCGCACAAGAAGGCGATGTTTGCCCTCCTCACGGAAGACGCGCTGGTGGCGAAGTTCCCGCAAAACGAACGCAAAGCCATCAAAGAGCATGTGCCATGGACTCGCGTCGTGAAAGCGGGTAAGGCCACGCGCGACGATCAGGTTGTGGACCTGATCGAGTTCATCAAGCAGAATCGCGAAACCCTCGTGCTTCGGCCCAACGATGAATACACCGATCTGAACAGCTATGTCGGCTATGAACACGACGATGGTTCGTGGGCGCGTGCCATCCGCGAAGCGCAGCGCGCTCCCTATGTTGTCCAGGAACGCGTCATCGCCGCCCGGACCTTGTTCCCCCTGATGAGCTACGGCCACCTGGAGTTCAAGGAAATGCAGGTGGATGTGCAGCCGCAGGCTTTCCTTGGCAAAGTGGCAGGTTGTTCCAGCTACGTGTCGTCCTCCGGGGCGGGCACGTATTCACCCGCGTCGGGAATCGCGCCGACCTTTATAATCGATACCAAGGCCTAAACGCCGCAAAAAACCAGGTAGGACAGGCGCTTTGGCCTGTCCTAAACGTGCGCGCAAAGCGTAAGGTATGAAGCCCTCTGTCCACAACAGCCGAAAAATCAACTCCACCTGAACGAACGCCCAACAGGCATGACGTCTTTCATTCCCGGCCTGAATTTCCACCGCGTCACCGCTTCAACCGTCTTCTCATCCAGCCCCAACCTCAGGCTGCGATTAACTCTGGCACCGGTCACCTGGCCTGTGGCGTCAACCTCCACCAGCAGAACCTCACTCCCGCTGTATCTGGCTTTGCCTGCCTGCTCGGAGTACTCGGGATCTACTTGGAAAATCACCGCCGGAGGCGTAATCTTCGATCCGCCGTCCGCATCGGCGGTGCCGTCCACTGTCAGGTGCGAACCGGAATTGACATCGAGGTCGTCGCCCGTCCGGGTGTAGTATCCAGCGCGAAAATCCAGCGCGGCCGTCGTTCGCCCTTCATTGCGCCCCCGATTTTCCGGTACGCGCTGTCCACCCTGCCATTCCTGGTGTAATAGCCAAGGACGTAATCCCCCGAAATTCCCTGATTATCCCCGTTTTGAAATTCGAAAATGCTGACAACTGCTTCCCGTCCTCCGTTACGACAGAATCCCCGGCGCCAAGTCCTTCGACAGCCTTGCCATCCTGATTCCCGACCGTGGCATCCGCCATCACCAGCCCCGTCCAGGTTCTGAACTGAATCAAAGGCCCCGATACCGATCTGACATTTGCCCCGCCGGTTTGTGGCGCCGAACCGGGAAGGTCCCGCGCGACCTGCACGCTTGGTGTCGCAGGAGACCTCGCGATCGGCGTTTGTCGGGATTCCAGTTTGAGCATTTCTGCCGCACCGGGGACGTCTTCTCAAACGGCTCCGTCGCCACGTGCCGAACAACCGGCCGATCGGGAATCGAAGAAGCAAGGTCGAACGCCGTCGGAGGAATCGCCGTTGCAAGTCCTAACTAAAAACCAAGTCGCGAACACGCCCGTTCCCGTCACCCTGTTCCGTCGCAGGTCGCCGTCAAGCAGCGCATACAACCGCCGTTTCAGGCGGGAATGCGCAATTCCAACTGCTGTCAACATGTCCGTTCCCGCGCGCGTATTCCAGTCCAGCAGCAGTTTTGCATAAGCCGAAGCCTTGCCGCCGGCGGCCAGTGCGCGGCTGTCGCACGAAAGTTCCTGTTCTTCCCGCAACCGCCGCCAAACGATCCAGATCAGTGGCTGAAACCAAATCGCGGCGCGCGCGATCTCCGCCAGACCGCGAAGCAGAAAATCGTAACTCTGAATGTGCGCCAATTCGTGACAAAGGACGGCATCCCGGCATTCGGCCGGCAATCGCTCGAAACCTGTGGGTATCAGGATGACGGGCCGCGCCACTCCCCGCGTGACGGGTGCGGCAACGGCATCGCTTTGCCGTATCTCGACACGCCGCAAGGGCTTGCCGCTCAGCCGGACGATCGCCTCGTGGATCAACTCCCGCCGATTGCCGAAAACTGGACAACCGATTACTTACCCGGTTGCAATAGAATAGGAGACCGAATGTGGCAGGAGACTTTTATGAAACGGGTTCTGATGTTGTCGGCAGCCGTGGCGACGATTCTCGCCGGGCCCTTGTTGGCGCAGCAGAAGGCAACCATCCCGGGTGTTCCCGAGATTCCCTTCACGACTGTGCCGAATTTTCTGAAGCCTCCGCCGGGTGAGATACTCGGCGAATCGGTCGCGGTGGCGACCAACTCGAAGGGCCACATTTTTGTATTTCACCGCAGCGCCAATACGCGCCTGTTCGAATTTGATCCGGCCGGCAACTTCGTTAAGGAAATCGGCAGCGGCTACTACGGATTCGAATTCTCGCATTCCGTGCGCGTCGACAAGGACGACAACATCTGGACCGTCGACGAGGGCGCCAACATGATTACCAAGTTCAGCCCGGACGGCAGGGTGGCGATGGTGCTCGGGAGCAAGCCGCTGGCCGTGCTGGGCGCTGTGGCTTATCCCGTCGGTCCCAACCCGCCGGCGCAGAAGTACGTTCTGTGCAGGCCCACCGATGTGGGCTGGGATACGCAGGGCAACATCTTCGTGTCCGATGGATATTGCAATAACCGCGTCGTGAAGTACGACAGGAACGGCCGCTTCCTCGCGCAGGCGGGCAGCGAGAAAGCGGGGAGCGGCCTGGGGGAGTTCAATCTGCCGCACGCGTTGCAGGTGGACGGGAACGGTCACGTCTGGGTGGCGGACCGTAGCAACAACCGTTACCAGGAACTCGATAACGACCTGAAGCCGCTGAAAGAGATCAAGAATCTCGGGACCGGCTGGACGGACTGCATTTCGTCCGGCCCGCATCAGTACATCTTCTTCTCGAACTCCAACCCGAACGGAAACATGCCGGGCACGTGGGACAACACGGGAGAGATCTATAAAGCCGAACTGGATGGCACCGTCCTCGGGAAATTCGGCCGTCCCGGCAAGGCCGCGCCGGGATTTCAGGTGGTTCACATGATGGATTGCCGCAATCCGAACGAGATTATCGTCGGCGAGATCGAGTCGTGGCGCGTACAGAAGCTGCTGCTGAAGCCGGTTGCGGCCGGAGGGGGGAGCAAAGCACAATGAGCGGCATTCGCGGCAAACACAAGAGTTGTCCCATGCGCGCGGCGTTAATGATCCTGGTAGCGGTATCCGCCGCCGTGGCGCAGAGCGGTGCGCCGGAGATCAAATTCGATTCCGTTCCCAATCCGCTGAAGCTTCCGGCGAACATCTACTTCGGCGAAGCGGGCGGCGTCGCTACCAATTCGCACGGCGACGTTTTCGTCTACACACGCACGGGCCATGCGACCGTCACGATCGGGACATCGCGCCCGTTCGCGCACGGCGGTTCGCGCCTGTTCGAGTTCGACCGCACGGGAAAGTTCGTGCGTGAAATCGGCAAGGATTCGTATGGGTTCATGGGTGCCTCGCAGGTTCGGGTCGACCCCACCGACAATATCTGGGCAGTGGATGAGATGACTAACATGGTCATGAAGTTCGACCCGCAGGGGCAGCGCATTCTGATGCTGCTCGGGCGCAAGGCGGAGAACGTGAACGTTCCGGCCGGCGGCCGCGGTGGCCGCGGAGGTGGTACCGGCGCGGGACAGCCGACCGATCTGTTCGACCGCCCCTCGGATGTCGCCTGGGACGCGGCGGGCAACATATTCGTCGCCGATGGCATGGGTAACAACGCGAGAGTTGCGAAGTTCGATAAAGACGGAAAGTTTGTGAAGTCGTGGGGCAGGAAAGGGACCGGTGACGGCGAGTTCGCCGGCGTGCACGGGGTCGCGGTGGATGCGCAGGGGAACGTTTATGTGGCCGATGCCGGGAACAAACGCATTCAGATCTTCGGCAACGACGGTAATTTCAAGAAGTCCCTGACCAATGTGGGAAGCCCGCAGGCGGTCTGCTTGACGAAGGGGACGAATGCGGTGCTTTACGTGTCGAACTCCAATCCTGTCGACGATATCGACCGCGATGGCGAGATTTACAAGATGCACCCGGACGGAACCGTTGTCGGCAAGTTCGGACGGGCGGGCAAGCTGCCGAAGGAGTTCGGAACCGTGAACGCCATCGACTGCCGCGACGAAAACACGCTTTATGTGGGCGAGATAGGGAACCTGCGGGTGCAGAAGATCGTGCTGCACTGAGGCAACGGGCCGCGGGGCGCGTTCGGGCTGAGATTGCGAATGTGCTGAGCGGGCAATTCATCGCGTAACGTGCATCACGATTGCGGCGAAGCCGGTGGCCACCGCTTCCAGTTTTCGATACGATTCGTTGTCGCCAAAACAGAAAACAGCTAAGACGCTGAGCGAATTTGTCAATCTTATGTTGAGCCTGGCAAAGACCGATTTCCCCCTTTACCGCGGGCAATGCGAGCCTCTTCGGCCCCAAACTTGCGCGGGTTAAGCAGCGCGATGGTCGGATGAAGACGGAGCTGGAAACGCTCCTGATGTCAAGAACCAATCACTGGACTGGACTGGGACTGGGTCTCGATGTTAGTCCGCCGACTGAATGGGACTGGCTGGCGCTTGCTGAGCACCATAGCCTTGTAACACGACTTCTCGACTGGACCACAAATCCGCTCCTGGCGCTTTGGTTCGCCGTCAGAGAGCCAGCCAAAGCCGGCGAGGGGAATTTGCTCAAAGAGGGTATCACTCGGGTACTTGAGCCGGCGAAGGAAGATTATGCGGATCGAGATGGTGCAGTTGGGCCTTACGATGTCAAGAGGGACCAGCGCGTTTCGGTCCAGGCATGTGACCAGAAGAATCGTGGCGCGGTTCGGGTGGTTCACAGTACATCGCTTTGATCCCCGAAAGAAGGTCTTCACAACTCTGGAGAACATCGACTGATTAAAGGCTCGGCTCGTAAAGATCAAAATTCCGGGCGATTCGTTTTCGGAGATCCGCGAGGATCTCGGTCGAATGGGAATCCATCACGCTTCGATGTTCCCCGACCTTGATGGCCTGTGCAGCGACATCCTCTGGAATCACAGCTGCTTGATGACTGACAAA
>Ga0302319_10023984_pt1 | contig 10872 bp, 10 predicted proteins | sample Bog_T0_2_FD_203319 | JGI IMG/M metagenome (GOLD analysis project Ga0302319, IMG submission 203319) | Peat permafrost microbial communities from Stordalen Mire near Abisko, Sweden - Bog_T0_2 | ecosystem: Environmental > Terrestrial > Soil > Wetlands > Peat | place: Sweden: Abisko, Stordalen Mire... | reverse complement strand
TTGGATGCCATCAGTAATGCCAGGCCGTAGGGCGGGGTGATCAGGCCGAAGGCGAGGGTGACGATGAGGACCACGCCCATGTGGACGGGGTTGATGCTGGCCTGATCGGTGAGGGCGTTGACCACGGGCATGAAGATGATGATGGCGGGGACGGGTTCGATGAAGTCACCGACGATGACGAAGACGATGACGAGGCAGAACATGGTCAGGATGGCGCTGTCGCCGGCGATGGCGCCGATCCAGCCGGAGACGACGATCGGGCCGCGCAGGTAGGCCAGCATCCAGCCGAATGCGGTGGCCGCGGCGATGGTGATCAGCGGCAGGGAGTAGATCATGCCGGCGAGGACGAAGTCCCTCGGGACGTTGCGCAGGTGGGCGGGGTTGAGGATCGGGATGACGATGAGCAAAATATAGGCGACGGCGATCACGCCGGCTTCGGTGGGGGTGAACCAGCCGGTCATGATGCCACCGAGCAAGATGACGGGAATCATCATGGGCAGGGCGGCGGCGCGGCCGGCGGTGACGAGCTGGGGGAAGGTGGCACGCGGGCGCTGGAACCCGCGCGGGCCGAAGAAGTAACAATAGATCATCAGGCCGAAGCCGATGAACAGGCCGGGGACGATGCCGCCCAGAAACAGTCCGGCGATGGAGACGTTGCCGATGGCGCCGTAGACGACGGCCATGATCGACGGGGGCACCAGGGCGGCGATGGTGGAGGCGGCGGCGATGAGGGCGGCGGTGAACTCCGGCCGGTAGCCCTCGCGGGCCATCGGCTTGGCCATGGTGCGGGAGAGCACGGCGACGTCGTCGGAGGAGGAGCCGGACATGCCGGAGAAGAACATCGAGAAGACGGTGGTGACCTGGGCGAGGCCGCCTCGGACGTGGCCGACGAGGGCCTGGGAGAGTTCGGCGATGCGGATGACGACGTTGGCGGAGGTCATCAGTTCGCCGACGAGGAGGAAGAACGGGATGGCCATCAGGGCCTCGGAATCGATGCCGTTGAAGAGTTGCGCCATCATCGATTGCAGGGTGATGGGGGTGAAGGCGGTGCCGACGAGGACTCCGGCGATGAGGGCGAAGGCGACCGGGACGCCGAGGTAGCCGAGGGTGAGGAAGAGTGCGGTCATCAGGCCGAGCAGGAGGGCGTTGGAGAGGATCACAGGCCGATGTCGCCCGCGGCGCCTGCGCTGACATCGCGGGCGGGACCGTCGCCGATGATGGGGGTGAAGCCATTTCGCAGGCCGTTGACGATCTGTTCGAGGGAGAACAGAGCGACGAGGGCGCCGCACATCGGAATGCCGAGGTAGAGATAAGACATCGGCAGCATCGATGGCATGCGGAAACTGCCCAAACCGGTGATGACGTTCTGCCAGCCGAACCAGACCATGAACAGGCCGACGAGCAGGACGACCGAGCGGTTGAAGACCTCGAAGAAACGGCGGGTGGCGCCGGTCATTTTCTCGGTCAGGGCGGAGAGGAACAGGTGATCGTTACGGCGTGTGGCGACCGAGGCGCCGACGAAGACGCCGTAGGTGAAGAAGGTCGAGGTGACTTCCTGGAGGAACAGCAGGGGATGGCCGGATTCGCGGGTGACAACGTCGATGAGGGTGGAGAGGGTGAAGCCGGCGAGGCAGATTCCGCACAGGATCATCAGGGCGTATTCCAGCCGGTCGAAAGCGGGCCATTTGAGGTGACGGTCCGTTTCAAGGACGATCGGCGCGGTCATTACTGGATGGTGCGGCAGATTTCCAGAATCTCGGTCGCATGCGGGCCGAGGTCGGAGGCGATCTTGTCCTGCAACGGTTTGGCCGCGGCGATGAAGCCGGATTTGTCGACGTCGGTGACGAATTTCACGCCGAGCTTTTCCAGTTTGGCCTGGGATTTGTGTTCGAGGGCGACCGCGAGGGCGGGTTCTTTCGTGGCGACCTCATTGGCGGCGGCTTCGACCCAGGTTTTCTGTTCCGGGGTCAGCGAGTCCCACAGTTTGCCGCTGGACCAGAGCAGGTTGGCGTTGGCCTCGTGGCCGGTCATCGACATGATCGGCGCGACTTCGTAGTGCTTGTTGCTGTCATAGACGTTGACGCCGTTCTCGGCCATGTCGATGACGCCAGTCTGGAGGCTTGTATAGACGCTGCCAAACGGCATGTGGACGGTCTGGGCGCCGTAGGCGGGGAACATCGCGTCCTCCGTGGGGGTAGCCTGGACGCGGATTTTCAGGCCCTTGATGTCGGCGATGGAATGAATTTCCTTCTTGCCGTAGAGGTCGCGCAGGCCGAGGGTCAGCGGGACGAGGAAGTGGGCGTCCTTGACGGTGTCGGCAAACATCTTTCTGAGCGCGGCGGCGAGGCGCGGGTCGGCGATGGCGCGGACGAGGTGGTCTTCGGAGCGAAACAGGTAGTGGATGGACAGAACACCGGATTCGGGCGAGATCGTTGCGGCGTTGGCGGAGGCGCTGAAGATGAAGTCGATGTCGCCGGTGCGGATCTTTTGCAGCATCTGCGGTTCCTGGCCAAGCTGGGCGCCGGGGAACTGGTCGATGACCATGCTGCCGTTGCTGAGTTCGGCGAGTTTGTTGGCGAACAGGTCTGCGCCGATGCCGTAGCCGGTGGTGTGCGGCTGGTCGTAGCCGAGGCTGTAGTGCTTCACGTCGGCGGCGCGGGCGAAGCCGGCGAAAGCGAACGTGGCTGCGAGGCAGAGGGCAGCGGCTCGCACTGGGTTGGCCGGCATGACGATTGTCTCCCGTTGCGGTCACCCCTTGATCGGGATGTTGCACGTTATCAACCTACCGAACTGGCCTGGGTTCGTCTATCGCCGCCCGGTTGTTGCGCGCGGTGCGGGGCGGGCGCCGCAGGCATGCGCTGGGGGCGTTTGCAGTCGGGCGAAACTTGACCAATGGTTGCCGCCGGATAACGGGGGAACCATGCAATGACCCACACCGAACAGGTGACCGGCGCCGAATTCCTGGCCCGCAGCCTCGCGGCCAACGGCACCAGCCATGTGTTCTTCATGGACGCGGTGTTGCGGCACACGTTGATCGAACTGGGCACTCTGGGGGTGCAGCGGGTACTGGGGCACAGCGAGAAGGCGGTCGCTTATATGGCGGACGGTTTCGCACGGATCGCCGGAAGGCCGGGGGTGTGCTTCGCGCAGTCGGTGGGCGCGGCCAATCTCGCGGCGGGATTGCAGGATGCGTATCTGGGACGGACGCCGGTGATCGCGATGACCGGGACGAAGCAGCCTTCGATGCAGCATCGCAATGCGTACCAGGAGATCCCGCATACGCCACTGTTCGCGCCGGTGACGAAATTTTCGGCGCGGGTGGACCAGGCGTCCGATCTGCCGCGGCTGATGCGGCAGGCCTGGCGGGAGGCGATGACCGGAACGCCGCGGCCGGCGCATCTGGATCTGAACGGGCTGATGGGCGAGGTGGTCGAGACCGGAATAGTGGCGGAGGCACCGGTTGCCGATCCGGTGCTGGGAATGCGGTTGCCGCCGCATCGGCCGGTGGGGGCAAGTGACGAGATCGAGCGGGCGGCGAAGCGGATACTGGCGGCGAAGAAGGTTGTGATCGTCGCCGGCGAGGGCGCGACGGCGTCAGGGGCGGGTCGGGAACTGCTGCGGCTGGGGGAGGTGCTGGCGGCGCCGATTGCAACGTCACTGGGCGCGCGGGGACTGATCCCGACGCGACACCGGCTGTCGGTTGGGTGTGCCGGCAACTATGCGGCGCCGCCGGCGAACCGGATCGTGCATGCGGCGGAGCTGGTGGTGTTCGTCGGCTGCGAGACCGGCGACCAGGTGACTCATACCTGGCGGATTCCAGCGATCGATACGCCGTGCGTGCAGATCGACCTCGATCCGGCGGATATCGGGCGGTCGTATCCGAACACGCTGGGGGTGATGGGCGATCCGAAGGCGACGCTGGCGGCGCTGGTTGCGGCCCTGGGCAAGCCGGAAAGGGATACCGGCTTCGCTGACTGGGCGGCGGGGGAGATGGCGGCGTGGCGGCAGGGCTGCGCGGCGGGGCTGGACAGTCGCGCCAGTCCGATCTGGCCGGACCGGCTGTGCGCCGAGATCACGCGGGCGCTGCCGACGGACGGGATTCTGGTGGCGGATACCGGGTACTCCAGCATCTGGAGCAGTTCCCTGATCGAACTGAACGGCGAGGGACAGACGTATCTGCGCGCGGCCGGTTCGTTGGGCTGGTCGTTCCCGGCGGCGCTGGGGGCGAAGTGCGCAGCGCCTGGGCGAAAGGTGATCTGCTGGTCGGGGGATGGCGCGCTGTACTACCACCTGACGGAACTGGAGACGGCGCGGCGGCGGGGGATTGCGGTGGTGCTGGTGGTGAACAACAACTCGGGCTTCGGGCAGGGCTGGCCGAACATCCAGCGGCAGCAGGGCAATACGCCGGGGGATGTCGCGGAACTGGTGCGCTTTGGGCCGACGAATTTTGCCGATGTCGCGCGGGTGTTCGGGCTGCGCGGGGTGCGGGTGGAGGAGCCGTCGCAACTCGGGGCGGCGCTGCGCGATGCGCTGGACTCGGATGAAACCGTGGTGGTCGATGTGGCGACGGATATCGATTGCCGAGCGCCGGCGCCCTGGCTGCCGGAGGGAGTGTGACATGGCGGAGGTCGCGGTTATCGGCGCGGGCCTGATGGGGCATGCGCTGGCATTGGTTTTTGCGCTTGGCGGGCATCAGGTGCGGCTGACCGACACCAGTGCGGACTCGCTGGAACGGGCGCCGGGGCTGATGGCGCAGGCGCTGGCGACTCTGGCAGAGGCGAGCGAGGTGGACGGGACCTGGAACCGGCACCGGTTGGCGAAGGCGGTGCGTTGCGTGCCGTCGCTGGCGGAGACCGTGCAGGGCGCGTCGGTGGTGATCGAGGCAGTGGTGGATCGGCCGGATGTGAAGCGGGCGCTGTACGAACAACTTGTCGGGCTGATGCAGCCGGATGCGATCCTGGCGAGCAACACCTCGAACCTGGATATTTTCCCGCTGGTGCCGGCGGCGCTGCAGGCTCGGACCATCATCGCGCACTGGTACACGCCGCCCTATCTGTGCGACCTTGTCGATCTGTGCCCGGGACCAGCGACGCAGCCGGGCGCGGTGGAGACGGTGCGGGAGATGGTCGCGGCGATGGGCAAGGCGCCGGTCGTGTTCAAGCAGATGGTGCAGGGCTACGTCGCCAACCGGCTGCAGGCGGCGATGCAACTGGAGGTCTATCGGCTGCTGGATGAGGGGCTGGTGACGCCGAAGGATATCGACGATTCGGTGCTGCACGGGCTGGCGCTGCGGATTCCGATCCTGGGGATCATGGCGAAGGCGGATTTCACCGGGTTGCTGCTGATGCAGCAGGGGCTGAAGAACCGCAGCTACACGCCGCCGGTGCCGCAGGACAGCAGCCCGACGCTGGACGCGCTGATCGCCGAGGGGCGCACCGGGGTGATGTCCGGCAAAGGCTATTTCGACTGGGGCGACCGGTCCCCGGAAGATCTGTTCCAGGAACGCGACCGTAAGCTGCTGGCGCTGAAACAGGCATTGCGGGCGATTGGCCCGATGGAGGGCAAATGATTTCCTACGACCTGACCGGGAAGACGGCGCTGGTGACGGGCGGGGCGTCCGGGATCGGTTTTGCCACGGCGAAGATGCTGGCGGGATTTGGGGCAACCGTTGCGGTGAATTTCCTGGCGGATGATCCGCGGGGGCCGGAGGCGGTGGAGCGGCTGGTCTCGGCCGGGGGAAAGGCGATCATGGCGCCGGGCAGCGTCGGTGAGGCCGGCGGGGCGGAGGCGATGGTGCTGAAGGCGGTTGCCGATCTGGGGCGGCTGGACCTGCTGGTAAACAATGCGGGGACGCCGGGAACGCGGCACCGGATCGCGCCGCCGGCGTTGGATCTGATCACCGAGGAGCTTTGGACGACGCTGCTGGAGGTCAATCTGCTGGGGGTGTTTCGTTGCGCGAAGGCTGCCGCGCCGGCTTTGAAGGCGGCGGGTGGGGCGATCGTCAATACCGCCTCGATCGCCGGGTTGGGACGCGCGGGGAGCAGCCTGGCGTATGGGGCGACCAAGGCGGGAGTGGTGAGCCTGACGCAGAACCTGGCTCGTGCGTTGGCGCCGGAGGTGCGGGTGAACGCAATCGCGCCGGGTGCCGTGGACAGTTCGTGGATGGTCGAGTGGTCGAACGAGGAGCGGCAACAGTCGATCGAGCGGGCGCTGCTGAAACGGCGGTGTCAGCCGGAGGATCTGGCCGAGGTGATTTTGTTCCTGGGATTCGGGGCGGCGATGGTGACGGGGCAGACGATCACAGTCGATGGTGGGCTGACGCTGTAGCGTGGCGGCTGGCCTGGCAGGCCGGGATCGGACCGGGTTCGGAGGCTGATTGGTCCCAGTCACGTAGTTCCGCGCAGAGGAACGAGGTCACCCGTTCGAGCCGCGTGGCGAGCGGTTCACGCTCAAAGTCGGCGCGCGCGGCGGGTTCGGCATCCTCAACGAGGCGGAGCAACGCCATCACCTGATGCCCGGTCCGGGCGCCGCGACCCAGGCCTTCGTTCAGCCTGTGCAGGGCGATCGCGCCAGCCACGACATGATCGAGACTGCCGGCCGGGACGAGGGCCAGCGCCAAATATAGCTGCTGCGGAAGCGTCAACCGGGCCAGCAGAAGCGCGGCCGGATTCGCGATATTGCCGTCGATCAGGTCGTCCAATGCCGCCATCACCTCGCGGTGGCTTTCCCGGACCAGGTTGGCCAGGTCAGGCGTCATAGACGGGACGGGTTCATCCAGCGGCCAGACGGGAGCGAGGCTCATGCTGTTCGGTTCCGGATCGAGGACGTCGGGTTAAATCCCAATTCCTGCTATTCTCATATATGTCGCGTGTATGTCATTAGGAAAAATATATATAATCCCCAACAAAATGTGAATTGACACGGGCGAGGGTCCTGATCCCGCCCGTGCTCAGATGATGCCGGCTCAGAATGTCAGGACGACGTCCGATGCGATGGTGACCTGGCTGTTGTTGCCTTCGAACGCCCTGGCACCGCCGAGGTCGGTATCCCAGCGGATTTCCGGACGGATCAGCAGGCCGCTTATGACATCCGGCAAGCCGGCCGGCTTGTATGTCACGCCGGCGGTGAGGGCGCCGTAGGTTGTGGCGTGCAGGGCGCCTACCCCGGCGGTGAATCCCTGTTCGGCCGGAATAAAGCTGCTGTTCTGCTGGTATGCGGCGACGAAGAAGTTGTTGTCGTCGCGGTAGAGTTCAGCGCGCCCGTTCAGCGTGATCGTGTCGCTGAGCGTGTAGGCGACATACTGGGCGATCCCCAAGCCGTTGGCAGTCTTGGGCACGCCGGAGGTCCCGATGCCATCGAAGTCGTCCCGAATCCAGTTTAACTCGGTCACGAATGTCAGTTCTGTGGTGGCTTTGTAGGTAATGATGATGTCGTTCAGGTAGCGGTAGTAGCCGTCCGCGTTGAAGCCGGCGGGCGACAAGGCCCGGGAGGCATTTTCCGGTCCGATGTGGGTCAAGGCGAGGACGGTCAGGTTGCCGTCCATCATCGTCAGGTTGACGCCGCCGATGAAGCCGATGGCGCTGTTATTGTCGCCCAACGGTCCGAACGTGGTGTTCACGCCGGTGTCGACGCCGAGATAGACGTCCAGCAAGCTGCTGACATGGCTGGTCGTCAGGATGCCGGTATGCTTCAGCGGGATGCCGAAGTTGAATATATAAGAGTGCGAGTAGAACGGATTGGTGGACGGATCGATGGTTTCAAAGCCAATCGGAGTGGAGTACTGGCCGGCCTTGATGTCCACGCCGCCGTCGAACAGCACCGGCAGATGGAACAGGACATTGGCCTCGACTACGTCGAGCTGATTGCGGTCGTTCGGGTTGACTCGGTTGAGCTCTCCCAGGAACTGGGTGTAGCGAGCATCGGAGCCATACATGCCCTGCAGCTTGAAGCCCCAGTCGAAATCCGTCGCCTTCGGGTCGAGCGGCTTGTTCGCCGTGAGCAGGATTTGGTTCAGCAGAACAGTGTTAGGCTTGTCGGTGAACAGTTGTCCGAAATTGTTCTTCGGTCCATCCGGGTTTCCGGTGACACCGGCCTCGATCTGCGCGGACAGATGGATGCCGTTGATCCAGTAGCCGGGCGGAGGTGCATCGGCGGCGGCCGGAGCGGCCGCGGGGGCTGCCGGTGCAGCCTCGGTGGCCGCCGGTGGAGCCGGGGCAGCGGGTGCCGGGGTCTGTGCGGAAGCTGTTCCCCATCCCGCGGCGATCGTTGCCGCGGCGGCAAGCCATACGGATTGCCGAAGCTTGATTGTCGTCATTCGTTTGTTTCCATCCTGGAGACAGTGGGCATGTCTTGATCGATTCGAAGACACATATATGGACGATCTGTTTTGACCAGATATTCATATATGTTCATAGATAAAAAAAGGGCGCCCCGGATAAACCGAGGCGCCCCGCTGCGTGGTGTGTCTAGAATATCTGCTCGCCGTGCAGAACGATATCCAGGCCTTCCCGCTCTTCGTCCTCACCGACCCGCAGCCCCACGAGGGCTTTGGTGACCATGAGCAGGATGAGCGTCATGACGCCGCTATAGACTACCGTCGAGCACACGCCGATGGCCTGAAGCTTGAGCTGGGCCAGCCCGCCTGGGCTGCCGTCGGGTGTGGCGTCGGTGGCCGAGAGCGGTCCGTAGGAGAACACGCCGGTGAGCAGGGCACCGACGATCCCACCGATGCCGTGCACGCCGAAGCAGTCCAGGCTGTCGTCATAGCCGAAGATGTGCTTCATGTATGTTGCGGTCCAGAAGCAGATCACGCCGGCGGCGAGGCCGATGATGATCGAGCCGCCCGGCAGCACGAAGCCCGAAGCCGGGGTGATCGCGACCAGTCCGGCGACTGCGCCGGAAATCGCACCCAGTACGGACGGTTTGCCCTTGGCGATCCACTCGGCGAACATCCAGCCGAGCGAGGCGGCGGCGGTGGCGATCTGGGTTACTGTCATGGCCATGCCGGCACGACCGTTGGCGGCGGTCGCGGAGCCTGCGTTGAAGCCGAACCAGCCGACCCACAGCAGGGACGCGCCGATGACCGCGAGGGACAGGTTATACGGCGCCATATTGTCGCTGCCGTAACCGACCCGCTTGCCGAGAACCAGCGCACACATCAATCCGGCTACACCGGCGTTGATATGGACGACGGTGCCGCCCGCGAAGTCGAGAACCCCCATCTGGTTGGCCCAGCCGGATGGCGCCCAGACCCAATGGGCGATCGGCGAATAGACCAGCAGGGACCACAGGGTCATGAAGATGCACATAGCCGAGAACTTCATGCGATCGGCAAAGGCACCGGCGATCAGTGCCGGCGTGATGATCGCGAAGGTCATCTGGAACATCATATAGACCGTCTCGGGGATGGTCGTGGACATGTCCGCGACGTCCTTGATGCCCGAGGCGAGCACGAAGGCCTGGGTGTCATTCCCCTTTTCGATGTGCCCGGCGATGCCGTTCAACAGAATGCGGGAAAAGTCGCCCATGTATTCGTTGCCGGTGGTGAAGGCGATGCTGTAGCCGGCGACGGTCCAGACGAGGGTGACGATGCAGCAGATGGCGAACGACTGCATCATCGTCGCCAGCACATTCTTCTTGCGGACCATACCGGCATAAAACAGCGCCAGGCCCGGAATGGTCATCAACAGCACCAGCGCGGTGCTGCTCAACATCCAGGCGGTATCGCCCGAATCGATCTTGGGTGGGCCTGCCGCAGCCGCGGCCGCAGCCGCCGGTGCGGCCGCGTCATCGGCGAGCGCGGGCAGTGCGAGCAACAGAGCGAACAGCAGCGCGCTCAGTCCCCAATAGAGGCGGGGTCTCTTCATAGTCCTGTTTCCCTTACTTTTGTTTATAGCGCTTCGGTATCGACTTCGCCGGTGCGGATGCGCATGGCACGTTCGATGTCGAGTACGAAGATTTTGCCGTCGCCGATCTTTCCGGTATGGGCAGCTTTCGAAATCGCCTCCATAACCTGATCTGTCAGATCGTCCGGAACAACGACCTCGATCTTGATCTTGGGCAGAAAGCTGACGTGATATTCCGCCCCGCGATAGATTTCTGTCTGGCCCTTCTGGCGGCCGAAGCCCTTCACCTCCGACACAGTCAGCCCCTGCACCCCGAGTGGGGTCAAGGCTTCCCGGACGTCGTCAAGCTTGAAGGGCTTGATGATGGCCATGATGAGTTTCATGTCGGCCGATCCTCCGGTCTTTGATTGGGTTTACGGGAAGCCTGCATTGTCGTGTCCTGCCTTGCCGTTTCGCCACGCCGCCACGATGAGCAACGGCCAGACGTGAAACTGCTGAATCAACAATCGTGCCAACATCGCATGGCGTGAACGGGCGGGGTTTTCGCGGCTGCAAAGGCAAGACGCGCCATAATGATGCACATTATTCGGGCAGTTGCTTCCTAGCGCCACAACCGGGCCGTGCCGCAAATATTTGCTGGATGCGCGTTTCTCATATGCATTTGCTATATGTTCGTCTCTGGAAATCACGGTAGATATATGAGATATAGCTTAGATGAGCATTTACCGGGTCAACCCGATCAGCGGCACCGGAGGCTTCAAGGTGCATGTGACTGACGACGCTGGTGGCCTGCGGGTGGTGGGCGTCTTCCTGACCGAAGCTGATGCGGACGCGTGGATTGCGGCGGACAGCAGCCGGTCCGGGGGACCGAACGACGTCAGCGTGAAGGCCGTTCAGCTGCGGGGACCGTAGGCGATGCAGTTGGCGGGCGTCGCGGGACGTCGGACGTAACGCAGTATCGGGACGGCCTGTACACACTCTCCTGTCCGGAGTAACGATCGGCCAGACCGCGGACACAAAAAACCCC
>Ga0302319_10023983_pt1 | contig 10872 bp, 11 predicted proteins | sample Bog_T0_2_FD_203319 | JGI IMG/M metagenome (GOLD analysis project Ga0302319, IMG submission 203319) | Peat permafrost microbial communities from Stordalen Mire near Abisko, Sweden - Bog_T0_2 | ecosystem: Environmental > Terrestrial > Soil > Wetlands > Peat | place: Sweden: Abisko, Stordalen Mire... | reverse complement strand
CTTTGGGATGGGAATTTGGGGGTTCAGTTTCGCAGGCTAGCGTCGTATCATAGAGATTCCGTTTCAAGGAGTATCGATGCCGTTTCCAATCAGAATCTGCGCGGTGTGCGAAGAAGAGTTCGAACTGAAGCCGGATAAGCCCGGCTTTGCCAACCGCTGCCCAAGGTGCAGCGAGCCGGAGTCCGACGAGCCGGCGAGCAAAGGCCACATGGATGCCGTGGAGTTGAAGGCCTCGCGCGAGGCGAACGCAGCCCGGCGGGCGGCGATCAAAGACCTGCTGTATAGCGGCAAGTAGGCGAGCCTCCGCCGGGGCAATCTGCCGCAGCCGCAGCAGATTCTGAATTGCCTCGGATTCTGAGTGCGGTACTGGCCTATCTCTTTTTTTTCTTCGCCATACTCTTCTTTGCAATCGCCTTCTTCGCGGAAGCCTTGCCGGCGCTGGCCGCCGCAGCGAGCAGCGCGACGAGCGAGGTGCCGATCGGCGAGCCAAGGCCGGTGCAGGCGTCCCAGCCAGGACCGGCGCTGAAGGCCCCATTGTTGCCGGAGACTATGTCGTGGAAGCAGGACTTTGCCTTTGCCGCATAGATGGCTGGCTGGAGGAAGCCGGCGGTCATCGTGTTCTTGGCGTTGTTGACAGCGATCAGGCCCGCCCACAGCGGAGCGACCGCACTGGTGCCACCGATGACCATGCTTTGCCCGTCGACGCGGACCTCGTAGCCGGTTGCGGGGTCTGCATCGCCGGACACGTCGGGAACACCACGGCCGGCGAATGTTCCTGCGAGTGGAACGCCTGAACTTGCCTGCCAGGTGGGCAACGCGAAGACGGTGCTGACGCCGCCGCCGGTGGCGCCCTCCTTCGCCGCGGTTTCGTTCCAGACGACCTCGGAGGTGATGGTTGAGCCGGAGCCGATGAGCTTGGTGCCTCCGCAGGCAAGCACATGCGGGCTGGAAGCGGGAAAGTCGACGTGGTTGGCACTGCCGGTGACTCCATCTGTTGAGCCATCATCTCCGGCAGCTACTGTGATGGTGATGCCGAGAGCGGCAGCGGACTGGCACGCTGCGTCGAGCGCGGTCATGGACTGCTGGGTCCAGCTGGACTCCGGGCCACCCCAACTGATGGAGATTACGCTTGGCTTGTTCGTGGTGTCGTGGACGGCGGTGGAGATTGCGTCCGTAAACCCCTGGTCGGTGTTCGGAGTGAAATAGACGACGATCTTCGCGCCGGGGGCGACGGCCGCAGCGACTTCGATATCGAGCATCACTTCGCCGTCGGAGCTGCTGGCGGTCGAGGGTGCGTTCTTGCCCTTGTCGACCAAGACAGCGGTCACGGTCGGCGTCTTCTGGCCGAGGGATTTGAAGTAGGCGGTGATGTCGGCGGTGCGGTAGCCGCCGCCCAGCTCGATGATGCCAATGGTCTGGCCCGCGGCGCCAGTGGTGGGGAACTGGTAGAGCTGGCCGACCTGGACGGGGGTGTACGAGGGGCTGGTTGTGGCGGCGCTGGGGCGAATGCCTTTGGCTGGGACACTGTCGTTGCGGACGCGAAAGTGGGGCTTTGCCTGGGGACGGTTGTCGAGGCCGAGGACAGCGACCACAATCTTCGAGAGGCTGGTTGGGATGCGGATGCCGCCCTCGCGGACGCGGTACGTGGCGCCGTCGACGGTGGCATGCTTTAGTTCGACGCCGAACGCCTTTTGCATGGCGGCGACGGAGCCGGTAAGGAGCACCGTGCGCCGCTCGGGCTTGGGTGTGTCGCGCTCGACGGTGAGGCCGAATTCCTTGGCGAAGGCGTGGATTTGCTTCAGGTCGGCTTTATCGGCGGCATAGGTGCGGGCGTATTCGGCACGGGTAACCCGGGTCTTGGCCAGGCGGGCGACGTTGAGCGGGTTCTTGCGGCGAACGATGAGAGAGACGGTCAGCTTGCCCGTCGCGGTTTTCTGGGATGGGACGTGGAAAGCAGCCTTTTCGCTGCCGGGTAGCAGTTGGCGCGGTTCACTGGAAAACGTTTTCTTACCGACTTTCTTGGGGGTAGCCATGGAGTGCCTCGCAGTCAAGAAGATAGTGGGACGAGTGGAGCAGGTGGCGATGATGATACGCGATTGGATGCACGCGTGACAGGGGGCTCTTGGAGATTTTTCAACACGGATTTTCGGGTTGGAGAGTGGACTTCGACGGGCAACGATTACGGTAGACTAGCACCACTTTTGAAAGGTTGACATGAGCGAGACCGGACGGACGGCGACAATTGATGCCCATCATCATCTCTGGCGGTACACGGCGGCTGAGTATGGGTGGATCGACGAGTCGATGCAGGTGTTGCAGCGGGACTTTCTGCCGGCCGACCTGAAGGCGGCGATGGCCACCGCGGGCATTGACGGGACAATCGCGGTGCAGGCGCGGCAGACGCTGGAAGAGACACGCTGGCTGCTGGACCTTGCCGAGGTGAATAGCGAGATCCGCGGCGTGGTGGGGTGGGCGCCGATTGCGGGCGAGGATTTTCCCGGCTGCATGGAAGAGTTCGACGGGCGCGCCAAGCTGAAGGGCCTGCGGCACGTCATCCAGGGCGAGAGGGACGAGCACTACATTCTGCGCGAGGACTTCAATTCCGGCATTCGGACGATGGCGGGCAGCGGGTTGGTGTACGAGATCCTGATCTATGAGCGCCACCTGGCCGACACAATCTACTTTGTGGACGAGCACCTGGACCAGCCGTTTGTGCTGGACCACGTAGCCAAACCCCTGATTGCAGGCGGCATGCTGCAGCCGTGGGCGTCGCGCATGATGGAGCTTGGGCAGCGCGCGAATGTCTGGTGCAAGGTGTCGGGGCTGGTGACCGAGGCGGACTGGAAGACATGGACGCCGGAGAAGCTGAAGCCATACCTCGACCTTGTGGTGGAAGCATTTGGGCCGGAGCGGCTGATGGCTGGCTCGGACTGGCCGGTGTGCCTGGTGGCGAGCGGATACGCCCAGTGGTGGGGCGTGCTCCGGGACTACTTCGCGCCGTTCAGCGAGACGGAGCGGGCCCGGGTATTCGGGGGGACGGCCACTGAGGTTTATGGGTTGTAGTATTGCGTCCGCCTGCTGGGAACAGGAGTATGCTGGGGGCGTCGATTTGGCTGACGCAGTTGTCGGCTGGATGGAGGGCCAGTGTGCGGATTGACTTTAGGTTGGCGGCTTCAATGGTTTGGTGTTCCGTTGTTCCTGTTTATCTGTTTGCTTGGGGCTGGACAACAACCCGGGGCTGCAGGGGCCGAGCCGGAGATGGCTGGATGGCCCAATGAAGAATTGGCGAGTTTGCGTTCAGGCGAGTTGACGGTGTGGGAGTCCGGGACCGGAGTGCTTCTGGGGTGGGCTACGATCCAAAATGCGCTGAAAGCCGATTTCCCGGAGTTGCGGGTCAACTTCCGGGTGGTGGACCCAAAGGGCTTCATTGGAGACCTGGCGGCTGCGAAGGGGAACGGAACGCTGCCTGATGTTGTGTTTGTGGACAACTGGGGCCAGGGCGCGCCGCTCATTGTGCAGCAGCGAGTGGTGGAGATGATGGGCCGAGCGAGGTTTTCGCCCTCGAACGGGTGGTGGTTTCAGATGAGCGCGGGAGCGCACCAGGCGACGGCTACGGCATTTCTGCGATGGCTGGAGGACTCGCCACACTGGCAGTCTCAGGCGATGTCAACAGACGGGTTGACTGAGTCTGATAAACAGCGAGTTACTTCCGCTGCGCTTCTTGCCGTGGCGGGCATGGCTGGTGGAGGAGTTGCGGATTCCGTGATGGACCCGGACGCGGCGGGACTTTTGACCTTAAGTTGGGGATCCGCCTGCGGCCGGATCTCCCGAATGTCCTTTCCTGTGACCCGATTCCTGTTCGGAAACGGCAGGCTTGCCTATGCTGCGGTTTCGTCCGAAGCGAGGTCAACCGGCGGAAGCGTGGAATGCAGCGGGGTGATGTACTCCTTCCTGGTGTTGCGAAAGGGCTATGAAGGGTGGAAAGTCTTGCTGGTAATGCCGCGAGTGTCGCTGGAGCAAGCGGTAAGCGTTGCCGATCAGTTCGATCAGTTGGGCCTCGTAACTGCCGAGAGTTACGCGCCTGCTGCGCCCCAGCTGCTTTCGCCGTTCGACGGGGAGCGCCAGACGCGGTTTCCGAAGCAGTATGCTTCCTGGCAGCAGGATGTGCCTCGGCCTGTGGCCTATGCCGTGGAATCGAGTTACGGTATGCTCTCAGGCAGCGCGATAACCTATAGCCCTTCGAGAATTGCCATTGTGGCTGCGGTCGATTATGGTGACATCGTGCGCATACCTGAACCGTTTGGCCAGGGAGTGCAGCCACATCGCTGGCGGGTGTGGGCCATCGGCAGCGATGGCCAGGTAGCGGTGAGCGAGTGGCGAACCGTCAACTTCACGAACTGAAATGTGAGTTGCGTGGTCCGGGCGGGCGAGCGGCCGGCACGAGTTTTAGAATAGACACATGGCGAAGAACCTGAAGACGCTGCGGTGCCCCATCTGCCGGACGATTGTGCTGGCCGGGAGCGAGGACTTTCCCTTCTGCTCGGACCGCTGCCGGGTGATCGATCTGGGCAAGTGGGCGTCGGGTGGGTATGTGATCAGTTCGCCGATCCACGATCCCGATTTGCTGGACGAGCTGGAAGGATTGCGCGATCGTGGCCTGTCGAGTTCCGGGCCGGGTTCCGGGGACGGAGAGTAGTGGCCGCTTCGATTGGCGCGAAGAAGACCGGCTGGGCGTGGGCGGTGGCGACATGGTTCGGCGCCGGTCTGCTGAAGCCGGGGCCGGGAACGTACGGGTCCGTCGCGGCGGTGCTGCTTTGGTACGCCGCGGCGCATATTCTTCATCCGGCGTGGTTTGCCCTGGCGGTTGGTACTGTGGCTGCGGCATTGGTCGTGACGTTGATCGGGATTCCTGCCGCAACGATTGTGGCGCGTGAGGCTGGCCGCGAAGACCCGGGATTTGTGGTCGTCGACGAGGTCGCGGGCCAGTGGGTTGCGCTGATCTTGGTGCGGCCGGACTGGCGTCATGCTGTGTTGGCGCTGCTGCTGTTCCGGCTGTTCGACATCTGGAAGCCGTGGCCGATCCGAAAGCTTGAAGCACTGCCCGAGGGAACCGGGATCATGCTCGACGACGTAGCGGCTGGTCTGCTGGCGCTGGCGGTCGGGTTGGCGTTGGCGCGATGGGTGTAGTTTGCGCTCGGCGACGGGCCGGTCTAGGCTGGGGGTGACATGAGTCCTCTATTGCAGGGGTTGAAGGCAGACAGTCCGCGGCTGGTGTCGCTGAGCCCGCCGGCGGCGATGCCGGATGGCGAGGTTGAGCTGCGGGGCAGCGGTTTGCAGGGCCAGGGCGCGGCGCTGCTGCCGCAGGTGATGGTGGGAGACACGCCGGTGTACCTGTCGCTGAGCCGGCCGGGCCGGACCGTGATTCGGATTCCCGAGGGCGCGATCTCGGGAGAAGTGGTGCTGTCGGTAGGCAATGGCACTGGAAGCGCTGGCGCGAGCAATGCGCTGAATCTGCGCGTGGCGGTGCCGATGGCTGAGGGTCTGCACCCGGTATCGAACCCCGCTGTGGATGCAGATGGAAATGTGTATGCCACCGTGTCGGGCCAGCGCGGGCAGAGCGTGCCTGTGTCGATCTACGCGATTGCGCGGGACTTCCAGGTGCGGCCTTTTGTGCGCGACCTGATGAACGCGACCGGACTGGCCTTCGGGCCGGATCACTATCTGTATGCCAGCTCGCGGGCGGAGGGCACGGTGTACCGCATCTCGCCGGCGGGGGCGATGTCCGCCTACGCGGAAGGAATGGGCGTTGCGACGGGGATCGCCTTCGACCGCGATGGCAACCTGTACGTGGGCGACCGGTCGGGCACGATCTTCAAAGTTGGGCCCGACAAAGGGCCGGGAGTGGACCGTGAGATCTTCGTCTACGCCACTCTGGAGCCGAGCATCGCCGCATACCACCTGGCATTCAACGACGCAGGAACGCTATTTGTCACCGGGCCGACCACCTCCAGCAACCAGTCGGTGTATGCCATCGACCGCGACGGGCACACCACGGTGTTCTACCAGGGGTTGGGGCGGGCGCAGGGTCTGGCGTTCGACGTGGCCGGGAACCTGTACGTGGTGGCATCGTTGCGCGGGCAGCGCGGAATTGTGCGCATCACGCCGAAGCGCGAGGCTTCGCTGGCGGTGTCGGGAAACGATTTGGTGGGGCTGGCATTTCTGGAGGATGGCTGCGCGGCGCTGGCGACCAAGGACGCGCTGTACCATGTGGCTTTGGATATTGAAGGCAGAAGGCTGGTGTGAGGCCGGCGGCGAACCCACATCTCAAAGGCGAGATGTGGGGACCCAGTGTTGTGGCGGATTGAATGATTGCTGAGATTATTGCTGCCGGGTCGGAGATGCTGACGCCGTTCCGGCAGGACACGAACTCGCTGTACCTGACGTCGAAGCTGAACGAGCTTGGCGTGCAGGTGGCGTTCAAGACCATCGTCGGCGACAACCTGGAGCACCTGACCGGTGCGGCGCGTGCAGCGATTGCGCGCACGGACATCGTGGTCTTCTCCGGCGGCCTGGGGCCGACCGAGGACGACCTGACGCGCGAAGCAGTCGGTGCGGCGCTAGGACTGCGGCTGCGGCGTGACAACGACATTCTTGCCGCAATGTACAAGCGCTTCGCGGCGCGGCGGATGGCGATGCCGCCGAACAACGCCAAGCAAGCAGATGTACTCGACGGCGCCGAGATTTTGGAGAACGCGAACGGCAGCGCCCCCGGCCAGTACATCGACACGGTAGTGGGACGCCATCGCAAGATCGTGATTCTGCTGCCCGGGCCTCCGAAGGAACTGAAGCCGTTGTACGAGGCCCAGGCCCTTCCGCGGCTGGCTGCCACGCTGCCGGCCAGGCACATGGCGCGGCGAATGCTGCGCATGGCGCTGATTCCCGAGTCGCAGGTGGATGCGCGCACCGCGCCGATCTACAAGCTGTACAAGGATGTGGAGACGACCATCCTGGCCGGGTCTGGCGAGATTCAACTGCACTTCGTCTGCGCGAAGGCCAGCGACGCGGAGGCGCGGGCCCGCGTGGACGAGCTGGCCGAGAAGATCGAGGCCGAGATGGGCGAGGCCATCTTCTCGTCGCACGGCGAGAGCCTGGAGGAGATGGTGCTGCTGATGCTCGGCCTGCGCCACATGACGCTGGCGGCGGCGGAGAGCTGCACCGGCGGTCTGTTGTCGGAACGGCTGACGGCGGTTCCGGGCAGCTCGCGCTACTTCCTCGGCGGCGCGGTGGTGTACGCGGACCGGCTGAAGACGACCTTCGCCGAGGTCCCCGAGGAACTATGGCGCACCGAGGGCCCGGTAAGCGAAGCCGTGGCGCGTGCGATGGCGGAGGGAATTCGCCGGAAAACCGGCGCGAGCGTCGGCGTGGCGATCACCGGGATCGCCGGACCCGGACCGGGCGTGGGACCGGATGAGGGCAAGCCGATCGGGCTGGTCTACGTTGCGACTTCGTTCGCGGGAGAGAAAAAGGCGAAGGTGTCCGAACTCAACCTGACCGGCGACCGCGAGCGGATTCGGCTGTGGGCGAGCCAGCACGCGCTGGAGTTGTTGCGGCGCAGCCTGCTGGAGCGGACGTGATTCGAGGCGCTATGTGCAAAGGGCTGGGCCGGGCTTGGTAGACTCTAGGTTTGGAGAAAGAAGGCACGCGCTCTGACGATGAAAGCCTGGATTCTGTCAATTTCGATTGCATACCTGCTGGGCTCGATTCCATTTGGATACCTGCTGGTGCGGATATTCCGCAACGAGGACATACGAGAGCAGGGCAGCGGCAACATCGGCGCGACCAACGTGGCGCGGTCGGGCTCGAAGGGGCTGGGGCTGGCCACTCTGCTGCTGGATCTGGGCAAGGGATTCGCGGGTGTCATGATCGCGAAGCATCTGGCGCCCGGCATGTACGACGTCGCCGTGGCGGCCGCGGTAGCGGCGGTGGTGGGGCACGTGTTTCCGGTGTGGCTGGGGTTCCGTGGCGGCAAGGGCGTGGCCACTGCGCTGGGCGTTCTGATGGCGCTGACGTGGCCGTCAGGAGTGGCAATCTTTCTGGTGTTCGCGGTGGTGTTTGCGCTGACGCGGTACGTTTCGCTGGCGTCAATTGTTGGTTCGGCGACGTTTCCCCTGTTCGGCTTCCACTTTGTGGCGTCGCGCACGCCGATGGTGGTGTTTGGATTTGTGTTTATTCCGCTGCTGGTGATTGTGAAGCACCATGAGAATATCCGGCGGCTGCTGAATGGTACGGAGAGCCGGTTTGGGTCAAAGTCGGGAGCGGCAACAGGGAAGGCGGGGGCATGAGTCGGATCGGCATTCTGGGGGCTGGCGCGTGGGGGACGGCGCTGGCAATCTCGCTGGCGCGGCGCGGCGGGCACAAGATCGCGCTGTGGTCCTATTCGGCTGAACTCGCCGAGCAGATGCACGAGACCGGCGAGAATGTGCTTTTTCTCCCCGGGTACACCGTTCCGGTGGACGTGCAGGTGACCGCGGACCTGCCGGCGACAATCTTCGAGGCCGACATTGTGCTGTGTGTGACTCCGTCGGAGCATATGAGGAGCGTGTTCGGGCAGATCGCGCCGCTACTGACGCGCGGCCAGATTGTGGTGAGCGCGACCAAGGGGTTGGAAGAGCCGAGCCTGCTGCGAATGTCGCAGGTGATCGCGTCGCTGACGAACAATCCGGTCGGAGTGTTGAGCGGGCCCTCGTTTGCGGCGGAGGTCGCGGCGGGGATTCCAACCGCGATTGTCGCGGCGTCGACTGTGCCCGGGGTGGCGCAGACCATCCAACGGGAGTTCAGCTCGCCCACGCTGCGGCTCTATACCAATGACGACGTGGCCGGCGTCGAGCTGGGCGGCGCGCTGAAGAACGTGATTGCGTTGGCGGCAGGCGTGGTGAATGGGCTCGACCTGGGCTACAACTCGGGCGCAGCGCTGATTACGCGCGGGATTGCCGAGATCACCAGGCTCGCCGTGGCGTGCGGCGGCCGGCGTCAGACGCTGGCCGGACTCTCGGGCATCGGAGACCTGGTGCTGACGTGCACCGGCGAACTCTCGCGGAACCGGACGGTGGGTACGGAGCTGGGCAAAGGCCGCGCGCTACCGGAGATTCTGGAGGGCCTGCACGGCAAGGTAGCCGAGGGGATTCGCAGTACCACCGCGGCGCTGGGGCTGGCCGCGCGCTACGGCGTGGAGATGCCGATCACCGAGCAGATGGACGCGATCCTGCACCGGGGCAAGAGCCCGAAAGAGGCCATCCGCGAACTGATGGCGCGGCCCGGGCGCGACGAGTAACGCGACCGCGCCTCGGCGTCCGGTTGCTAAACTAGAAGCAGTATGGCTTTTTCTCTTTTTGGCAAGCGCACACCCGATCCCGCGACGACAGACGAAGGCAAGGACTTAGAGGCACGCGAGCAACCGCTCGCGGCCCCAGAAAAGCGCGGCTTCTTCGACCGCATGCGCCAGGCGGTAACGCGCACGCGGGACTCGTTCGCCGAGTCGATTGGGTCGGTGTTGGCGCTGACCCGCGAGGTCGACGAGACGTCGCTGGCCGAGCTCGAGTCCGTGCTGCTGGCCGCGGACATCGGCGGCCCGACGGCAAAGACGATCATTGAAAACCTGCGTCAGCGCGGGCTGAGGCATGGGATCGAAGGTGGCGAAGAACTGAAGCGGTTGCTGAAGGTGGAGCTGAAGCAGGTGCTCGACAACGTGGCGACCCAGGACGTGACGCCTGCGACTACGCCGGAAGTGGTCATGATGGTCGGCGTAAACGGCACCGGCAAGACGACCACGACGGGCAAGCTGGCGGCGTTCTATCGCGCGCAGGGCCGCACCGTGTTGTTATGCGCGGCGGACACCTTCCGCGCGGCAGCGATTGAGCAGCTTGAAGTGTGGGCTACGCGGTCGGATGTGCCGATCATCAAGACCAAGACCGGCGGTGATCCTTCGGCTGCATTGTTCGACGCGTGTACGGCGGCCAAGGCGCGCGGTACAGACGTGCTGATCGTCGATACGGCTGGGCGTCTGCACACCAAGACCGACTTGATGAAGGAACTCGACAAGATGCGCCGAACGGCCGAGCGCCTCGTCCCCGGCGCGCCGCACCAGACGCTGTTAGTGATGGATGCGACCACCGGGCAGAACGGCTTGCAGCAGGCGCGGCTGTTTACCGAGGCGGCCCGTGTGACCGGCATCGTGCTGACCAAGCTGGACGGAACCGCGAAAGGCGGCATCGTGCTCGCCATCGCGACTGAGCTTGGCCTGCCGGTAAAGTTCGTCGGCGTAGGCGAGAAGATGGAAGATATCCTGCCTTTCGACAGCGGCGCGTTTGTCGAGTCGATGGTGCGGTAGGCCGAGGTACGAGGGCGATGGAGAGTCCGGCCGACGCAGCGTACATGAACCAGGCGCTGGAACTGGCGCGCGCGTCCGTGGGGCTGGCGTCGCCGAATCCGCAGGTGGGATGTGTGCTGGTGCGGGATGGGGTGGTCGTCGGTGAGGGCGCGCACTTCTACGATGAGTTCGATCACGCGGAGATCGTCGCTCTGAAGCGGGCCGGAGACCGGGCCCACGGGGCGACCGCGTATGTGACGCTGGAGCCGTGCAGCCATCACGGGCGAACCGGGCCGTGCGCGACCGCGTTGATCGCAGCGGGCGTGCGGCGCGTAGTGGTGGCCACGCTCGACCCGAATCCGCAAGTGAGCGGGCAGGGAATTGCGCGGCTAAAGGCTGCTGGAATTGAAGTGACGGTTGGCGTATGCGAGCAGGGAGCGCACGAGGTGAACGACGCGTTTGCGAAGTTCATCCGCACGCGCAGGCCGCTGGTGACGCTGAAGGCG
>Ga0302319_10023982_pt1 | contig 10872 bp, 10 predicted proteins | sample Bog_T0_2_FD_203319 | JGI IMG/M metagenome (GOLD analysis project Ga0302319, IMG submission 203319) | Peat permafrost microbial communities from Stordalen Mire near Abisko, Sweden - Bog_T0_2 | ecosystem: Environmental > Terrestrial > Soil > Wetlands > Peat | place: Sweden: Abisko, Stordalen Mire... | reverse complement strand
TGCCCGTTTTTCTTTTTCATCATTTTGAAAAGCAAGTTCTTTATTAGCGATGATCAATTCTGCTGCCCGTTTTTCTTTCTCTTCGTTTTGAAACACAAGTTCTTTGTTGGCGATACTTAACTCCGCGGCCCGTTTTTCTTTCTCTTCGCCCTGAAAGATTAGTTCCTTGTTGGCAATGCCTAACTCCGCGGCCCGTTTTTCTTTCTCTTCGCCCTGAAAGATAAGTTCTTTGTTGGCAATGCCTAATTCAGTTGCCCTTTTTTCTTTCTCTTCGTCTTGAAAGGCAAGTTCTTTGTTGGCAACGCCTAACTCTGCTGCGCGTTTTCCTTTCTCCTGATCCTGAAAGGCGAGTTCTTTATTGGCGATACCTAATTCCGCTGCCCGTTTTCCTTTCTCATCATCCTGGAAGGCAAGCTCTATGTTGGCAATACCTAATTCTGCTGCCCGTTTTCCTTTTTCTTCTTTTTGGAAGGCAAGTTCCTTATTGGCAAAGCCCAACTTTGCTACAAGTTTTTCATTCTCTTCTTTTTGAAATGATAGTTCTTGATTAGCAATAATTAATAGGTCCTCAGCCGATTTATTTATTTTAGTCATATCCTGTCTTGGTTAAGTTATTTTTTAAAATTCCCTAAATAACCGAACTGTTCTGAACGGTTATTACAAAATTCTCTTGGGTCGGTTTTGGAGCATTTTCTTCCATTATAAGCATAAGGGTATGGAATATTATTTTTTTGAATTGTGAAAACTCGGAGGGCTTGCGAATGAAGTATTGCGCTCCATTTTTGTAAAGCGTGTTCACTACTTCTTGTTCAAAGGAAGTGGAGAAGATGACCACCGGAAGGTCTTTCAACTTTGTATTTTGTTTTATCTCAGATAAACATTCGAAACCATTTTTGCGGGGCATATTGAGATCGAGGAAAAGGACATGAGATATTATTGTTGTTTCATTTGTAAGCAGTTGCATGAGTTGTTCTCCATCATGCACGGCTGTAAGATGTGTTAATAATTCCAGCTCGCCTAAAGCCTCTTCAAAAAAGATGCAATCGTCTTGATCGTCATCCGCCAGCAGTATATTCAGTTCTTTTAAATTCATGCGTTAAGAATTCCTTTTAATTCACTGTTTAAAAATATTTTCACCAATTCAGATTAATTACAAATTTCTCCCATGCCCGACTATCAACCTTTTTCAGTCAGCGTAATAAGTACACCTTGAATAGCCTGTTTGAGTTGCTCTAAATCAGCGGTTTTACTAATATAGTGATACGCCCCTTTCTTTAGCAATATTTCTTTCATGAGCTCTTTATAACTCATGTCTTGCTTGAAAAGTGGTGAAAAAATGATGACGGGAAGGTCTTTCAGTTTTATGTTTGCTTTAATCTCATCTAAACATTCGAATCCATCTTTGCGGGGCATATTGAGATCAAGGAAAAGAAGATCAGGAAGGTTTTCAGAATTCTCCGAAAGATAATTCATCAGTTCTTCCCCGTCTTTAAAAATTGTTAGATGGGTTGCAATGGGTATTTCGTTTAATGCTTTCTCAAAGAAAAGACAATCATCGGTATCATCATCTGCAAGCAGGATATTTAGATGGACTTGTTTTTGTTTAGGGTTCAAGGGGATTATTTATAACTGTGAAAGGAATCGCGAAAAAATTCTTAAACCAAAAAAATGTTTTGGAGTTATTTTTCTCCGTTGTGACTATAAAGTTTTCTATGCTCGGTTGTACAGTATTTTTTTGCTTTACATATATGAGCATTTGCTGAACTGCTTTTTTGAGTTCTGAAATTTCAAAAGGCTTACTTATATAATAAGTTGCTCCGTGGTTATAAAGCATGTCTGCAATCTTCTTATGAAAGGAAGTGGAGTAAATGATTATGGGCAGCTCTTTAAGTCTTGGGTTAAGTTTTATCTCAGATAAGCATTCAAAGCCATTTTTGCGGGGCATATTGAGGTCGAGGAAAAGAATGTCCGGAAGTTCGTATGCCTCATTTGTAAGTTGTTGCATCAGTTGTTCTCCATCATTTAAGACACTAAGATGCGTAGGCTGTAGAATATCTTTTAATGCTTCTTCAAAAAAGTAACGGTCATCAGGATCGTCATCGGCAAGCAGTATTTTTAGAGGAGCATTTGGTTGGTTAAGTTTCATGATTTTTAATTAAATAAACATACAAGGCAAGTGCAATGCAATAGTTATAGCAGGTAAAGAAGGCAATATCTAACCTTTTAAGAGTTACACATGTATAGTTAAAAGTTACATATATCACACATTACGCTATTTGGAAAATGCAAAAAAAGTTAGCTTGCAAGCATACTGGATTTTTGGGAAAACTCTATCTAAATTTGTTTTAATATGGATAATAAATGAAACATACTTCAAAACAATTTATTTAATTAGCACTAATAGGGTAAAAAATTAATGACTTGTATTAAATAAATAAATCAGATGCAATTTTGTCGGCAAGTAATTTCCCTTTTTGTGTCAAAATCAAACTATCCTGTTTCCATTGCAAGTGCCCTGAAGCAATATAGGGCTCTGCACCCGACAGAAAAGCATTTAATTTTTCTTCCCCGAACCCTTCACTGATAAAGCCCGGACTAACTCCCCATATGGTTCTCAGGCGGGTCATAATATATTCATTGAGTTTGTTTTCTTGTGTAAGAATTTCAATTTCAATATTCGGTCTTTTTGAAAGTATTGCTTTTATATATCTGGCATTATTCGCCACATTAAATTGTCTTGAAATACCATTGTAGGAATGGGCAGAAGGACCTATACCCAGGTAATGCTCATCCTTCCAATAACTGCTGTTATGCCTGGACGACTGACCTTCTTTACTAAAATTCGAAATTTCATAATGAATGAAATTATGCTTCTCCGCTTCACACATTAATAATTCAAATTGTTCTATAGTTTCAGGTTCGGCAGGCAGGGTTATGGTACCCTTGCGTAAAAAATGGTTGAAGGCAGTCTTCTCTTCAATAGTTAGGCAATAAGCGGAAAGATGAGGCACATCTAATTTAAAAGCTTGGTCCAAATTAAAAGCCCATTTTTCCATGGTTAAGTTAGGAAGTCCGTAAATTAAATCAATGCTGATATTTTTTATTCCGCCTGCCTGGGCATTTTTAACAGCTTGTATAGCTTGTTCTGCAGTATGTGAGCGATTCATGCGCTCAAGGTCCTCATCAAAAAACGATTGTATTCCTATACTGAGCCTGTTAATTCCTGCTTCGGTAAGTTCTTTTATTTTTTCCGGTGTTAAATCGTCGGGATTGGCCTCCAGCGTAATTTCCGCGTCGGAATTGACTTCAAAATGTTCTTTTATTTTGCCGATAATTTTGTTTAATTCTATATAGCTTAATAGGGATGGAGTTCCTCCTCCAAAATAAATAGTAGAAAGGTTTTTTCCGGACAAATAATCTTTTCTTAATGCTATTTCGCTGTATAGTGCATCTACCAGTAATTCTTTATCCTGCAAGGAAGTGGAAAAATGGAAGTCACAATAATGACAGGCTTTTTTGCAAAACGGGATATGGATATAAACCCCTGCCACCGTAATTAAGAGTTGGAGGCCGCTTTTAAAACTATCCGGAAAGTAGTTCCTTTATTTATTTCAGAATTCTTCACTGTTATTTTCCCCCCGTGGTAATCTTCAATTATCCGCTTGCAAAGCGAAAGGCCTAAGCCCCAACCCCTGCTTTTGGTAGTATATCCGGGTTCAAAAACGGTTTTAAATTTCCCTTTGGGAATACCTTTTCCCGTATCGGTAATATCCACAATTATGGTATTTGCCTGGCGCGACACATCTATGGAAATAGCTCCCTGTCCGCTCATGGCATCAATGGCATTGCGGAAAAGGTTTTCAATAACCCAGGAAAACAAGGGGGGATTTAAAAGGGCAACGGTATCTGTATTAGGTGCCACTGTTAAAGCGAATTTTACTTTTTCGGAACTGCGCGTGCGTATGTAATCTTTGGTTTCTTCCAGTTCATCCATCATGTCATACGGCTCTAATTGTGGTGTGGAGCCTATTTTAGAAAACCTGCTGGTAATGGTCTCCAATCGCTTTACATCTTTTTCCATTTCATCGGTCAGCTCCACATTTTTCGATTTCAAATATTCTACCCATGCCATTAATGAGGTAAGCGGAGTGCCCAGTTGATGGGCGGTTTCTTTAGCCAGCCCTACCCAAACCCTGTTTTGTTCCGATTTACGGGCGCTGTTGAAAAGGTAATAAGCAAGCAGAATAAACAGACTTATTACACCCAGCTCAAGGTAGGGATAGTATCGCAACTCTTTGGACAAAGTAGATTCTTCGTAAAAAATATATCGTGTTCCTTCATCGGGCAATTCTATTTCAATTGGGAGATTACTTTGTCGCATATCCGCAATTAAGTTTTCCCTATACCCCATATCTTTCATGTTAAGGGTATCCACATTATCAGACTTCATAATTTTTGTTTGTGTGGAGTCCATAAGAATGACAGGTACTGAGGAGGCATTGGTTTGAACATCTTTCATAAAGGATGCAACCAAATCGTTAAGCACTAACTTCAGATCCGTAAAGAGCTTTGAATCGGAGTAGTAGAGGTAATTTTTTTTATTTTTAGAGATAATGATTTCAATAGGAGCATGTTGTTCACGCATCATTTTTACCTGGCTGTTCAGGTAGGCCGTATCATTCTTCTTTGCTTTTATAGAATCGAGGAGGTTGCGGTTTTGATAGGGTATGGGATTTCCTTTATCATCCGTTAAAATTACAGGAACAGTGCGATTATTTTTTATAACGTCCAGCAGGAAGCTCAGGTCACCTTGCGGGCCATATACATCGGCTATTTTCCTTTCGGCATCTGCCCATAACTGCACTTTTTGCCTTTCATCAGAGCCAATCTGGTTGAACAGGTTGTTGGCATATTTAACCAGCCGGGCTTTATTCTGTATGGCTTCCGCCCATAACTTCACCTTGTTGCGTTCTTCCTTCTCCAGCTTATGTACTAGGCTGTTGGTATAAAACAACGATGCCCCTGTAATAAGGAATCCCACTATTATCAGGAGAAACTTCCAACGGTTTTTTTGGGTGTAGTTCATTAATTAGTAGTCAATAGGAGGTATTGCGTAAAACACAAAGATACTTACAATAGTCCAAAATGTAATATCTTTGCTTGTGTAGGAAGCAGGACAAAACATGCTTCAGCGTAAAAATGAGTAAAAAAGGACGTGTTTTAGTGGCCATGAGCGGAGGGGTAGATAGCTCCGTGGCTGCCATGCTATTGCATGAAGAAGGATATGAAGTGGTAGGCATTACCATGAAAACATGGGATTATGCCTCTTCGGGCGGAAGCAAAAAGGAAACAGGCTGTTGCAGCCTCGATTCAATAAATGATGCCCGCCAGCTTGCCGTTAAGTATGGGTTCCCGCATTATATTCTTGACCTTAGGACAGAGTTCGGGGATAGCATCATCGATAATTTTGTAGAGGAATATATGGCAGGCAGAACTCCTAATCCATGCGTACTATGCAATACCCACATTAAATGGGATGCCCTGCTTAGAAGGGCGGACATGATGGACTGCGAATTTATTGCTACGGGCCATTATGCCAAAATAAGGGAAGAAAATGGCAGGCATGTTATCTCCAAAGGATTGGATGACTGGAAAGACCAGAGCTATGTGCTTTGGGGGCTTAAACAAGAGAGCCTGAAAAGAACTATTTTTCCTCTGGGCGGCTTTCGTAAACCTGAGATTCGTCAATTAGCTGATGAACGTGGATTCAGCGAACTTGCCAAAAAAGGTGAGAGCTATGAAATATGTTTTATCCCGGATAATGATTACCGTGGCTTTTTGAAAAGGAAAATAAACGGCCTTGCTGAAAAAGTAAATAACGGAGACTATGTTACTGCGGATGGAAACGTAATAGGAAAACATAAAGGGTATCCATTCTATACGATTGGCCAACGTAAAGGACTTGACCTTGCCGTTGGAGAGCCTATGTTCGTGACTGACATAGATGTGGCGACCAACAAGATTACCTTGGGTGTGAAAGAGGCATTAGAAAAGGATACAATGACAGTAGGGCGGTATAATCTTATCAAATACGATACCTTGCCCGATGGAATGGAAGCGCATACCAAAATACGGTATAAAGACCCCGGCGCAAAAGCCATACTGAAAGTAGAAAACGAAAAAATAAAAGCATTCTTCCAACGGAAAGTAAATGCTATTACTCCCGGACAATCGGCTGTGTTTTATGAAGGCGATGATTTGCTGGGCGGAGGAATTATTGAATCGGCTACAGCATGAGTGGGAAAATAAAATACGTAATGCTTGTTGCAGGCATTTTTGGCCTTTTATTTTTTTCCTGTAAAAAGGAACAGCAGCCTGTCGTTTATACAGGGCGCGATTATTTCCCCAATAATGTGGGACATTATGTTATTTATCAATGCGATTCGATAATAGTTAATCCATTCAGCAAAAAAACTCCCCCGTTCGATACGTTCCAATACCAAATTAAAGAGGTGATAGATTCTTTATTCCTGAACAACCAGGGACAGCTTACCCAACGCATTGTTCGTTATAAAAGAGCAGATACTTCCACCCTGCCATGGAGCAATATTCTTACACCGGAAAAAGTTTGGACAGGCACATTGCTTTCCAATATGGCTGTGAGATTGGAGGATAATATTAATTATATAAAATTAGTCTTCCCCATGAGTTTAAATCAACAATGGAATGGCAATGCCATGAATACCATTGGAACATGGAACTACCAATATACCACACTTAATATACCTGCCATTGTTAATGGTATAAGTTTCGATTCTACCCTTACCGTATTGCAGCAAAAAGATTCTTCGCTTGACGGATATCAATATTATGTTGAACAATATGCCGCCGGTGTAGGCCTGATTTATAGAAAGATAGTAGATTGGCAGTCAACCAATCTGTATTTTGCATCGCCACCTCCTCTTGATAGCGCGAACTCAGGCACCATTTTATATACGGAGACATATTTGTCTTCCGGAAATCAATAGTCAGTAACATTTCCCCTTCTCTTCCTGAATGATTCTTAATTTTGCAGTATCAGGACTATGGGATTCAAAAAAATAACACCGGTAATAACAGAATCGCTAAAAGAGATTGTAGGGAAAGAGTATGTTTTTACCGATGCTGAATCGCTGAGGCATTACGGACATGATGAAACGGAAGATCTGAACTTTCCGCCGCAGCTTGTTATTAAACCCCGCACAGCGGAAGAAATAGCCGGTATTTTAAAAATTTGCAATGCTGAACTTATACCGCTTACACCACGCGGAGCAGGTACCGGGCTTAGCGGAGGCGCATTGCCTGTATATGGAGGCGTAGTATTATCTATGGAACGGTTTAATCGTATTCTCAACATAGATGAAAGAAACCTGCAAGCTACAGTAGAGCCAGGGGTTATCAATCAAGTGTTTCAGGAAGCCGTAATGGAGAAAGGACTTTTTTACCCTCCCGACCCTGCCAGCAAAGGCAGTTGTTTTTTGGGGGGCAATGTAGCTGAACGTGCCGGTGGTCCTAAAGCAGTAAAATATGGAGTTACCAAAGACTATGTGCTGAATTTGGAAGTGGTGTTGCCAACCGGCGAAATTATATGGACGGGTGCGAACGTTCTTAAAAATTCAACCGGATATAATCTCACGCAACTGATGACAGGAAGCGAAGGCACGCTTGGAATCATCACTAAAATAGTTTTCCGACTTATTCCATTGCCTAAATATAACCTGCTTATGCTGGCGCCTTTCTTTTCGGCCATCAAGGCCTGCGAAGCAGTATCGGCTATTTTCAGGGCGGGTATCACTCCCTCTGCCCTGGAATTTGTGGAACGTGATGCCATTGACTGGGCGCTAAAATACGTAGATGGAATTTCCATACAAGTAAAAGACGAAATACAAGCGCACCTGATTATAGAAGTAGATGGAAACGACCCCGAGGTGCTGATGAAAGAATGTGAAAAAATAATGGAAGTTCTTCAGCCTTTTGAATGCGATGAAATTCTTTTCGCCGATACGCAGGAACAAAAAAACGCACTTTGGAAAATGCGGAGAAGTGTAGCCGAAGCAGTAAAAACGCATTCTGTTTATAAAGAAGAGGATACCGTTGTACCCCGCGCCGAGCTTCCGGTTCTGCTGGCAGGAGTAAAGGATATTGGTAAGAAATATGGTTTTCAATCTGTATGTTATGGACATGCCGGAGACGGCAACCTGCATGTGAATATTATTAAAAATAACATGAGTGAGGAAGAGTGGTCAACTATTCTTCCGCCGGGTATCCGGGAAATATTCCAACTTTGCGTAAAGTTAGGAGGGACTATTTCCGGAGAACATGGCATAGGATGGGTACAAAAGGATTATATGGATATTGCTTTCACCGAGAAATCAATCGCCTTGCAAAAACAGATAAAATCGGTATTTGACCCTAATGGAATTTTAAACCCCGGCAAAATCTGGTTATGAAAAAGATGCTTCAATCTAAATTAGTGAAAAACTTTATCAGCCACTGGATTCAGGGGTTGATTGTGTTGGCTCCTATAGTTATTACTGTTTTTGTTTTTTACAGGCTGTTTATTTTCTTCAACAGTAATTTTCAATTTCCCAGAATTGTTAATCCTTATCTCGATCCGTTTATTGTACCCATTGCCATCATATTATTTATTTATCTGATAGGTCGGCTTTCTGCTTCTATTTTATTTACACCTGTGTATGTTGGTCTGGAGAAAGGAGTGGAAAGGGTTCCTTTTATACGGGTGGTATATTCCGCCGTGAAAGATCTTTTTTCTGCATTTGTAGGGAACAAAAAGAAATTTAACCGCCCGGTTCTGGTGACGATAGATAAAGCAAATGATATAAAGCAAATGGGATTTGTAACCCAGACTGACTTATCTACGATGGCTATTGCAGAAGACTTGATCTCCGTTTATTTGCCCTTTTCGTATGGGCTGAACGGCAAACTGATTATTGTGCATAAAGACAGCGTGCAACCATTAAATGTGTCGCCGGCCGAAGCCATGAAATTCATTATTTCGGGCGGAGTTACCCATGTGGATTGATCTAATATAAAATGGCAAAAGATTCTATTATATCAAAAATTCCGCCCAAGTTTATACCGTATTTACTGGTGTTGGCAGGTACATTGCTATTTCTTCCATTTCTCGGAAAAGTTCACCTGTTTGATTGGGATGAAATAAACTTTGCGGAATGTGCCCGGGAAATGATTGCAGCCAAGCAGTATTTTTTAGTCACTATAAATTATTTGCCCTTTTGGGAAAAACCACCTTTGTTTATCTGGATGCAAAGTCTGTGTATGAATATTTTCGGTATCACAGACTATGCTGCCCGTCTGCCCAATGCACTATGCGGAATTGCAACATTTGTTGTACTTTATAAAATCGGTACCATATATAAGGACAGGCGTTTTGGATTGCTATGGGTCCTGGCTTATGCCGGTTCTTTGCTTCCGCAATTCTATTTTAAATCGGGTATCATTGACCCTTGGTTTAACTTTTTCATTTTTACAAGTGTGTATTTCTTTATGCGCGTTCAAATGCAGAAAAAGGATTTGATGCCGGGCAAAGGCAACCTGTTTGTGGTATTATCCGCTTTCCTGATGGGTATGGCCGTAATAACAAAAGGTCCGGTGGCATTGCTTGTTTTTTGTTTATGCCTGTTTGTTTATTGGCTGATTGAAAAAAGAAGAGCTCCGTTACGTTATAGGCAAGTACTGCTTTTTATAACGGTGTTATTAGTTGGCGGTGGTTCCTGGTTTGCCGCCGAAATTTTTACCGGCCACCGGGATATAATAATGCAATTTATCAATTATCAGATCAGGCTATTTAAAACGGGAGATGCCGGTCACGGCGGGCCTTTTTATTTTCATATAGTTATATTGCTGATTGGCTGTTTCCCTGCTTCCATATTTGCATTCAGAGGGATGAGTTCGGAGATGAAAGACGATGAAAAAGGCCGGGAAATATCCCTTTGGATGGGTATCTTATTTTGGGTGACACTCATATTATTTTCTATTGTAAAAACAAAAATTATTCACTATTCCTCCCTTTGTTATTATCCCCTTACATACTTTGCAGCTATAGCCATAAGCAATTTGCTTGACGGAGATGTGAAGTGGAGGAAATGGATGACCTGGGGACTTTCCATCACCGGCGGACTTATTGCCATTGCCCTAATTGGACTGCCTATTGTTGGAATGAACAAGCAAGCTATTTTAAACAGTGGTTTATTAAAGGATCCTTTTGCAGCGGCTAATTTGCAGGCCGATATCCATTGGTCATATGCCGATTGCTTGTTGGGAGTTTTTTTACTGTCTGCACTTATTATATCTCTTATTTATATTCATAAAGGCAAAATTAAAAAAGGCATATTTAGTATGTTTTTTGGCAGCCTGATTACTACTAATTTAGCGCTTATAGTGATTACTCCTAAAATTGAAATGCTTACACAGCAAGCTGCTATAGAGTTTTATCAGCGATTACAGGGCAAAGATGTATATGTTACTACGCTCGGGTTTAAAAGCTATGCCCATTATTTTTATTCGGATGAACAACCCCGGACAAATATCAATTGCACGAATGAAGACTGGCTGTTGAAAGGAGACATAGATAAACCTGTTTATTTTGTTTGTAAAATAAATCATGCGGATGAATACGAAAAACAATATCCGCAATTAAAGGAACTCTACCGGAAAAACGGATTTGTATTTTTGGAAAGGACGAATGTTAAATAAGCTTGGTATTGTGGAATCCCCCTTTATTAATACCTTTGTCGTAATAACTAAACACAAACATGGCTTGTAGCGGATGTTCAACAGGTAGGGGCGGCAGTA
>Ga0302319_10023975_pt1 | contig 10874 bp, 9 predicted proteins | sample Bog_T0_2_FD_203319 | JGI IMG/M metagenome (GOLD analysis project Ga0302319, IMG submission 203319) | Peat permafrost microbial communities from Stordalen Mire near Abisko, Sweden - Bog_T0_2 | ecosystem: Environmental > Terrestrial > Soil > Wetlands > Peat | place: Sweden: Abisko, Stordalen Mire... | reverse complement strand
GTCGGCGCCGTAGCCGAGCATCGCCGCGCCCTCCAGCGTCCAGCGCACCTTTTCGAATCCCTCGGGCTCATCCAGCGCTATCGTTGCCCCTAAAATGCGAACGCTCGAAACCGCGAATTCGAACGGCGATTTGACCTTGGCCCGGCGCGCATCCGCGGCAAAAAATTCATCGCTCGTGACGATGGACCGCACCACTTCGCGGAGGTCGCCTTGAGTCTGCGTGAATACGTCCGCCGCCCGGTCCACCGCGGACTTCGGAGGCGCGTCCGAAATAAACCGCTGGCAAAGCTTGAACGCGATGTGATGGGCGGTCGCCGGATGCCGCGCAATCATATCGAGCACCTGCTCGCCGTCTTTCTCCCCTCCCCCGGCGGGAATCGCGACTCCCAGCACCACCTTCTCTTCGTTGTCGTGCCGGCGCGGATCGAAAGCGAACCCACCTTTCAAGGGCTGAATGCCCCAGCCGGTAAAGCAACGCGCGACCTCCTGGACATCCTTTTGCGTGTAGCCGCCATCCACCCCCAGCGTGTGCAGTTCCAGAATCTCGCGTCCGTAGTTTTCATTCAAACCGCCGTCCATCTTCGGCTTGTCGTCCGCGTGAAACGCCGGGAAACCGACCAGCTTTTCGACCACAGCCGCGCGGATCTTCTGCTCCACCACGGAGAGCTCACGAGGCTTGGAATTGTCCTTGTTGTCCAGGTAGGCGAGCATCGCTGCGCTGTGGGCGGACGCGCCGAGCAAATCCCGAAATTTTCCCCAAACATGCGGGCGGATCGTTTCCCGATCATCGAGCACTTTCAATGTGCGGCATTCATCCTTCCGCGTGTCGATATTGAAATGATTGCTCCAGAAATCGACCAGCACCTCTTGCAACTGCCGTTCGCTCATCACCGCGCGCACCACCTTCGCCGTCTGCAACTCGCCCAGCGCCCGAACCGAAACGCGCTTCGGCGCATCTTTCATCATTTCCTTCGGCGATTTCGCCGCCGGCGCGGACGCGGCGGGCTGGGACGACTCGCTCTTCCCGAGATCGATGCCGTAACGCAGCTTCATGTCCTCGCTCATCCCGCCGGCGGCGCGCTGCCTTTCGATGAAATCCCGAATGTCGGCAAAATAGGCCGTCGTGAGTTCCGGCCCGCTGAGATCCTGCGTCTCAAGCTTCTTCAATAACGCCTCGCACGCGCTGTCATCGATGGCTTCGGGATGAAGCTGCCGATCGATGTATTCGCGAACGCCGATCTTCGCGACGCCCTCGACATCCCCCGGGCGGGGCCCGAACCCGAGCCGATTGAGAACATGCACAATTTCCGCGCGATCCGACGCGGGCTCCGCAGCCAGCGCAGTCGCCATCATCCCGAGAGAAAGGAGAAAACAAAGTGGGCGCATAAATATGAAGACGCGAGATGAGAAGGATTCGTTACGGAAAGCTCTGAACAAAACGCCTCGTGTCAGAGCGATTGCGGCGCGCCGTGAAATACGATGCGAGTCATAAGAGAACGCAGCGGCATTCTTTGAAAGCGAGGCTACGGTAGTGGAAATATGAAATGTTTCGCTCAGACACGATCTGTACAACGATCTGGATGAATTCGCCGGCCGACGTCGCTTATCCTCTTCGTTCAATGCGCCTTGGGCGATTCGTTGGCGATGCGTTGCGTCAAATCGTCTGGTTCATTACCCTCTGGCTGATTTCGACGACCGCTTCGTCCGCTGATGATGAAGTTTTGTACGAGAAAAAGCTCGATCCTTTTCCCATTCCCATTTTCGTGCCGGCCGGCATCGGGGGTAGAACCTTTCTCTTTGAATTGGATACAGGCGCGGGCATGGACTTCGTTGACCCGGCGTTGAAGCCGCTGCTGGGAATGCATCGAGAAAACCAGATCGTAGATTCTTTTGGGCATCTCAGCGTGATGGAAGTATTCGATGCGCCGGCCATCAAGATCGGTGGCTGGAGCCTTCCGCCCTCGGAAGTCGGCGTCAGCGACATGCACCGTTTTAGAAACCATTTCGGACTGGATATCCGAGGCTATATCGGAATGAACGCCTTGAAGAATTGCTCATTGTTCCTCGATTTTGATCACGGAAGAATGAAAATTCTCAAAGGCTCCAGCAACGTCTCACTCGGCATGGAGAGTCTCGACCTTGGCTCTCTCGGCGGCGCCCAGGCCCTTATAAAATGCGATCTGGGCGGCAAGCCCATGGAGTTCCTGATCGACACCGGCGCCAATAGCTTCCTGGGCCTGCGACATGAGGCATTCGCCGCCCTGGTCGCGAATGGCATGATCGAGACGAATGGAGGCCGGAAGATTGGCGCCGACACAGGGGCCGGACGGATGGTTCATCTCATCGGGCATTTCACCCGGGGAGAGTTGCTCGGCGTCAATCTTCGGAATGTCCCCGTTGATGATACGAATACGACGAACATTATCGGATTGGGCTTTCTCTTGAACTTCAATTCCGTAATCGATTTGAAGAACTTCAAGTTCTGCTATCGGCGCCGGAAAAACATCCCTCCGATCTATAACGGACGTCTCTAGAAGGCGTCAGGAGACCTTGGGCGGTTCGAAGCCCGTCCGATATTCACGGGAAAGGATCTCGCTATTGGCCTTGTCGTGATTGATGAAGCGGACGTTTGCGCTATCCCAGCGCAACTCCTCGCCCGGAAAGCGCGTGGCCTTGACGGCCAGCAGCGCGGGCTCGGTGATGCGCCAGCCGATTTGGAACGGCGTCCAGAGCGGTTTGTTCGCTCCGAGACAATTATCCGCCCAGTCCTTCCAGTGGTCCCGGGGTTCGACCTTCGGCAGCGGCTCATCCGGCACGACTTTGCCCTTGCGGAAGATGGTCATCTTGCCGTCGGCCTGAAGCAGCAGCGTGCCCTCCTCGCACACGACCATAGTGTGATTGGCGGCTGGTTTCGTGTCGGGCAATCCGAGCGAGGCAAAGGATGGCAGCAAGGCGCTATCGTTATAGTGCAGGACAAACTTCTCGCGGGCGAACCTTCCGCCACCAGGGAAGGTAATGGTACTCTGGTTATGGGCGGAGTGACCCGTCCCGGAAGGGCGGTTCGTGTGGGTGAGCACGGCTTCGGGCGATGGAAGGTCGTAGGCAAAGAAAAGCAGGTCGAGGAGATGGCAGCCCCAATCCGCGAGCTGGCCGCCGCCCGTCGCCCAAAACGCGCGCCAGCGCCGTGGCGCCAGGTCTTCGCTGTAGGGCAACCGGGCCTTCAAAGGTCCGTGCCAAAGGTCCCAGTTCAAGGATTCCGGGACCGGAACGGCCAGCGAGTATTCGCTCCATGGCTCCACAAAATATGTCCCGCGCGCCACTTCGCCCGTCCAGACCCAGGCTTCGACCGGCCGGCCAAGCTGGTTGCTGCGCAGCATTTCCACGGCTTGCATTCGGCCTTCCTTGCAAGCGCGTTGGTTGCCCATCTGGGTGATCAGCTTCGGCCGGGCGCTAAGTCCCTCGCGGACCATCCGCAGTTCGTCGAGCTGATGCACCAGCGGCTTCTGGCCGTAGATGTGTTTGTGGTGCTTCATCGCCGTAAGCATCATCGCAGCGTGATGAAAGTCGGGCACATCGACGATCACGGCGTCAAATTGGTCCACCCGGTTGGCGAAGGCCTCCCGGTAGTCGTTGAGCGTCCAGGCATTCGGATAATCATTCGCGATCTTGTCCAACTCCCGCTTCTCCACGTCGCAGAAGCCGGCAAATTCCACCATGGGGTGATCTTTCAAGCCCTTCCGCTGGAGGGCCCCGATGCCGCCGACTCCGATTTGAAAGACCCGCAGCTTGCTGTTCGTGTTGGTCTGGGCGCGGGCCCGCAAGGAGAGGGAGGCAATGCCCGCGGTGACCACGGCGCCGGTCTTGAGGAAACTCCGCCGGGTGACCGGGGAGACTGGGGGTGATGTTTGATTTGAATTCATGGTGGGACGGGAATCATGCACGGAAGGAGCGCAAGCTCAATCCCCGGCTGCCAGAATTCTTTTTGTTTCCGGATTCAACCGGGAACGGAGGAAAAAAACCGCGAATGGACACAAATGGACGCGAATATCTGTTAAAGGGGCCGCGGCCAGTTTTCCCTATTCGCGTTCGCTCGCGTGAATCCGCGGCTAACAGCTCAGTTCTTCTTGCGGAAGAGCGCCTGGACATCCTTGGGATCGAGATCGCTGAGATCCAGGCGGGTGTCGGGAGAACGCTGGGAGGCCACTTCGATCCTTTGGGCGATCGATCGGGCCGCGGGAGACGCGTAATACTTCATCGAGCCGACCGTGAGATGGGTCGGGAAAACCACCACGAGCAGCGAGTTCTCATCCACATTTACCATCAGCGTGCTGAAGTGCTCCCCCTGCTGATACATGCTGGTGAAATTATTCTCATTGACGAGCTGCGCCATGAATTGCACCGCGTTGTAGGCGTTCGACCCAAGAGTAGCGAAAGTGGTGGTATCGATCGATTCCTGGCTGCCGCATTGGTGGATGAGGTAGCCGGCTTTCTCCACGAGAAGCGCGATGTTGGCTTCGCTCTTGTTGAGCAATTCGTCCATCACCAGATTGAGGTGATCGAGGTCTTCCTGGATAAGCTGGGGGAATTGTCCCATGGCCGTGGATCTATTTGCGAACGCCGTCGCTAAGGAATTTATGGAGAAGAAGCCGGGTGATCATATTGAGCGTTTCAAAAACTCCTTCGGAGTTCGAAGCAGAGGCTTCGAATGTGGGCACCTGCACTTCACGATTATTCAAGACAAAGTCCATATATTCGACCGGCGCGACATCCGGAATGTCTCGTTTGTTGTACTGCATCACGTAGGGGATGTCGTCGAGGTTTAGATTGAGCGATTTCAAGTTTTCTTCGAGATGCTTGAAGGTCTCGACGTTTTCCTCCATTTTGTCGTACTGGGAATCGGCTACGAACACAATGCCGTCCACCCCGCGAAGGACGATCTGGCGCGTCGCGTTGTAGATCACCTGGCCCGGAACGGTGAACAGAGCGAACTTGGTTTTGAACCCCTTGATGGCCACTGTCTCCAATGGAAAGAAATCGAAAAACAGGGTGCGATCGCTGCTCGTCGCCAGGGAGGTCATCTTGCCTTTCACAGTGGATTCCGGCACCTGCACGTTGGCATGCACCTGCTCCAGGTTCGTCGTCTTGCCGCTTTTCGCCGGGCCATAATAGACGATTTTTACCTGCAGTTCTTTGGTGGCTTGATTGATGATGGCCATAAATGGGTAGAGTTATTTGTTGGTCTGGCGGGCCAATTCCTCCGAAACCAGACGCAATTCGTGCCAGGGAAGCGACTCACCGGGTTTGCCAAGGACGGCAAAATATACGTAGCCCAGCCGGTAAATCTGACAGTGAGCGCCGTGCGTCGTGAAAAGCAGGTCGTCCACCTCGCCCAATCTCATCTCCCCGGCATACTGGTTCAGACGCGCAAAGATTTGCGGGAGAAACGCGGCGACGACATCGCTCTTCACGCCATCGGGAAGCGAAGAGGCCACTTGAAGCCCTTCCTGCAAGGCCACGACGGCGCCGGCCACACCGGTGAGCCGCACCGTATTCTGGACGATCTCCGCGGGCGTCCAATCCAGCTTTTGCGGGTTTCCAAATATCTCGCCAATCGTCTCGGGAAGTTTTTCGTTTTCCGTCACCGTGGGCGGAGCAAGGCTCTCAGGCTCCGGGTTCGGCGCGGGCTCCGGTTCCGGCGAAGCCTGCTCCTCAGCCGCGGGCGCCGCTTCAGCGGCGGCAATAGCCGGCGCCGGCAGGGGCGCGCTCGCAGCCCGAGTCCTGGAATTGCCTCCGCTAAAGGGCGCCGGGATGCTCTCGTCGAGGTGAAAACCTTTCCGGGGCGTCGTTACTTGTTTTTTAGCGGACAAAAACGCGGGCGCCACGATTCTCAGCGGAATCATCAAGGAAGTGCTCTCGTCGATGGAACCGGGCGGGATGGCTCCGGAAGTGATCAGTTTGCAAATCTGTCCCCAGGTAAAAGCCACGCGTCCTTTCGCCAGACCCTCGGAAAGCCGCGCGCTGGGAAGCGCAAGATTTGCTCCGGATTCGATCGCTCCGGCGAGTGCGGCGCGAATTTCTTCGGGCCATGTTTCGGCGACTGTCGAGAGGGGAAGGATCACGGGCGGCTCCTCCTCTTTGACTGGCGATTCCGCCGCGCTCCTCGGCTCCGGAGCGCTCGCGCCAAATCCGGGCGGCGGAGCCACCACACGCTGTGGCTTGATTCCCTCGGGGGCCAATAGCCTGGAAGCAGCCGGCGGCGCCCCATTGACGCGCGATTTGGCGCCGCCGGAAAGCTGCTGCTGCAAATCGTCGCCCATCTTTAAAACGCACTCCTGGGTGAGATCGAGCACGGTGGAATCGACAGGCGGGCTGTCCTCCGGAACCGTGGGAGAAACCTCGTAGGGATTCTCCGCATTTCCGAAAAGGTTGAAGCCGTTTTCAGGCAAATCGAGTGCGCGCTGATCCGCCCTGCGCTTGAGAGCGCGGGGACTCACGTGGCGGAAAACCTCGGCCAGCGGCACATCCACCGTGCGCTTGTCCCCGCCAGCCAACGGCGCAAAGACCCCATGCGCCTGCCGATGCAGACTCGCCAATGACATTTTCACACAGCCCGTGTGCAGTTGCTTCATGATCGTTGGCACCGGCAGCGCCACTGTGGCGGTATCGGCCGGGGCCTGCCGAACCAGCGCCTTGAGCTCATCCGGAAGATGTTTGATGATGACGGCCAACGAAAGATGCGCGACCTCGACGGTAGGCATCGGCACCGTGGGTTCCAGGGATTGCGGCCGCGTGGGGGCAGCCTGGGCGGCCTTGGGCGCGGGCTTGCCGAAGAGTTTTTTTAAGATCGAGAGCATGAAGCCGTTGCGGGTTCAATGGATGATGAGCAGCCGCAATGCCACGCATGCAGCGAGCTCGGGAAATCTTTCAAAGCCAAACGCAATTGGCCCGTGACATGCTGGAGAACCGTGCCTTATGTCCTGAACACCCAGCGCGCGGTTTCCGCGAAGTGTCACTCATCCCAGTTTCCTGCCATGCCCGCCCGGCAAAAAATTCTCATTCTCGACGACGAACACGATATCCTGGAGATCTACCAGGAGATCCTCGCCCGTCTCCCCAGCCAGCCCGAAATCCATACCTCCGACAACGGCGCCCGCGCCCTCGCTCTGCTCGATAGCGAGCCCTTCAACCTTCTTCTCGTCGATCTGCGCATGCCGTCGATGGATGGCTTCCAGGTGCTGGCGATCGTCCGGAGGAAGTTCCCCGTGCTTCGCGTCGTCGTCATGACCGCCGCCCAGGACGAACAGTTTCGCGCCCGCTCTTACGCGATGGGCATCGATCTCTATCTTGAAAAACCGAAGACTGGAAAAGAGATCATCAATTTCGTCGATTGCATCGAATCCATGCTCGAGAAGGAAGACGCCGGCGGATTCCGCGGCGTCCAGAGCAAGACACTCGTGGATATCATCCAACTCGAGTGTCTCACCCACAGCTCCACGATTCTCAAAGTAGCCAGCGCCACGGGTGAAGGCCGCATCTGGATCCACAAAGGCGAAATCATCGATGCCGCGTGCGGCGAATCTCTCGGAAAGGAGGCGTTCCTCGATATGCTGCGCTGGAAGGCGGGCAGCTTCGAGATTCTTCCCTCCGATGTCCCCAGGCCCCGCACGATTTTCTCCTCCTACGAAAATCTGCTCATGGAGACGGCGCAAACGATCGACGAGACGGAACCGATCACCCAGGAAGAAGCCGAAGAAAATTCCCTCGCGGCCTTCGCCCGCTTTAAGGGCGTGCAGTGCGTCGTGGCCGTGGGAGGCTCCGACAAGACGCAATTCGAGCACTGGGGCGCGGAAAACGCGGATCAACTGGCCGCGTGGGTGCATCAAACCACCCGGGTCATGCGCGCGCTGGGCGACCGGCTGGAAGCCGGGCTGCTCGAGCAGATCGAGGCCCTCGGCCCGCAACGCCATGTGGCCATTCTCTCCGGCGAAAAGCAGGATCTGGCCATCGGCTTTACGCGTTCCGCCACGCTCCCTTACATTCGCGAAACCATGAAACAGATTGAAGTCCGATGGGCCTCCTGAAACCCATCTCGCGAGCGCCCAAGTCGATTCAGTTGGAACGCCTCCCTTCCGGATGTTTCACTTTGCACCGGGGCGGGGACTTGGTGGCATCGACGCTCCCCTCCTCATTCTCCATGGCCACGATGCTCGAGATCGGACGCGCGGTGATGGAGGCTTTCAAGCAGGCTTTGGAAGCCAATCTTCCCCTCACCGATCTTCATCTTCACTTTAGCGGCCTGGTCATTACCGCCCGTGAAATGCGCGGCGGCGCGCTGATCTTCCTGCAACCCGCCACGCTTCACCTTCCACACCCTCACACCCCGCCGGCCATGCATTACAAGAGCCTCGAAGAATTCATTCTCCACCTCGAAAACTACATCGAGTGCTGGAAGCAGTTTAACCACTACGTGAATCTCGCCCGCGACAAGAAATTCTCGCGCGACGACGAGAATCAATTTCTCGAGATCAAGAGTGTGATCGCGCAGGGACTCGAGGCCATTCTGGTTTCGACCGAAAAAGCCGCGCCACGGAAAGAGGAAGTGCATCAGCTCTTTGCCAATGCCCCCAGCCTGCGCTTTCTGGCGGACAGCCCGGAGATGGTCCCAACCGTGGAAAGCCAGTGGCACAAAGTCTATCTCGGCCTCCAGTCGCTGCTGGGCCAGCTCAAGGTGCAGCAGAACAAGGCGGAAAAAGGCTCCGGCTGGAGCCTCTTCGGGCGCAAATAGCAGGAGACCGGAGAGCGGGAAACCGGAAACCGGAAAGACCTGCCGGCGCCGCCAGCCGCATTGACGCGGGCATTCGAATTTGGCAACACGCGGGAAGAACCCATCGCCCTTCATCTTATGCGAAATTTAAAATTGCTCGCGTCCCTTGCCATCGCCTGCCTCCTTTCCGGGTGCGAGACGCCGACAAAAGCGTACGTCAAGCTGCATCCGGAGCTGTCTCCGGAACATCGGAAGATCATATTGTCCGGGAGGATCAAGTATGGCGATCCGGTCGCGGGAATGACGAAGGAGCAGGTTCGCCTGGTAATGGGAACCGATCCCGACCAATTCGATTCCATCAACGGAGAAGACGCCTGGATTTGGTTCAAAATGCCAGCCGGGCACAACAAAGTGGAAAACGACACTGAGACCGGCGCTTCTGCCGCAAGGACAAGCGGTGGTGGTGGCGGAGGAGGAGGAGGGGGCAAACACAACAAACTCGACGCCGATTCGGCTCCCACCGAGGGCAAGAGAGGCAAGACTACCGTCTTCTTCAAAGGCAACCTCGCCACCCGAGTGGAATTTACCAGCGGAACGCTTTAGCCAACGGGCTCACCCAATAGGAGCCTATCATAGACTGCTTGGATGTAACCCAAACCGAGTGTGATCCCATATCGAATGGAACGCGGATCAAATGGGAAACGCCAAAGGCGTTCGATAACGTAGCCCAGGGCTGCCCTCCTGGGCTACGCTGGGTCATCGCCCCAACAATCCCCAACGCTGAAAGCGTTGAGTAATCCCGACTGCGAATTATCGGCCATCTGCGGATGGTTGCGCCGCACTTATCATTTCCCCGCCGCCCACTCAAACGCGTTCTTCAAGAGCGTTTGGTATTCGGGAAGCTCGTGCGCTTGTCCATCGTGCCCCAGCGTGATGCAGACGATCCGCGACTTCGGATGCTTCACGATCCAGACCTGGGGGAAGATCTTCCCGCTCTTCGGGCTGGTGGCCTGGGCCAGCACTTCGATCGGCGTCCCCTCGGGATCGGGGATGAAATTGTAGAGCTCATCCGTGATCCTAAATTTCGCGGGCAGGCCTGCCACGATCGGGTGGTTGGGAGCCGTGACCTCGACTTCAAACTCGCCAAGCGCGTCGTGTCCCCGCGTTCCGCCGCCGATGATCTCCTTGTTCCATTGCGGAAAGTTTTTCCAGGCATACCAGGTTCCCGGATGCAGCGGGACGATGCCCTTTCCCGACGCGGCAAATTGCATCAAGGCCGCGCAAGACGTCCTTGAGAATCGCAGGCGCGCCATTTGCGTTCTGCGTGTAGTCGATCCACTCCGGTTTCAGCTTGCTTAAAGTCTCCTTGTCCGACACGCCATACCATTTCGCGAAGTCGTGCGACGAACCGCCTCCGACCAGCAGAATGCGCACGCCATTCGCTTTCGCGGGCGGTTGAGGCACGGGATCGCCAAACTGCGGATGAAAAGCGGTGTCCGCGCTCGCGGCAGGCGGCGCCGGCGCGGGCGCGCTCGCGGCGGGCGCTGCCTTCGGCGCTTCCAAACTGTAGCTTGCCACCGCGGTCCCCTTCTCCGAGTTTTCGGCAGTGATCGCCACGAACACCGGCGCGATCTGGTTGTCGAAACTCTCGATGATGAGCTTCTCGATCACGCCGCCCTGCGAAAGGGTTTTGCGAAACACGCGCATCTGTTTCCCTTTCAATACGAGCAGTGTCAGCGCGGAGCCGGGGACTTCCGTGTGGCCCCGGTAATCGCTGAATTCCACGCCATTCTTGAATTCCAATTCCTCGGTTTTTCCGCCTTCGTAAGCCACCGTGACTTTGGCCGCCGGCGCGTTGGCGAGAGCATCCCCGCCATAGGGAAAGCCCCATCCGGCCACGCCGCCGAGGAAGTGCAGCGCTGTGGCGCGCACCTTGGGCACGACCACCTCCACCTTCTGCGGATAGGTCTGGGCCTGGCCGGAGCCGCCTTTCAGCACGATAAGGTTCAGCCCATTTGGTGACTGGGCGGGATCGATTACTTGGAACGGGACTTCGCCGACTTGCGCCGTGCCGTATTTCTTAAACTCAAGATTGTCCCCCGCATTATTC
>Ga0302319_10023974_pt1 | contig 10874 bp, 6 predicted proteins | sample Bog_T0_2_FD_203319 | JGI IMG/M metagenome (GOLD analysis project Ga0302319, IMG submission 203319) | Peat permafrost microbial communities from Stordalen Mire near Abisko, Sweden - Bog_T0_2 | ecosystem: Environmental > Terrestrial > Soil > Wetlands > Peat | place: Sweden: Abisko, Stordalen Mire... | reverse complement strand
TCTTTTACTTCGACGATTCTTCGGCCTAGCCCTGCGTGATTCAGAAAAGCGGCCAGGTCGAACGTGGCGTCACTCATTTTGGTCGTCAGCATGGAACCTCCTTCGAGCCAGTCCGGTCGTGCGATCTGGCTGCGCTGGGCGGATCAAAGGCCAGGAGGCGCTTTCGAGGATGAGAGGAGAGCACTCCAGGGAACCTAACCGGCAGCGCAGGCTCGGAGTCGCTAAACTGCGTAGAAGACGTGCTTTCAGGGCGGATTTCCAGTCCCCCAGGCCCACTACACTATTATTCCTATACATTGTTGCCCCGGCTCAAGGAAATTGTCTGTTCTCTTTTGCTCAACTTGAGGCGATGCTCCGGGAGCCCCGAGCGATCGCATCCCGCACGAGGGACAAACCTTGGAACGAGATGCATCCAGCGGTGGCCCACAACGGCTTTGGCAGTGAGTCGAGTACCCATCCGATCGCGATCAACGAACTCTTCCAGCGTTCGAGAGAGGGGACAGGTTGAGCAGGCGGATGTGGTTTCCCTCTCAGGGGAGTTTGTTCAAGTAACAAGGATTGCTGAGGTTTTGCAGCGGAGGCGTTGGCGGCGTGATCCACGGCGGATTATTGAAGTCGAAAAACTCGGTCATGTCGATCTGGGCAGCATCCCGATTGTTGAGGGTGGGCAGATTGAACCGGGTTTCGACAAACTTCAGAATGGCCGTTGAGTCCGCAACAGTGTGAGAGACATAATTCTTCTTGGCAAATGGGGAAACGACAATCAGGGGGATGCGATAACCGGTCCAGACAAAGTCGCAAATCCGACCCGTCACGGTGGAGCAGACCGAATCTGGTGGCAGATCGACCGGCGGGATGCCGTCGGGACTGACGGCAGGCTGGGGTGGGACATGATCGTACATGCCGCCGCTTTCGTCGTAGGTGAAGATCAACGCTGAATCGTTCCACGAAGAGCTTTCCATGAGCCCGTTGATGATTGTGGAGGCGAACTGCGCGCCCGCCTGGACGTTTTCTGGATAGAGGTCAGAATCAGACCCGTGCTCGTCCAGGCCAGCATCGGATGGGGGCTCGATCTCCGCGAATTGGGGCAAGGTCCCGTTGGCGAGATCGCTGAAGTATTCAGAGATGGGGGCGATGTTCTGCGGCGAATAAAGCAAAACGTGTTGGGCGTATGTGAAGTTCTCAAAGTAACTGTTCTTGATGAGGCAGGACGCCAGGTAGGGTGGTCCGGCGCACCCGGTGCCCTCCGGATTTACGTAGACCTTCCAACTGATCCCCGCTTTATCGAGCTCCTGGAAGATGGTTGTTGAGGTCAGTTGGGGCGTATCCTGGGCGTCAAAACCGTTTGGAAACCCGTATCCGCCGGAGGTGGCGGCGGCGAGGTACTCGCGGTTGATGTTGGTACGAGACAGGGCAGGCTGGAAGAAGCGGTCGGACGTGGCGAAGTTGGTCGCCATGAAGTAGTCGTAGTTCATGTCGACGCCGTCCCAGTAGCCCATTGCACGGATGCCGTCCACATCGAAGAATGGAGTTCCGGGATTGAACCGCGCGTCCTGGGCGGCGGTGTAGACGAAGCCATTATTCTGCGCCGCATATTTACCCACCTGGTCGGTGTAGTTCCAGTCCACGTGGGCCTCGTCCCACGAGGGGCTGGTGTTTTCATTGCACACCGTGGTGAGGTGATACGAAGGGATGAGGTTCTTCGGATCCCAAACGCAGCCGCTGGGCATGGGGTCGGATGGGTTGCATCCGGGGAGCGCGGGGATGGGGCCCTTGAGCGGGGGCAAACCGGAGGTGGGGTTGAACTGCGGGAGGCCATCGAATGACTGGTCGGGAATTCCATTTTCGGCCCAGTATTGCCGAATCGCACCGAAGTAGTTATCGAGTGAGCGGTTCTCCTGAGCAAAGAACACGATGTGATTGAGCGCGGTGATATTTGCCGTTCCGATCTCGAAGGTCGGCGTCACGGTAGCGCTCGCTTTCAGGGTCACGCTGCAGGGTCCCGTGCCGGTACAGAGGCCGGACCAGCCGGCGAACGTGGAGCCGGGGCTGGCGGTTGCCGTCAGCGTCACGGCGGTCCCCTTGGGAAGGTCGGCAGTGCAGGTTGTCGTGCAGTTGACGCCGGAGGGGCTGCTCGTCACCGTTCCCGACCCCGTGCCGCCCGGCTGAACCGTGAGTTGGATGGGGGTGGCAGAGGAAGTGAATTTCGCGGTGACGGACTCCGCGGCTTTCAGATCGACGATGCACGTTGACTTGCCGCTGCACGCGCCCGACCAGCCTGCAAACTTAGCGCCGGATCCGGGAGTCGCGGTGAGCTTGACGGATGTGCCACTCGCAAAACTGGCACTGCAGGTGAATCCGCAGCTGACGCCCGAGGGACTGCTCGTGATTGTTCCTGCTCCGGTGCCTGCGCTCTCCACGGTGAGTTCAACGGGTGGAATCGTCGAAGTGAATGTCGCGGTGACCGAGGTTGCGGAAATGAGATTGACCGTGCAGGTGGAAATCCCGCTGCAAGCGCCCGTCCACCCTGTGAACGTGGAACCTGAATTGGGGGCTGCCGACAACGCGACGGGCGTTCCAGTGGGAAAACTGGCGCGGCACGTGGTTCCGCAGCTAATCCCCAAGGGGCTGCTGGTGACCGTTCCTTTACCCGTGCCGGCGCTGCGCACCACGAGGAGCAGGGGGGTAATCGTCAAATTGAACTCTGCGATGGTGGTCGCGTTGGATTTCAGAGTCAAGGCACAGCTGGTCGTGCCGCCGCAAGCCCCGAACCACCCTCCGAACTTGGAGGTGGAGTTGGGCGTTGCCGTGAGCTTGACGACCGTCCCGCTGGGAAAATTGGCGGTGCAATTGGTCGGGCAACTGATGCCGGCTGGCGTGCTGGTGACGGTTCCTGCGCCCGTGCCCGCCATCTGCACCGAAAGTTGGAATGTGGTTGGGGCAGAGCTTGCCGACGAAGTCAACGAGAATGATGCGCCGAGGACGAAGCAGAGAAGGCCCGCGAAGATTCTATGGTTTGTCATGATGTCACCGAAGCCCCAAGTTTGGAGCAGATTCGATCCTGGTTTCGGAGATGCTACAAGAGCGCTCGTTCAATTCGAGCATACGACAACGACCCCAGGGCGTGGGTTTGGGCGAGATTCCACGGCTCAGTTGCCCAAGGCGGGTATCTGCTGTACTCACCAGACCACAAGATATAGCATTTCTTTGTGGAATGGGAATATCCGCGTAGTTTGATGGAAATCGAGGCGATGTTCTCTGCGGAGCACGACTGTCGAGAGTATCTGGCTCGCCTCCGTTGGTCGGCTGGTTTTCTCAGTCCGAGTTGCGGTTCCGCATCGGAACCAAAGCGAGTACGCGGAGTTTGACTCCGCTGTCCCGTCTGCCGGCATCAGGCAACGGTTACTGCGGGCACGATAGCGAGCTATAGGCACGATCCCGTTGCAGGGCCCAAAAGCCTGGATTGGCAGCCTCAAATCTGTGATGAGATTTAGGAACAAGGCACTCGTAGAGTGAGTCTGACGTTCGTTGAAGAACAGCCGCAGGACCTTCGACAGCGTTTGACGCAGAAGAGGCGCCGAACTACGCTCCAAATGAACACGGCTGGTTGAGGTTTGAGGTTTCCCACCCTTGCGCCAAAAGAAGTCGCAAGGACGGGGCACGGCGGTTTCGTGGCGTTTCCGGCAAGGCGTTCGTAGCAGATGTAGCTTGCCGCAGCAAGTCGGGCCGCTCGGCTGGTTGAGGTTTGAGGTTTCCCGCCCTTGCGCCAAAAAGAAGTCGCAAGGACGGGGCACGGTGGTTTCGTGGCGTTTCCGGCAAGGCGTTCGTAGCAGATGGAGCTTGCCGCAGCAAGTCGGGCCGCTCAGCGTTTTCACGATATGAACTTTAGAAACACGGCACTAGCCTTGACCGCCAAGGAGGATCATGTCCACTTCTCGCCGGGATTTTCTCGCCTTCAGTGCATTGGGAATGGTTGGCTCCGCGCTGCCGATTGAGGCGCAGGCAGCGTCTGGGCAGGCTCAGGAACTGCCGCCGGGTGCTCCGCCCGCATTTGGGACTGCCCCGCCCGTCGGGCCTGAGGTATCCGCCGGGACTTTTGCGGAGGCGGAAAAGTTGGTGCAATTGCAGATGACCGAGGGGGATCGCGGCATTGCGGCCAGCAATTGGCGCATGCAGATGGCTCCCCTGCTGGAACGCCGAACCGGGCCGCGGCGCATCGAGCTTGAACCGGCGCTTGCGCCAGCGACGCAGTGGAATCCAAGTGTGCCCGCGAACGTGCGGCCCAGCCAAGGCGGCGACCGTTTTGTGCGAAGCGACAATCGCAACGCGCCCTTGCCGGCGACGGACGACGAACTCGCCTTTTCTCCGGTCTGGCAACTCTCGCGCTGGATCGAGGCCGGACAACTGAAGTCCGTTCGCCTGACAGAGATTTATCTGCGCCGATTGGAACGGTTCAACGAGAAACTTCGCTGCGTGATTACCCTGACGCGGGAGCATGCTCGCGAGCAAGCCCGGCGCGCCGATGCGGAGATTGCCGCCGGGCGATACCGCGGACCGCTCCATGGCATTCCCTGGGGCGCAAAAGACTTGCTCGACACTGCGGGGATCCCCACGACCTACGGTGCGGAGCCCTTTAGGGACCGTGTCCCTTCGGCGGATGCGACGGTCGTGGAACGTCTCAACGCGGCAGGCGCGGTGCTGGTGGCCAAGTTAAGCCTGGGGGCTCTGGCGTTGAACGATATCTGGTTCGGCGGCCAGACGATGAATCCGTGGCTTCCTGAGGAGGGTTCTTCGGGATCGAGTGCGGGGCCGGGTGCGGCTGTGGCTGCCGGACTGGTGGGCTTCGCGATCGGGAGCGAGACCGGCGGAAGTATTGTCAGCCCATCGATGCGTTGCGGTGTAACCGGGCTGCGTCCTACTTTTGGCCGTGTGCCGCGCACGGGAGCCATGACTCTTTGCTGGTCCTTGGATAAGTTGGGGCCGATGGCGCGAAGTGTAGAGGACACGATGCTGGTTCTCAAGGCGATCTCCGGTCCAGACGGCCACGACCTGGCGAGCGTCCCGAGCACCCTCGCCTTCGATGCTGCGATGGATGTGAAGGGCCTGCGTGTGGGGTACTTTCCCGGATGGATGAAAGAGGCGCCTGCCACGGATGTCGATCGAGCGGCGCTTCAGGCCGTGAAGAGGCTGGGGATGGTTCCGGTCGAGATGACGATCCCGGACTGGCCATACGACTCGCTCAATCTGATCCTGTTCGCGGAGGCGGGGGCTGCTTTTGAGGAGTTGACGTTGAGCCACAAGGTGGACGAGCTGAAAGCGCAGGTGCCGGACGCCTGGCCCAATTGCTTCCGCCAATCGCGGTTCCTCTCTGCCGTGGACCTGGTACAGGCCGATCGGTTCCGGCGCAAGGTGGCGCAGGAGATGGCACGAGTGTTCTCCGAGGTTGACCTGCTTCTTGTGCCCTCGTTGCGCGACGAGATGCTGGTGATTACGAATTGCACCGGGCATCCTTCCCTGACTCTCCGTACAGGGTTCGTGGAGGTGTCGGAAGCGCGGAGCGACTGGGCGCCGGACCCACATCACCCATTGCCCAAATTCTCTCCACCGCGGCGCGTGCCGCATGGCGTGACGCTGATTGGGAAGCTATTTGACGAGGGCACGATCGGAGCAGTGGGGCTGGCGTTGGAGAAGGAGAGTGGGGTTGTGGGAGACCGTCCGCCCGGGTTTTAGCCAAGGGCGATCCGATGACCGATCGAGGTGCTTGCCGCCGTTGTGACTGTGCGGTGTATTCTCTCGTGATTGGGTGAGGGCGAAGCAAATCCGGGACAAGAGCACCATCGGGACCTGCCGGTGCCTGTAAGAACATCTTCACCCGTGCGGGTCAAGCGCATGCAGCGGACCGCGCTTGCGTTACTCGTGCTGTCGGGAATCGTCAACTACATTGACCGCGCCACTCTGGCTGTGGCCAACCAGCTGATCCGGCACGATCTCCGGGTGTCGATTGCCCAGATGGGATTCTTGCTGTCGGCCTTCCTGGTCTGTTACGCGATCGCGCAGTTGCCCGTAGGAGCCTTGGTGGACAGGATCGGCGCTCGGTGGCTGCTGACGCTCGGACTTTCTCTCTGGTCGGTGGCGCAGGGCATTGGCGGCTTGGTCACCAGCTTTTCGCAATTTGTAGCCGCGCGCGCCCTTCTGGGAATCGGAGAGTCTCCTCAATTTCCAACGGGTGCGCGGGTTGTGCGCGATTGGTTCGATGTGCGGGATCGTGGGGTTGCGACCGGGGTTTTCAACTGTTCATCCACTCTGGGCAATGCCATCGGCGTTCCGCTCTTGACGGTGCTGATGCTGGCGTTTGGCTGGCGGTGGATGTTCGTCATCATGAGCGGTGCTGGATTGGTGGTCGCGCTTTTGTGGTTTGCGCTCTACCGCAGCCCTCACGATCTCGTCATGACTTCCGAAGAGCCTGTCTACCGAACCGACGGTGATGGTCCCGGGAGGCCGGCACCGTTGACGTTCGCGATTTGGCGGCAGCTATTCGCGCTGCGCAGTACCTGGGGCATGATCCTGGGCAACTTCGGATGCGTCTACGTGGTCTGGATCTATGCCACCTGGTTGCCGGCCTATCTTGAGATTGAACGGCACATGAGTATCCGGTCAACCGGATTTTTCTCGGCGATTCCGTTTCTTTGCGGAACGGCGGGTGCGCTGCTGGGTGGATTTGTCGTGGATGCCCTGGTGCGGCGGGGAATGAAGCCCATGGCAAGTCGCAGCATTCCCGCCGCGGTATGCCTGTTTGGCACGGCGGTCTGCACGGTTGGTGCGGCGTACGCCAACACCAATACCCTGGCGATCGTCCTGATTTCCGCCTCTGTCTTCCTCCTCTATGTCACGACGACCTGTGCCTGGGCTTTGGCGACCGTTGGATTTCCCGCCAACTGCACAGCCTCCATCGGGTCCATCCAGAACTTCGGCGGCTATCTCGGAGGGGCGCTGGCGCCCGCGCTCACAGGCCTCCTTGTACAGGCCAGCGGCTCGTTCGTCGTCGCGCTGGTGGTGGGCGGGGCTATCGCAACTGCTTCAGGCGCGGCTTACTTGCTGCTTGTGCGCGAAGCGAGCTGATTGGCCACCGTAGATGGCGCCTATGGGCGGATCGGTTCAGCGCTCCGACCTCCTCAACACGACGGTCAGGTCCATCGGGCCGAAATCGGAAAAGTCAATGGACGGATCGGAACCGTCGGGTGCGGGGCCGATGACGGGCGCATTGGGGTCCGGTTTCTTAGGGGTTGGAAGGCTGAAGGGGATGTTGACAGAACGCTTGAGCTCAATCTGATCCCCTTTGATTGTTCCGTCAAACGTATTAATGCCGGATTTGAAGGCAACATGGTCGCCTTGGACGGTGCCGTCCATCACAGGCGCAGGAGCGTCCCCGCCTCCGAACCAGCCGCCAGGGCCTTCCACGCTGCCGGTCAATTTGCCGCCTTGCTGGATCAGGGTGAAAATCCGCGGCGAGCCCAGGGCTGAAGCGGCGAACCCAGTGCCCGGCTCGGACGCTACCACCCAGAGTCCGGTGATGCCCGACCCCTTGGGGATGGCTCGCTCCCAGGCTTGGACTTGGGGGCGCAGTTTGGTTTCGGTGCTGGTAACACTCGCCGAGGCAGAGCTAAGCCCCGGGGAAGTGGCTTCAATCCGAATCGTGCCGGGCGTCTTTTCGGTTTGGACGATTGCCATGCAATAGCCCGAGAAGGCCTTGCGCGCACTGCCTTTATCGGGAGACTGGTCGGTTGGGTCGCCGTTTCCCACTCCGATCAGCTTGGCGGGGCCGATGATGCGGAACGAGACCAGGTTATCCGTGACGGGGACCGTGCGCCCGCTGGCGTCTTGCACTTCGACAGCAAACATGGCTACATCTTCGCCGTCGGCGGAAAGGGAATCGCGATCCGCCCGCAGCACGAGTTGGGCCGCAGGGCCTGTGGTCTCGCGGCGTGCGGTCATCTGCTGTTTCCCATTCTTCCAGCCGCGCGCTTCGATCGAACCGGGAGCGTACTCGACATCCCACGCAACGTGCGAGTCCTTCTTCACGTCTTTTGTCCCGAGGCTCCTCCCATTGTGCAATAACTCGACCTTGTCGCAGTTCGAGAAGACCCACACGGCAATTTTCTTGCCCTCGTAGCCGGGCCAGTTCCAGTGGGGAAACAAGTGGAGCACAGGTTTCTCTGTCCACCAGGCCTGATAGTAGAAAAACGCGTCTTTGGGGAATCCGCACATGTCGATGATGCCGTATTGCGAGCTAATGTTCGGCCATCCGTTAGGAGAAGGCTCGCCGCGATAGTCGAAGCCAGTCCACACGAATCCGCCGCCAAGCCAAGGGCGCGCATTGCAGAAGCTCCACCAGCCTTCGGCGGAAGCTCGCCCTGAAGTGTTATAGGGGTCGTAGGAACTGACGAAGCCTTTGGATTTGTCGGTGATGTAGATGCCGCGGGTACAGACGGCGCTCACAGTTTCGGTTCCCAGCACCAGCTTTTCGGGATGCGCTTTGTGGAAGGCTTCGGCTTGCGGGTCGGCGTAGTGATAGCCGATGACATCGCAAACCGCCAGGCCGCCGGTGCCGCTTCCAGCTGCTTCACCGTTGATCATGCCGTCAATCGTGGTGGGACGCGATCCATCGTGCCGGGTTGCGACCTCTTTCATGGCCGTCACGATGCTTGCGCCTTTGGAGCTTGTCGCCGAGGGCTCTTCATTGCCCAAAGACCACATGAAGACGCTGGGATGATTGCGATCGCGGCGAACCAGGCTGGCAAACTGGTTCAGGCCTTCAGGATTGGACGACATCATGCGTGTCTCGTCCATCACCAGCATGCCTAACTGGTCGCAGGCATCGAGTAACTCCGGCGTGGGAGGGTTGTGCGAAGTGCGCAACGAGTTGCAGCCCATCTCCTTCAGCTTGCGGACGCGATAGGTCTGCACCGCATCGGGCAATGCAACGCCGATTCCGGCATGGTCCTGGTGATTGCATGTGCCTTTCAGCTTGACCTCGGAGCCGTTGAGCAGAAATCCCTTCTCGGCGTCAAACTGGATGGAACGAATGCCAAACGGTGTCTCGTAGCGATCGACCGTTTTGCCATCCACCTTGACTTCGGTGAGGAGCTTATACAGATTTCGTTCCTCGAGCGACCAGAACGCGGGGTGGCTGATGTCGATTTCCTGGCGAAATTCCTGTTGATCGCCGGCCCCGATGGCGGCGGAAGTCGACACGTCTTTGGCGACGGCCGAGCCGGCTGGATCGACGATGGTCGAGACCACGCGGACATTGTTGGGAGCATGTTCGTGGTTCTCAATCTCGCTCAAGATCGAAATCTTAGCGCCGTTGGAGCGGATCTGCGAGCGCACCAGCGTGCCCCACTTCTTGACGTGGACCGGGTGCGTTTTGACCAGCCAAACGTGCCGGTAGATTCCCGCGCCTTCATAGAACCAGCCATCGCTTCCCGTGGCGTCGACACGGACCAGCAGCACATTGGGCTGGCCGGGATTGGTAAAGTCCGAGACGTCGAAGCTGAATGAGTCGTAACCACCGCTGTGCTGGCCGATATAGAAGCCATTGAACACCACGGTGGTCTCACGGTAAGCGCCGTCGAACTCGATTGTGATGCGTTTTCCAGCATCTTCAGCCGATAACTCAAAGATGCGCCGGTACCAGCCGACACTGTTCTCCGGGTACTTACGGCCCAGGGGATAGAAGCCTTTGCTCTGCAGAGTGGGGTCATTCTTGAAGGGAAGCTCGATCGTCCAGTCGTGCGGCAGGTCGATACGCCGCCAATCCCGCTCCACAAACGAGGTCGAGCCGGCCGGCATGAAGTTGCCGGTCTTCTGGAAATTTCCAGCCGAATCGCTGCCGTAGTCGAAGTCTTTGGCTGGGTCGTCGGCGTGCCCCAAGTGAAAGCTCCACCCAAAATCCAGCAGAAGGCGCTCGCGTCCAGCACCCGGCGTTGGAGAAGCAAGCGTGGCCGGTGCGGTCAGAGGTCCGGATAATTCATGGGCGGCGTGCGCCGCAGGGTCGATCGGGTTGAGGGCGTGGGCGGCGACGGCAGGCGCCAAAAGGCTGGTCTTCAGGACATCGCGGCGTGAAAAGGTTTTCATCTTGCCTCCGACAAATGGACAATTCGCTTACGGCACTTGAGATTTGTGTGAAATTGTCCATAGGCGTTATACACCCAAAGCCTCCGGCGGAGGCTCGACGCGGAGGAAAAGTTCGGTGTCCGTGGCGACGAATCACTCCAGACACGCCGCCCAGGTTACTTCTCCCTTACCTTGATGACGAAGTAGGAGAAGGCAGTGCCATCTGCCATGAGGAGCTGATGAGGCACACCGGCGGGGATATGCGCTACGTCACCGGGGCCCATGGCTTGCTGGGAGCCCCCTTGGACCGAAGTTCCGCGAATCTCTCCTGTACCGGCCGACTTTGGATCCACGATGCTCCCTCCGGTCACAAGAGTCGCGTGCCCGTGAAGCACGAAGAAGAAATCGGCGAAGGCCTCATGGATTTCGGCGCCACCACTCTTGTTGCGCAGGGCGATCATCGTGTAGTGGTTCGGGTAGTCGGAAAGCTTGGTGCTTGCGGCGCCAGTGCTTTGAGCTGCACCGCTCAGGGCCTGTGCTTTCTCGGCGAGCTGGGCTTGCGTGAAATGATCGACGGTTGCGGTTTGCGCTGTTGCGAAGGGAACAGCAAGAGACAGGTTGAGGGCTGCAATTCCGAGCGAAGCCAGCTTGAGATTCATCAATCTCCTCATCGTGTTGTCTTACAAAGGTGAATCTTGAGTGTTGGCGTGCGGACCGATACGTCGCCTACCTGCTCAGCCAACCGCCATCGACGACCAGCA
>Ga0302319_10023971_pt1 | contig 10875 bp, 19 predicted proteins | sample Bog_T0_2_FD_203319 | JGI IMG/M metagenome (GOLD analysis project Ga0302319, IMG submission 203319) | Peat permafrost microbial communities from Stordalen Mire near Abisko, Sweden - Bog_T0_2 | ecosystem: Environmental > Terrestrial > Soil > Wetlands > Peat | place: Sweden: Abisko, Stordalen Mire... | reverse complement strand
GAACACGACCCTCTTCCGCCAAGCCTTCCGCCTCGATCTCTTCTTCGAAGTTGATGAAGATGCTCATGTGATCCTTGAGCAGCTTAGCCGCGAGGCCGATCGAATCCGCCGGCAGGACCGAGCCGTTGGTCCAAACCTCGAGCGTCAGCTTGTCGTAGTCGGTGATCTGACCGAGACGGGCAGCGTCCACGGTAAAGTTCACCTTGCGGACGGGCGAATGTACCGAGTCGACCGGGATGAAGCCGATGCCGAGGTCCGAGTCGAAGTTCTTGTCTGCGGAGACATATCCGCGGCCGCGCTTCAGTCGCATTTCCATGCTCAGCCGTCCGCCTTCGCTGACGGTGGCGATATAGACTTCCTTATCGAGGATTTCAACGTCCCCATCGGCTTCGATCATGCCGGCGGTGACCACTCCTGGCTGTTCCGCGTTCAGGTAGAGCGCCTTCGGCCCGTCTCCGTTGAGCTTGAACGGGATCTGTTTGAGATTCAGCAGAATGTCGGTCGCATCTTCGACGACGCCGGTGATCGACTGGAATTCGTGCAGAACTCCCTCGATACGAACTGCCGTCACCGCCGCGCCTTCAATCGACGAGAGCAGCGTACGACGCAATGCGTTACCGATGGTCGTGCCAAACCCGCGCTCAAAAGGCTGCGCGCTGAACTTGCCGTACTTCTCAGTCAGGGTTTCAGTTTCAACTGCGAGACGTTTCGGTTTTTGAAATCCTCTCCAAAGCATATCGATATCTCCGCACAGCGAGCGCCGCGAAGCATTTTGCAGCGGCTGTGCCGTTTCACTCCGTGATTGAGTTGCGCCTTGCGGCGTCCTGCTAACTGCTACCGGCTTACTTGGAGTACAGTTCCACGATCAGCTGCTCGTTGACGGGCAGGTTGATGTCTTCCCGTTTCGGCAACGACATGACCTTGCCGCTCAGGTTGTTCGGGTCGATGGTCAGCCACCTCGGCGCAGGCTGGTGGCTGGCAAACTCTCGAGATCCTTCGATGACCGTCATCTTGGTGCTGTTCGGGCGAATCTTGATCTCGTCGCCCACACCCACCTGAAACGAGGGGATATTCACCTTGCGTCCGTTGACTTCCACGTGCCCGTGGCGAACCAGTTGCCGCGCCTGGCGCCGCGAGCTGGCAAAGCCCAGCCGGAAGGTCACGTTGTCGAGTCGTCGTTCCAGCTGCTGCAGGAGCAGCTCGCCGGTGACGCCTGGTGTGCGTGCGGCCTTCTCGTAATAAGCGCGGAACTGCCCTTCGAGGGCAAAATAGATGCGGCGCGCCTTCTGCTTCTCGCGCAGTTGCAGACCGTAGCCCACGATCTTTGCCTTGCGGTCACGGCCGTGCTGGCCAGGGGCAAAGTTGCGCTTCTCGATCGGGCACTTGTCGGTGAAACACTTCGCACCCTTCAGGAACAGCTTCATGCCTTCTCGCCGGCACAACCGGCAGACAGGCCCCGTATAACGTGCCAATGCATTCTCCTTAATTCAGAGGCCGACCGGTTTACGTCCGCGAGGGACTTCGTCCCGGTCCGGTGTAATTTTATACGACGGGTCGCTGCGATTTCGCCACTCGTAGTACCAGTCAATGTTACTCATCACGGAGCTTAACGCGATGACCAGCGCCCACCCCACTATGCGCCCCCAGTCCACCTTCCCGTGCCGGATGAAAGTCCAGCAGAGGTAGAGTGTACTAACGAACCCGAGGGCAAAAACATACACTACCACACTCCGCAGATAGCGACTCTTCGGCAGCGGTAATGGATGCATACTCCATCTTAAACCCTGCGCCGTTTGGGCGGCCTGCACCCATTGTGCGGAATCGGCGTAACGTCCCGAATCGACCGGACGTCAATCCCCGCCGCAGCCAGGGCTCTCACCGCGGACTCGCGGCCCGAACCTGGCCCGCTCACCCGCACATCCACCGAACGCACGCCGTGATCCCGCGCCATGTTCGCCGCATTCATCGCCGCCTGCTGCGCAGCGAAGGGCGTTCCCTTACGCGATCCGCGGAAGCCGAGCGAACCCGAACTCTTCCACGACAACGTGTTGCCCTGTTGGTCGGTAATGGTCACGATCGTGTTGTTGAACGAGGCCTGAATATGCACCACGCCGAACGGCACATTCTTGCGCTCGCGTTTCTTGAACTTCTTGTTGCGCGCGGCCTTGCCGGTCGCGCCGGTCTTCGCTGGTTTCTGATCCGCCATTTAGGTCTTCGCGCTCGCTTTCTTCTTGTTAGCAACCGTGCCTTTACGCGGTCCTTTGCGGGTGCGTGCATTGGTGTGCGTGCGCTGGCCCCGCACCGGGAGGCCGCGGCGATGCCGGTGACCGCGATAGGACTGGATGTCGATCAGCCGCTTGATGTGCATGTTCACATCCTTGCGGAGGTCGCCTTCCACATCGCCCTGTTCTTCAATGACCTGACGGATGCGATTGACCTCGTCTTCGCCGAGGTCCTGAATTTTCTTAAACGGATCGACCTTTGCGGCGGCCAGAATTTTCAGCGCCCGCGGATCGCCGATCCCATAGATGTAGGTAAGCCCTATTCTCGCCTGCTTATTGCGGGGAAGATCGACGCCAGCAATACGTGCCATACCGTGCCCTTCATGTCCCGGAACTTCTCCCGGAGCGGTTATTCCGGCTGATTCTCGAACCGGAGTGACGAAAGCCTGAGTCAAACTCGGGGTTCATCGCAAGCCTTACCTTCGGCTAACTAGCCCCAGCCTCTTTTCAGTTTCCGAAGAAGCTCAGCCTTCTAACGTGCCAGTAGGCTGTAACCGTAGCTCAATAGCGATCCGCTACAGGCTGCCTTTTACCCCTGGCGCTGCTTGTGCTTCGAGTTCTCGCAGATCACCCTCACCACGCCGCGGCGATGGATGACCTTACACTTATCGCAAATCTTCTTGACCGATGCCCGAACCTTCATAACAACCTCAGCTTCCTGATTTCACCTTAACCCGTAATCCAGCTTTCTTCCGCTACCGGCTACAGGCTACTTATACCGATACACGATGCGTCCGCGATTCAGATCGTACGGACTCAACTCAACCGCCACGCGATCGCCAGGAAGAATCCGAATGAAGTTCTTCCTCATGCGTCCGGAAACGTGGGCCAGTACCTCATGGCCGCCACTGCTCTCAAGCTTGACCTTGAACATCGCATTCGGCAACGTCTCGAGAACCGTTGCCATCACTTCAATCGCGTCTTCCTTCGACAATCGCTATCCTTGAACTCGGTTCTGTTGCATCCCAACTGCATCCAGGCGGGGCGCGGTTACCGCTCGCCCCAACCCCTCAGGCGAGCCACTGCTGCGATCACGCCGGCCGCCACTGCGCTCACCGGCTGGTCGCCATTGACTTCCTCAAACCGCCCCAGAGCACGGTAATGTTCCACGACCGGAGCTGTCTGCGAATCGTACGTCCGCATTCGCTCCCTGAAGACTTCCTCAGTATCGTCGGAACGCCGCGCCAGAGATGTGTCGTCCAGGTCGCACTTCTCGTCGACCTTCGGCGGCTGCAGGTAGATGTTGTAAATCGTCCCGCAGACTGGGCAGTTGCGCCGACCGGTAATCCGGCGCAATAATTCATTGTATCCGACCTGAATGCTCACCGCAATCACCGGCAGCGCGTTTGGATTGGACCCGTTATGGTCGTCCAGCCATTTCGCCTGCCCCAATGTCCGAGGAAAACCATCCAGGATGTAACCCGAAACGATATCCGGCTGTTGCAGCCGTTCGGCAACCATCTGGTTCACCAGATCGTCGGGAACCAGGTGACCTTCCGCCATAATTTGCTTCGCCTGCAAGCCGAGCGGAGTTCCGTGGTCGCGATGGTAGCGGAGCAGGTCCCCGGTTGAGATTTGCGGAATTCCCCACTTCGCCATCAGCTCTCTTGCTTGGGTTCCCTTGCCTACGCCGGGCGCGCCCATCAGCAAAATCGGACCTGGTTGAACTTTCACGTCCTGCTTCGTTTCCACATGTGCATCCGCCAAGGTGATCGCCATTACCAGGCCCGCCTTCCTCGAATTCTCCCGCTCTTCGGAGAGAACCCTTCGTAGTGCCGCATAATGAGCTGAGACTCTACCTGGTTCACCGTATCCATTGCGACACCGACAACGATCAGGAGCGAGGTCCCGCCGAAATAGAAGGTGAAACCAAGACCGTTGGTGACCCACAGGGGCATCGACTCAAAGAACCGGCCAACCAGCCACAGGTGGTTAAGGTGAATGCCGCTAATCAAAATCTGTGGAATGATCGAAATCACGATCAGATAGAGCGCGCCGACCAGGGTGATGCGAGTCAGAATCTCGTTGACGAAGTCCGACGTGCGCCGGCCAGGGCGAATTCCAGGGATAAATCCGCCGTACTTGCGCATGTTATCGGCGATGTCGTCAGGACGGAAAACAATTGAAATATAGAAATACGCGAAGAAGATGATCGCGATCATGTAGAGCAGCTCGTAAGCGGGTTCGCCGACTCGCAGTGCATCGAAGGTGCGCGAGAGCCACGCGCTGTTCTTGACGAACGATGCCTGCCCAAACAACATCGGCGCCGACAGCACCGAGGCCGCAAAGATGACCGGCATCACGCCCCCGGAATTCACCTTGAGCGGAAGGTGCGTAGACTGGCCACCCATCAGGCGCCGTCCCACGATGCGCTTCGCATATTGCACGGGAATGCGCCGCTCGCTGCGCTCCACGAAGACGATGAAAGCGACGATCGCGACCATGCCAACGACCAGCAGCAGAATCGCTGGAACGGTGAACACACCAAAGCGCTCAGTCCTCGCCGTATTGACCAGATCGGCGATACCACGCGGCAGTCCGACGACAATGCCGGAGAAGATGAGCAGGCTCATTCCATTGCCAATGCCACGCTCGGTGATTTGCTCACCGAGCCACATGATGAAGGTCGTACCCGCGGTCAGAGTGATCATGGTCATGGCAATGAAGCCAAAACCCGGATCGAGCACCAGATTGCCGGAAGAACTGCGCAGAGCGATGGCGATGGCCGCCGACTGGATGATACCGAGCCCAACGGTCAGATACCGGGTCCACTGCGTGATCTTGCGGCGTCCCAGCTCGCCTTCTTTTTGTAGCTTGGCCAGAGGTTCATAGACGACCGTCAGCAGCTGAAAGATGATCGACGCCGTAATGTAGGGCATGATGCCGAGGGCGAAGACCGTCAGCCGGCGCAGATTGCCGCCGCTGAATAAATCCACCAGCCCGAGCGATGAGCCGGCCTGATTGTTGAAGAAACTCTCCAGAGCCTGCACGTTTACGCCCGGCGTAGTGATGTGTGCTCCCAGCCGATACACCGCCAGAATGCCGAGGGTGAAAAGAACACGCCTGCGCAGGTCGGGGACGCGGAAGATATTCAGGAACTTCTCAAACATGGATTACTAACCTCATTTTACGCCCGCGCTCCAACTTTCTGGCGACAACCAGTTATCCTGCTTGCTACCGGTTTCTCGCTTCCTTTTTCGCCAGCTTTCCGGCAGGCCTCGCCGGAGCCTCTCCGCCCAGCACAATCGCCTTGCCGCCGACCTTCTCGATCTTTTCCTGCGCAGATTTCGAAAACTTGTGTGCGTGCACGGTCACAGCGACCTTCAGTTCCCCATCGCCGAGAATCTTGATCAGCCCGTTCCGCTTTTTCACAAGGCCGAGCTCGGTGAACTTCTCGAGCGTCAGTTCTTTCTCACCCAGTTCCGCCAGGCGGTCGAGATTCACGACCGTGTATTCGGTGCGGAAAATGTTGGTGAAGCCGCGCTTCGGCAAGCGGCGGTGCAGCGGCATCTGGCCGCCTTCGAAACCGCGCATCAGGCTCGATCCCGATCGCGACCCCTGTCCTTTATGGCCGCGTCCGGAGGTCTTGCCAGTTCCGGAGCCCATGCCGCGCCCGATGCGTTTCTTGTTGCGGTTGGCCTTCTTCGGCGCTCGCAGATTCGATAAGTTCATCTTTCCCTCGCTCAACGCCGGCTCGGAGTTGCACCGCCCGACTCGCATGATTTTTGCTGCCAATTACCGGCTACAGGCTAATCCACGATCCTCACCAGATGCGGCACCGTTCTCACCATGCCGCGAATCGAAGGCGTGTCTTCCCGCACAACGATCTGGTTCAGCCGCGTGAAGCCCAGCCCCTTGATGACCTTCTTGTGCTTGACCGGCGCCTGGATCATCGACCGAAAGTACTGAATCTGAATGGTCGCCTTCGCCGCGGCCTTAACCGGTTTCGTCGCGGACGTTTTTGTCTGTGTTTTTGTCTCGGCCATGGTTAGATCTCCTGCGCTGTCTTGCCGCGCATCGCAGCCACTTCGTTGCGGTCTCGCAGCTGCACCAGCGCATCGAAGGTCGCCTTGATGACGTTGTGTGGATTCGCCGTGCCGAGGCTCTTGGTCAGCACATTCTGTACGCCCGCCGAGGTCATAACCGCGCGAACCGCGCCGCCAGCAATCACGCCAGTGCCTTCGGGAGCCGGCTTCAGCAGCACCTGTCCGGAACCGAAACGGCCCAGCACCTGGTGAGGAATCGAGGTCTGCGTCAGGTTGATCCGGACCAGGTTTTTCTTCGCCGCCTCAATTCCCTTGCGGATCGCCTGAGGCACTTCCCGCGCCTTACCCGAACCGTAACCGACAACCCCCGCGCCGGGATCGCCCACCACCACGAGTGCCGCAAACGACATGTTCTTGCCGCCCTTGACGACCTTGGTCACCCGGTTGATCGCCACGACCTGATCCTTGAGGTTGAACTGCCCGGAATCCAGTTTCTTCTTCAGTATCGCCATTCGCTACCCGATTTCCTTCTGCGCGGCATTTAGCAGCGCTCGAACCTAAAACTCTAATCCTGCTTCGCGCGCTGCATCCGCCACCGCCTTCACGCGCCCGTGATAGAGGTAGCCGCCCCGATCGAAGACCACCTTGCTGATGCCCTTCTCTTTCGCGCGCTCCGCGATCAGCTTGCCAATCTCCTTCGCTGCCGCCACATTGCCGCCCGTCTTCGCCTTCGCGGCCACCGTGGACGCCGAGACGATTGTCACGCCCTGGCTATCGTCGATCACCTGCGCGTAAATATGGTTCAGCGACCGGTAAATATTCAGCCGCGGACGTTCTGCCGTCCCTGTCATCTTGCGGCGAATGCGCGTGTGCACACGCTGCCGGATCTCGTTTCTTTTCCTTAGCGGAATCATCTTGTCTCTTCCTTCCTAAAAGCGAAGCTGCCTTGCAGCCTCGTTCGGTTCCTTCTGCTACCGCATATTGGCTACCGCCTACCGGCTGCGTTACTTGGCGCCGGTCTTTCCCACCTTCTTCTTCAGCCGCTCATCGGAGTAGCGCACGCCCTTGTTCTTGTACGGATCGGGCTTGCGCAACGACCGCATATCCGCAGCCACTTGCCCAACTTTCTGCCGGTCGATGCCGCTGATTGTCACCCGCGTCTGCTTCGGATCAATCGCCGCCGTGATCCCTGTTGGCAGCGGAAACTCAATCGGGTGCGAATAGCCCAGCGTGAATACGACGGTGTTCTTGCCCTTCAGCTCCGCACGGTAACCAATGCCGACAATGTCCAGTTCTTTCGACCAGCCTTTGGTGACACCCTCGACCGCATTTGCGACTAGTGCCCGCGTAAGGCCATGAATCGCAGCCTGCGAATCGCTTTCGCGCACCGCGTTGATGTGACCGTCCTCGGTCTCCAGCTTGATCCCGGCCGGAATCGTTTGCTCGAGCTTACCCTTCGGGCCTTCGACCACCACCACACTGCCCTGCACCGAGTACTTCACCCCGGACGGCAACGGTATCGGCTTTTTTCCAATCCTCGACATCTTCAGATCCTTTGCGGCTTGCGAGTCCCGGCAACGCACGTGCTCTGCCGTTCCACTGCAGCCATCAGCGAGCTCACCCCGCTTTTACTTCCAAACTTCGACCCCGGGCAACGGCCCGGCCATTACTGATCGAACCACCAAGACCTGGCACCCGCGGGCGCGACCCCCCAACGCGGAAAACGCTACCAGATTTCGCACAGAACTTCGCCGCCCACGCCTTCCCTCCGCGCCTGGCGCCCAGTCATTACGCCCTTCGGCGTGGTCATGATGCTGATGCCGAGCCCGCCCTGCACCCGCTTAATCTCATCGCGGCCAATGTAAACGCGGCAGCCAGGGCGCGAGATGCGCTCTAGATCGCGGATGGCGGCTTCGTTGTTCGCCCCGTATTTCAGATAGACGCGCAAAACCGCCCGCCCATTCTCCTCGGTGGTCTTGAAGTTAGAGATGTAACCCTCTTCCTTCAGAATGCGGGCAATCTCCGCCTTCAGCTTCGAGGCTGGAACATCCAGCTTCTGATGACGCGCGCGAATCGAATTGCGAATGCGCGTCAGAAAATCTGCTACCGGATCGGTCAAACTCATCGTTTCTCCTTCATTCCCCGTTCGCTCCGCTTATCTTTCGCAGTCCAGCAGAGAACCAGCGGGAATGTCTCTTGATCTTCAACCTCTCGGTTGTCGATCGAACTTTTTTAAGCCTGGACGGCCAGCCTCACCAAGAGGACTTCACCACGCCAGGGATTTCTCCCTTGAGCGCCAAACTGCGGAAACACAGCCGGCATACGCCAAATTTGCGCAGAAAGGCGCGCGGCCTGCCGCACAACTGGCAGCGGTTGTGCTGCCTGCTTTTAAACTTCGGCTTTCTTGCATCCTTGACTCGCTTTGCAGTTGTTGCCATGTCTTTTTAATTCCTCACTTAGGCCGTCTGACGGAACGGTATTCCGAACTGCCGGAGCAGCGCACGCGCCGAGTTATCATCCTTAGCCGAGGTCACAATCGTGATGTTCATGCCCTTCAGCTTCTCCACTTTTGAGTAATCGATCTCGGGAAAGATCAGCTGGTCGCGGATGCCCAGCGTGTAATTACCGCGCCCATCAAAGCTTTTCGTGGATACCCCGCGAAAGTCGCGCACACGCGGTAACGCCACTGAGACCAGGCGATCCAGAAACTCGTACATCGTATCGCCGCGCAGCGTCACCATCGCGCCGATCGGCATGTTCTCGCGCACCTTGAAGGCCGCGATCGACTTCTTCGCGCGCGTGGTCACGGGTTTTTGGCCGGCGATTGCCGCCAGATCGTTAGCCAGGGGATCGAGCATCTTCGAGTTCTGCGTTGCTTCACCCAGTCCCATGTTCACCACGATCTTTTCCAGCCGCGGCACCGCCATTGGGTTCTCGAGGCCCAGTTCCTTCTGGAGGGCCCCCTTGATTTCCTTGTGATACTTCTCTTTCAGTCTCGCTGCCATTGTCCTTCTCTTCTCTCTGTCCCCGCTCTCGGGTTGGCTTTTGGCCGTCTACCGTTTCGGAAACCAGCTTCCAGCCTTTAGCTGTAGCTCTTGGCTTCGCCATGTTCCGCCAAAAGCTAATAGCTAGTGGCTAAAAGCTGCCTAGGACTTCTTTTTCGCGGCAATCGTTCCGCCGCACTTCTTGCAAATCCGTATCTTTACGTCGCCTTCAAACTTGTGCGCTATCCGGGTCGGCTGATTGCAGCTCGGGCAAACCAGCATCACGTTCGACCGGTGCACCGAGGCCTCTTGCTCCGCGATGCCTCCTTTGGTCCTGCGCTGGGGATTCTCTTTCATGTGCTTCTTCACGATGTGAACATGCTCGACGAGCAACCGCCCCGTATCGGGGAACACGCGCAGCACGCGTCCCTTCTTATCGCGGTCGCTGCCCGCGATCACCTGCACCGTATCGTTCCGCTGAATGTCCAATCCCGCCATAATCCGTCCTCGTTACCTCTTACCTGTCACCCGAACCTGTGCTTTTCAACTCCGCTTTAAAGTACTTCAGGTGCAAGGCTGACAATCTTCAGAAACTTCTTCTCGCGCAACTCGCGAGCCACCGGTCCGAAAACGCGCGTCCCCACGGGTTCGCCGGCATCGTTGATCAGCACCGCCGCGTTGGTGTCGAAGCGGATATAAGTACCATCGCGCCGGCGCGTCTCCTTGCGGGTCCGCACAACGACGGCCTTAACGACCTTACCTTTTTTCACCTGCCCGTCCGGCGAAGCTTCCTTTACGGCGGCGGTGATGATATCTCCCAGCCCGGCCTTCGATCCGCTCGCGCCGCCCAGAGGCAAAATCATCTGCAGCTTGCGCGCGCCGGAGTTATCGGCGACCTCGAGCATCGTTCTCATCTGCACTGCCATGGCACTCTCTCCTTAATAACGTTGCGATCTTCGGCCGTGAACTCGCTACTTCGCGGCGGCCGCGGCCTCGGCTTCTTCCACCAGGGCGAGAGCCGAGCGTCGCACGATCTCTTCAAGCTTCCACCGCTTTAGTTTGCTCAACGGCCGCGTTTCACGAATACGCACCATATCGCCGACCCGCGCCGTGTTCTGTTCATCGTGCGCGTAGAACTTGCGGCTCGACCGGACAATGCGCTTGTACTTGGCGTGCGCCTTGCGCATTTCCACTTCGACCACGATGGTCTTCTGCATTTTTGTCGAGACCACCTGCCCGATCTTCTCGTTGCGGCGCGGCTGGGTGCGGGCTGCCGGTGCGGTTGCCCCGGTTTCGCCTTTCGCCGTGCTGTTTGCTGTTGCGCTCATGATTTAGCCGCCCTTCTTCACGTTCGCGGACCTGGCCGCTTTCTTCTTATTCGCAGACGGTTTCGCCGCCGATTTCCGTGCCGTGGGAATCCTGCCACCCGCCTTCCGGGTCGCAGTTCCCTTTTTCGCCGTCTTCTTCTTCGCCGCTCTGGCCGCCCTCTTTCGGGCGGGCTTCGCCGGTGCCGTCGATTCGAGCTTGTGGGTTGCTCCGTGCAGGCCCAGCTCGCGCTCGCGCTCGATCGTATTTATCCGCGCGACATCCTTTCTCAGCTCACGCAGCTTCTTCACTCCCTCG
>Ga0302319_10023969_pt1 | contig 10875 bp, 3 predicted proteins | sample Bog_T0_2_FD_203319 | JGI IMG/M metagenome (GOLD analysis project Ga0302319, IMG submission 203319) | Peat permafrost microbial communities from Stordalen Mire near Abisko, Sweden - Bog_T0_2 | ecosystem: Environmental > Terrestrial > Soil > Wetlands > Peat | place: Sweden: Abisko, Stordalen Mire... | reverse complement strand
AGTTGCGCTTGCAGGTGAAGCTTGTACGGGAGCGCCCAGATCGTCCCTGCAACCTTGCCGTTTACCTTCACAGTCGCAATTTCGTGCAACTGTGTGAGCGAGAGCGTGAGCCCCGTTGCCGGGATGGCCTGCATGGAGAAGTGTGATTGGAATGTGGCCGTGCCCGAGAAGTAGCGAATGCCGGGGTCGTCACTCGCCGACCAGTCGGTGAGGTCTGACATCGTGGCCGTCGCAGGCGCGCCTCTGCCGGGCTCGAAGGCGACCGACCAGGGCAGTTTCAGTGGAACATTGGCCTTGGCCGAAGGCTGCACAGATAACTCCAGCCGGGGCGTGGCGTCCGTGAACACAACAAACACCGAGCCAAACGGCGGTAGGTCCAAAGTGAGGGTTGTTCTGCCTTCAGTGTGAGTGATGCCGGCGGGCTTCGTCATGGAGCCAGTGACAGCGTCCCAAAGTGCGGGTTCACGCCCCGTCACGCGAAAGCTGGCCTGCCCATGAACAGCCGTGGCGTTAGGATTGCGCACAAAGTAGATGTCTTCATGCGCCGCGCGGCGGTGGGCGTAGTCGAGCGGCAGGGCGCCGTCGCCCGTTGCCTCGAAGTCTTTGCGCACGCCCAGCGCCAGCAGAGCGACGTTAGAGTCCCCAGTGCAGATCACCTTCCCCTTGCCCACCGTGTGCGCTTCGGTGGAAGCCTGGGTGCCACAGGCCGCGAAGAGTTCTTTGGTCAGCATAGAGACGCGGTCGGCGACTCCAGGCTCGACTATGCCGGTGCTGCCGGTGGGAACCATGCCGATCAACGTACCACCCTCGCGCACAAACTCTGTCAACTTCTCCAGCACAGGCAGTGTCAGATTGCGCGTCTTGGGCAGGACGACCGCCGCGTACCGGTTGCCTGCGGGCGTGGTCACGGTGCCGTGCGCGAAGTGCAGGCTATGCAGCAGAGCGTCCTCGTCGGTCACGTCATAGTCGAAGCCCGGCAGAGCGTGCGCCGGATCGTCGGACTTCAGTCGCACGAAGTTGGGCACCTGATCGCCGTAGTAATAGAGAATGTCAGAGACCGCATGGCCCTGCTGCATGAGGAACTGACAACGATTGAGATAGAGAAGAAACGCGTCTGCCTGCGACCACCAAGTGACCTGCGGGTTCAGATGCGTGCCGGCAAAGTACTCCTGCCCAGGAAGCCCGGCGGAGGCGGGCGACGAGGTGAACTCGTGCCAGATCAGCCGGTTCATCCCTTCGGTAATGCCCTGGTCGAAAGACGGCTTCAGGTCCGTCGCCAACGACTCCGACCACTGCGGGCCGATGCTGGTCATGCCCTCCTGCGCGGCATAAGGCTTGCCGTAGATATTGGCTGCGCTGGCCGCCTCCTTGGTAAAGTACCTCTGCGGGTCGGTAGGCCGGTGCGGATTCTCCGCCCAGTACTCGCTCTGCGGAAACGCCGCATGGCGCCACGTCTCCAGCGCGTCCAGCGGCGCACCATGCGGTCCGCCGCTCTCCGGATGGATCCCCAGCCCATACGCATTCGCATGGGCTGCAAACACGTCATAGTGCTCGGCCACAATCAGGTCTCCGACAGTCCTGCGCAGGTCGGCGAGAAACTTGTCGCTCAGCTCCCTGCTGCCCACGATCCGTCCAGCTACCACCGGAAGATACGGCACCGGATCATATCCGCGCCGCCGCTTGAACTCCTCGCGAAACCGCCCGGTCCAGTTCGTCCCGCCCAGCTCCCAAGAGTCAGACACAAGATACTTAAGGCTCGTGCCCATATACGGCTTCGACAACGCCATCAGCGGCTCAACGACGCTGTTCCAATAGCGGTCTAACGCCTCATGATTCATATAGTCGATCGCCAGCCCCTGCCACGCCCCGCTCGCCGTCGACACCCTCGCGTCCGAGTCCGTATACCCGATCCGCAAAATCTCCCACGCCCCTGTGCCCGCCGGCGGCGACCACCGCAACATTCCGTCCGGACCCACTTGTGCCGACACATCCACCACCTGCGCAAGCTCCGTGTCCTGCTCCCCGGGCACCGCCGCAACATCGTTCAGCAGATGCAGGTCTTCCATCGAAAACCCCGTCTCAGCCGACGCTATCTTGAACCGCAGTCCCTGGATTGCGGCCCTCTCGGAACCCCTGCCAGCAAGCGCTTCACCATGCTTCAGGGGGTACGCCAGCACCGCAATCTGCCGGTAGAACCCGTTCTTCGCCGCAGGCATCGTCAGCACCTGCTCAGACCCGTCCGCCGCCGCCTGCCGCGTCCAGGTCAGTATCTTCGATCCGTCCTCCGGCTTCACCCCTGGCCCACCCAGGTTCCATCCGCTCGTTATGTTGAACGAGATCTCCAGCCCCAGCCGCTTGGCCTCCTTCAACGCATGGACGTATAGCTTCACCCACGCCGGAGACCCAAACTTCGGCCCCGCCGGCACCTCGTGATTGCCTTCCTGGTTGGAGCCGTTGGCGTCCACCAGCAACGCCCCGCCGTAGCCCTTGGCGGCCATGGCTTCCAGGTCGCGTGTGATGGTGGCCTCCGTGGTGTTGCCGTTGAGCCACCACCAGTAGCAACGCAGACGCGCGGCCGGCGGCGGAGTGGCGAAGCCGTGCATCAGCCCAGTCAGAGCGTCAGCCGGACCGTCGGCTGGGTTGGCGAGGGGTAGCGTCCTGCTCTGCGCGGTGCAAGACAGCAGGGCCGATCCGGCGAGGCACATGCCCAAACATAATTGAGTGCGGAGCTTCGTCATCCCTGTTCCTCTTCTCAGCAGACCTGTTGAAACTCAAGGTCCAGCAAGGTGGCAAGCTTTCGCAGCTCGCCGCCGAGATGCCCCACGCCGATAGCGCAATGGTGGGCAGGACCATGAGCGTTCCAGGACTCAACGAACTGGCGGGCGTTGAGCGGAAAGCGGTATTGGCTGTTTGTGTTTCCGATCTCGAGGACCTCGCCGGAGACACTGACCCCCTCCGCCGCGAGCAGCATCAGGCCGGTCGCCTTGCTCTCGACGATGGACAGCAATGTCACCGGACCGTGCTTGACTGACATCTCCACGGAGAGGCCGCTGCCGACCTTGCCGTGATAGACCTGCAACGGGCGGAGTTTGATCCGGTCATCGGCGATGCCGATGTGGCCTGGGCCGTCGTGCCCCATCAGAATGACGTCCGCTTCGAAGTCCATCGCGTAGAACTCAGTGAAAGAGCCGCCTGCTCCCAACAGATCCATAATTTTCATGGCGATGACGTTCTTAATCTCATACTCTCCGGCGACGGGTATGCCCGACGCTGTAAGCATCGACGTGCCGACGATGATGGAGCTCATCACACTCTCATTCTCCGCGATTCCAACGCCCTTGTGATAGTAGGCCATCATGTCCAAGTTGTTGCGGCTGACAAGGGAGTCCAGTGCCACGGCAGTCCGGGCAGCGCGGAGCACCTCTTCCTGCGGACAACCGTCTTCGACGTCGAAGAACTTCTGAATGTCGAGCTCCTTGGCATGGATGTCGGTCTCGGGGGCCTGGCGGCGCAGTTCCGCCAGTTCATCCACCTCCAACTGCTCGATATGAATGCCGAAGCGGCCGCTCACCTGGACGAGGTCGGTCGCGATGTCGAGCATGCCGCTGTAGTAGTGCCCCAGCAGGCCAAGCCGGCTATGGGCGAGCGACTTTGCGACACCGGCGGCCTTCAGCCATGAGTCCAGCTCCTGTTGCACCTGGCTGTCGCCGTGGAGCATCCCGGTAATCTGGTGGAAGCTGATCCCAAGACGGACGAGGACGTTGGCAATCTCAGGGATGGGACAGGAGCTGCAGTAGGCCAGCCACTCGCCGGTCATCGCGGTGCGGCTCGTCATCCGGTTGAAACGCTGGTACTCGATGGCAGCCGTAGGTTGCAGGTTGAGAAGAATCACGGGCACTTTAGCGCGGGTGATGATCGGAAGGACCGTGGAGGACAGCGCGTAGGTGGTCGCATAGACCAGCAGCAGATCAATGTCCTGCAACCGGCATAGATGGCCTGCGTTGAGGGCCGCAGCGGGCGAATCGACGATACCCAGATTCAGAATGACCCGGTCGGGCGACGCAATCATGTCCGCAACGTCATTCACGTAGCCATCTAGCCTCTGCTTGAGACCCTCGAACTGCGCCCAGTATGCCTCCAGTCCCAGGCCAACGAGGCCCACGCGCAGGCGGCTGTACTCTTGCTTGATCATGGAGTCATCCTTTGCGTCCCCAGCCAGGAAATTTGCGCGGACTCTTGCTTATTTTCCCGTTCGTTTCCAATAGACGAGCGTGCCATCCCGAACGAAAGCGACGCCGTGGGCACCACCATGACACAAGTTTTCTTCCGCATGGTCATCCTGGGCTAAAGCTCCGACCGGCAGTAGGCCGGCCGGAGCGTGCGGAGGAGCCGTGCTAGAAGTTGATACGGGCCGTCAATTGACCTATGCGGGCGTCGTTCGGTTGGCTGATGTATCCATGAGGGAACGCGGGGCTTGGGGTGGAGTAGGACGAGCCCGCATTGGACGAACCCAGACCCGCGGGTCCCGGAGGCTCGACGGTGTTGAAGATGTTGTAGAAATCGCCACGAATCTCGAAGCTCACACCCTCGCGGATGATGAACTGTTTGAACAGGGACGCGTCGACGAGTGGATGAAGATGCGTGCGAATGCCCAGCACCGAGCTGTTGGACTGGGACGTATACGCAATCCTCTGACGGAATGCGGGATTGGGTGAGGTAGAATCACAAGCTATGACCGTGGGCGTAATGCCGTCCGTCTTGTATGCCGTAGCGACGTTGGCATAGATGACCGAATTGCCGCTGATCGTCGCGCTCTGATAGCAGGTGTTGTACTGCCTTGTGAGGTTCGCGCCGGGCTGGGTAGGATTGCCAATGATGTCGATGGTGCCTGGTGCCCCAACAAGGAAGCCGTTCGTCATGCGGACTACGCTGTTGAGCTGCCAGCCGCCGATCGTCAGGCGTTCGTACGCCGGGTGATTGAGGAACTTCGGCAACTCGATCGTCCCATAGAGGTTGCCGAACATCGTTGGACTGCTGTCTTCCACCGACTGAAGCTTGCCGATGACCGCGGCATAGTTGTCAATGTATCCGGCGTGGTTCATGATCTTGTCCCAGGTGAAGTTTGCCTGGAAGGACACATGGTACTTCATGGGATGGCTAACCTGGATCTGCATTGCGTTGTAGGGCGCGCTGCCGATCGAAGAGTAGTCCTCCGTCACCGAGCCAAACTCCGGGTAGGGCAACAGGAGCAGATTCTCTGCGACCTTTGCCGCATTCAACGTCGTCGATTGCGGAATCTGTCCCGCCATTGGATTCGTCACCGAGGCATTGAGAAAGTTGATTCCGGCTACGCCCTGGTTGTAGTACTGCGCGGGCAGGATGTTGATGTTGTGATTGACCTCCAGCCGCGTGGGCTTGGCACCCACGTAAGCAACCTGCAGCGCGAAGTTCCCCGCGAACTGCTGTTGCACACTGGCGCTGTACTGCGCGCTCTTCGGCTGCACGTGGCCGGGATCGACAAAGCTGACGCTCTGGCCGACCGCTGTGGAGAGACCCGCCGAGCTTCCCGTGGGAAGCAAGACACCAGCCGGGAATGGATTGCTGATGGAGTTGACGGGAGCGCTCAGCCCGGAGCTGTAGTTGTTGTAGCTGGTGGACTGCGTGAAGCCGGTCCCGACGGGGCTCTCCAGCGTGTTGAAGTAGATGATGCCAAAGCCAGCGCGAACCACAGTCGTCGGCGTGAGTTGATAGGCCGCGCCCAGTCGCGGCTGAATGTTGTTCAGGTCGCGCGGGTAGGGGAACCGGTTATTCGCGCTCGCGTATTGCAGGCCGCCCTTTAGTGTGAGACCAGTCACCGAGCTCTGGAGGGGGTTCGTGCACGTCGTGCAGAAGTTGGTGACCTGTTTATTGAACCGTTCGGTGAAAGGAGACTCGTAGTCGTAACGAAGACCGAGGTTCACTGTCAGCTTCTTTGAGACCCGCCAGTCGTCCTGGAGAAACGGTGCCATATAGACCTGCTGCAGGGCATACGAAGCATTGATGCCGTATGACAGCGAGGATGCGTAACCCAGCAGTTCGTCCGCGAACGAATCGCCTGAGTTCGGGTCGGCGCCGACACCGATGTTGACGGAGTTCTTCTGTGTAAAGCGGCGGTCGAACTGGAACGCGCCAAAGCCGTTCTGCGGGTTTTGCACGTTGTAGCGGATCAAATTACCTTCAAATCCGATCTTGATCGCGTGGTGACCGATGATCTTGGTCAGGATCTCTTCCAGCGAGCCGGTGGTGTCCGTGCTGATCTGTCCCCCGGATCCCTGGGCGAGGCTGGCGTAGCCGTCGCCCACGGAGGTGCCGGGGAAGGAGGTGTACGGATATGTCCCAGTCACTGAAATGCTGGAGAGTGGAAAGTTCTGATTGCCTGGATACACCAGTCCAAAGGGATGGAAGAGCAGGCCGAAGCGGGAATCCAGCACCAGGCTTGACGAGAACTGATGGACGTCATCCAGGCTGCCGCCCTTGGTCTTGCGGGTGACCTGATACCCATAGCCGGCGGGAGGAATTCCCTGCGTAAATCCCTGGAAGGGGAATGCCTGCGTGAGCCCCGCCTGGAAGTAGATCGCGTTCAGCTTGTTCTTGCTGCCGATGGCCTGGTCGACACGTGCGATGAAGGAGGGATAGACGCTCTGGTAGGAGTTCTGGAACGAGGTGTAGTTGGAAGAGGTAATCGCCACACCGTTAATGTTCGGGGAGGGCAGATACGCCGCCAGCGCCTTGCCCGTGGCGTTGATCTGCGAGGCGATGTTGTTGTTGGCGAAGTATGCCGTGCGGTTTCCGTTGGCGTCCACCGGTGAGTTGGGCTGGTAGAGCTGGATGCCGGAGGTGCACAGACCCGCGTTGTTGAAGGTCGAGCAGAGCGCGGAGAAGTCTCCGCCGAGTTCCGCTGCCGTGGGCAGGCGGGTGGAGTAATTCTGGACCGCGTGCGACTGGTAGCGCTCAAAGGAGACCAGGAAGAACGTCTTGTCGCGGCCATTGTAGACCTTGGGAATCACCACCGGGCCGTCGAAGACGATGCCCGTCTGGCTCAACTGGTCGTTGCCACGCGGAGTCACTGTCGCGGTGGCTTTGTTCTGCGTCAGGTTCGCATTCAGATAGGTGTTTTGGAAGGCGTAGTACAAAGCGCCGTGATACTTGTTGGTTCCGTTGCGGATAATGGTATCCGTGACGGTTCCGTTGCCGTGACCGATCTGGGCGTCAAAGATGGAGGAAGAGATCTTGACCTCCTGCACGGCTTCGGGCGACGGAACATAGCCGGTGTAGCTGGGGCCGGAGAGACGCTCGGCCGGGTCGTTCGGAATGCCGTCGAGCGTCAAACGGTTGTGTCCGCCATTGCCGTTGGCCGCAATCTGCACGGCCACGCCGCTGAAGGGGTTGGTGTACTGGCTGGAGTGGCCCTGGAAGTAGCCTCCTGAGCCGCCGTTGATCACGCCCGCCGCCAGAGTCGCCATGACGTACGGGTTGCGTCCCTCATTGGGCAGGTCGGTCACTTCCTGGGTGCTCAGGGTGGTAGCGATGTTGGCGGAACCGGTGTCCAGCAGAGCGTTATCCGCCGTCACCACGACGTTTTCGCTTGTGGCTCCGATGGCCGCCTTGAAGTCAATCTCCTGGTTCTGGCCGGAGGTAAGAATGACGTTCTTGCGCGTGGCGGTCTTGAAGCTGGTAGCCGTGAGGGTGACCGTGTAGGTCCCGGGGTTCAGGCCTTCCAGCGTGTACGATCCAGACCGATTGGAGGTGACCGTCGTTTTGAAGTGGGTCTGTGTGTTTTCCGCGATGATCTCCGCGCCTGTGACGACAGCGCCGGTGGGGTCAGTCACTTGTCCCTGAATCGAGCCAAGATAAACCTGTGCACCCAAAACCGGGCTCGCCAAACATAGGCCCAGCAACACGATATACGCGATCAGGCTGCTCTGGATCTTCAAGACAGACCGACAAAAAAACGGGAACTGCAAGACTGCGGTCGTGCTTCTGCCGCCATTGTTTTGAAATATTTGTGACATAGTGCTGCCTCCTGGATGCGCGTGAACTGGCGTTTCGTTGACGTTGGGCAAGGTAGGAGCATGCGAAGTAGAACGGCAACTGGAAATTGAGATTTCTCATTATTTCATTGAATGAAATGTAAGAGAGACACCGGGAAGCGGTTTTTGCAGGCAGCATTCTCTAATGCTCAGTTTCAATAGGAATAGACAAGACCCCGTCGACTCCTATAAATTTCATTCTGTGAAATATTAGCTGAGCGAGGTGTGTCAGGATGACACTGCATGAACCGAAGAATGTGTCCTCCACCCAGGATGCGGAAAGCAAGCGGGAGAGTGACACCAAAGAAAATCGATCGGTGGTGCGTGCGTGTGACATTCTGAGGTGCCTTGAACGCGCGAGAGATCCGCTGGGACTCGCCGAAGTGGCAGCCATGACGGCCCTAAGCAAACCGACCGCCTACAGGATTCTGTCAACGCTTGTGACGGAGGGCATGATTGAACGACTGGCAAAGAACACCTACGCCCCGGCGTCGCTTTCGGCGAAGAGGAAGACGTACCGCATAGGTTTTGCCTCGCAGAGTGAAGAGTTTGCGTTCTCCCGCCTGGTCTCCGAGAGCATCCAGACCAGCGCCTACGATGCCCGCATCGATCTTCTGATTTTGAACAACCGCTATAGCGCTGCGGCCGCTGTTCGCAATGCGGAATTGTTCGTCCGTGAGCATGTCGATCTGGTGATCGAGTTCCAGACGAGTCAGGAGCGGGCGACAACCGTTTCGTCTCGACTTGTGGACGCGTCCATACCGATCATCGCGATAGAAATCCCGCATCCGAGCGCGACCTACTTCGGTGCAAACAATCAACGGGCCGGCATGATGGCCGGCAAAGCGCTGGCCCACGCCTGCCGGGAGCGCTGGAATGGGCATTTCAACGAACTGGTTCTGTTGGAGCTTCCCGCGGCCGGTCCGCTGGTTCACTCCCGGTTGACATCTTTGGTCTCCGAGGTGCGCAGGGCTTTTCCTGAGATTGCCGCGGACAGAATCCGGTATATCAATGGGAACGGGCGCCTGGATGACAGCATGGAGGCAATGCGGAGGTATGTGCGGCGAGGGACCAGGCAGAACATTCTTTTGGGAGCTATCAACGACCCTAGCTGCCTTGGTGCCCTGCGGGCGATGGAGGAGGCCGGCAGAGGTTCCGACTGCCTGGCCGTAAGCCACAACGGCAGCTTGGAGGCGCGGATGGAACTGCGGCGGCCTGGGTCCAGTCTAATAGGGTCCGTGGCGTACTTTCCTGAGCAATATGGCGAAGCGGTCATCCGGCTTGCGCTGGACAAACTGCAAGGCAAAACAGTCCCAGGGGCGAGCTTTGTGAAGCATGAGCTGCTGACCCGTGAGACCGTCGATACGTTCTACCCCCACGACAGCATCCTGACTGAACACCAGTCGGATTTTCTTCTGTTCAGCCGGCACTAATGGACGCTGGAGGCTGATGTACTCGCGAAAATGCCCGGTTGTGTCTTGGATTCCGAGCTGATGCGCTGACTACAGAAAGATGAAAACCCAGTTTCTACTGGGGCTCTGCCTGGTCATTGGACTCTAATTGGATGTCCTGGAGTCGATAGGTGGCGGAGAGTGAGGGATTCGAACCCCCGATCGCCTTGCGACGATGTCTGATTTCGAGTCAGGTGCATTCAACCGGGCTCTGCCAACTCTCCTGCTGCATTGAGTTTACTGGAATCTGCGTAAGGAGAAAAGCCGCGGCGGGCAAAGCCTGCCGCAGCCTCCGCAGGCAACTCAATCTTGAATCAAGCGGCTTGTCCTCGCTTGGACTTCACGGCTTCGACGGCTTTCTCTGGTCCGTCCTCGGGCACCGGCGGGATGTCAGCTTCGTCCAGCGCGCGGATGCCAAGCTTCTTGCGCAGCTCGCCATCGATTCGTCCGAAGACGTCCTTGTTCTCCTTGAGAAAGGAGCGGACGTTCTCGCGGCCCTGGCCGATGCGCTCGCCGGCGTAGCTGTACCAGGCGCCGGACTTGTCCACGATGTTGTGCAGCACGGCAAGGTCCAGCGTGTCCCCCTCGCGCGAGATGCCCTCGCCATACATGATGTCGAACTCGGCATCACGGAAGGGCGCGGCTACCTTGTTCTTGACGATCTTGACCTTGGTGCGGGAGCCGACGACGACATCGCCCTCCTTCACTGCGCCAATGCGACGGATATCAATGCGCACGGAGGAGTAGAACTTGAGGGCCTTGCCGCCGGTGGTGGTCTCCGGGTTACCGAACATCACGCCGATCTTCTCGCGGATTTGATTGATGAAGATAAGGCAGGTTCGCGACTTGGACACCGTGCCGGTGAGCTTGCGCAGCGCCTGCGACATGAGCCGCGCCTGCAGGCCCATGTGCGAGTCGCCCATCTCGCCATCGAGTTCGGCCTTGGGCACCAGCGCGGCGACCGAGTCCACCACCAGCACGTCGATGGCATTGGAACGCACCAGCGCCTCAACGATCTCCAGCGCCTGCTCGCCGTAGTCGGGCTGCGAGATCAGCAGATTGTCCGTGTCGACGCCCAGCTTCTTGGCGTAGGCCGGGTCGAGCGCGTGCTCGGCGTCGACGAAGGCTGCAAGGCCGCCGCTGCGCTGCGCCTCTGCGATGATCTGCAGCGTGATGGTGGTCTTGCCGGAGGACTCCGGACCGAAGACCTCAATCACGCGGCCGCGCGGCACGCCACCCACGCCCAGAGCGGCGTCAAACGAGATGGAGCCGGTGGAGATCACCGAGATCGGCCCTATGGCCTCCTTGGCCCCGAGGCGCATGACGGAGCCCTTGCCGAACTGCTTCTCAAGCTG
>Ga0302319_10023966_pt1 | contig 10876 bp, 7 predicted proteins | sample Bog_T0_2_FD_203319 | JGI IMG/M metagenome (GOLD analysis project Ga0302319, IMG submission 203319) | Peat permafrost microbial communities from Stordalen Mire near Abisko, Sweden - Bog_T0_2 | ecosystem: Environmental > Terrestrial > Soil > Wetlands > Peat | place: Sweden: Abisko, Stordalen Mire... | reverse complement strand
AGGTAGCCGTGCTGACAGAAATCATGGCGGTAACGGTCGGGCTCGATCGGGCTAAGCAGATGTCGGTGTTTCCGAGTGAGGCTTTCCTCTTCGACGACACGGTCGTGGTACTGGGCGTCGGGCCGTTGGGGATGTGCTTTCTGATGAAGGCGCGAATGCTCGGGGCTGGGAATATTATTGCCGTGGATCTTTCGGATTACCGTCTGAAATTTGCGAAGCGGTTGGGAGCGGATTACGTGCTCAACGCAGCGAACACGTCGCTGGCAGAGCGATTGGAGTTTGTGCGCGGGTTGACGCAGGGACGCGGCGCGGATCTCGTTATCGAAACGGCTGGAGTCCCGCAGGCATTTCGCGAGGCGCTCGATCTGATGAGACTGGGAGGACTGCTAGTGGAAGCTGGCAACTTCTCAGACCTGGGAGAAGTTTCGATCAGTCCGCATCGGCACGTTTGTGGCAAGAGTGCGCGAATTCTTGGAGTGGGCGGCGAGGAGCCGGCGGCTTACGGGCCGAGCATGCGACAGATGGCACGATACACGGGTACGTATCCGCTGCGGGAGTTCGTCTCCCACCGTTTTCCACTGCGTGACGTGGAGGCGGCGGTGCAAAAATCGGTGGAAGCGGATTCGATGAAGGTCGCAATCATGCCGTGGGATTGATTCTGACGTCCCGCGTAAATTGAGTTCAAATTACAACTGTGGCGAGGGAGAGCAGAATGGGGAAACTGGCAATTACCGGTGGCGAACCGATCCGCAAAAAGCGCTTTGATGCGTGGCCGATTTATACGGACAAAGAGCGGCAGGCGCTGGAAGATGTTTTGACCAATCACAAGTGGGGCGGCCAGCCATTTCCGGGAAAACACGGGGACGCGTTCGGCAAAGCGTTCGCGGCATTTCACACGGCAAAGTACGGCCAGGCGGTTAATACCGGGACGGTGGCTATCCAGGCGGCGCTCAAGGCCATCGATATACGTCCGGGCGATGAAGTGATCGTGCCCGCCTATACATGGGAAGGAACGGTGGGACCGGTATTGCTGGTGAACGCGGTGCCAGTTTTCGTCGACGTGGATCCCGATACTTATTGTCTCGATGCGAAACTTGTTGAACAGGCGATCACTCCGAAGACGAAGGCGTTTCTGCCGGTTCACCTTGGCATGCGGTTTGCAGATCTGGACATTCTCGTCCCGCTGGCCGCAAAACACGGGATTAAGATTATTGAGGACTGCGCGCACGCGCACGGCGGTATGTGGAGGGGGAAGGGCGCGGGATCGATAGGAGACCTCGGCGCTTTCAGCTTTCAATCGAGCAAGCTGATTACATCGGGTGAAGGTGGAGCGGTCATCACCAATAATCTGGAGTACTTCGAGCGTGTCCAGACATATATCAATACCGGGCGGCGCAGCGTCACCGACCAATTTCATCACCGGATGATCGGATTCAATTATCGAATGGGTGAGTTTCAGGCAGCGGTGTTGAACCCTCAGTTGGAGCGGCTTCCGGAGCAAGCGAAAATCCGGCAGGAAAACATGGAATACTTCGAGTCGCGCCTGCGAGGCACGGTTGGCATTGGACTGCTCAAGCCGGAACCGCGGATTACACGTCTGGCTCCTTACGGATATGTGTTGAAGTACTACGCCGAGCAGGTGAAGGATATTCCACGGGCCGCTTTTGTGGCGGCGCTTCAGTTGGAAGGGATTCCGTGCGACGGATTATTCTATGAGCCGGTATATCGAAGTTCGCTCTTTCCGCTGGATCCGACGGATTATCCGGCGTTGAGTTGGGGACGGCCGACGCCGCTTGATCTGCGCAATATGTATAAATGTCCGGCGGCGGAGCGGGCCGCGTATCACGAGGCTGTCTGGTTCTCGCATCATCTATTCCTGGGAGGGAAAGAGAATGTGGACAGCATTGTGGATGCCATCGGCAAAGTTCTTGAGAACGTCGAAGAGCTGCGTGGGTTGGAGCATCGCGCCATCAAAGACCAGGGACTGAGCCGGGCAGACCGGGAGAGCTAGCGCTTGGAAGCGTTGCAGTAGTCGGCGTAACGGAGAGGGAAGTGTTTGATGGCAACTGGGAAACGGGTGGGATACGCGGTGGTGGGTTTGGGCGGTATTTCTCAAGTTGCCGTGCTGCCCGCCTTCGCGCACAGCAAGAAAGCGAAACTCGTCGCGGTGGTCAGCGGTGATAAAAAAAAGGCGGAGAAATTCGCACAGGACTTCAAGGCTAGCAACGCCTACACCTACGACGAGTTTTCGCAATGTCTGGAGAATCCTCTGGTCGAAGCCGTCTACATAGCAACGCCTCCTGGCGAGCATGAGAGATATGCGGTTGCGGCGGCAAAGGCGGGCAAGCACGTGCTCAGCGAGAAGCCGCTGGCGGCCACCGTTAAGCAGGCTCGCAACATGGTTGATACCTGCCGACGGAGCAAGGTGTTGCTCATGACGGCGTATCGAAAGTACTTTGAGCCGAGCAGCTTGATGCTCAAGAAAATGATCACGTCGGGCGAGCTGGGACGGATCGATATCATCCACACGCTGTTTACAGAACTGCGTACGTTCGGCGATAACTCCCCAGCCTGGTTGTTCTCGAAGAAGTTGTGTGGCGGCGGTCCGCTGACGGATCTTGGCGTCTATTGCATCAATACGACGCGTTGGTTGCTTGACGAAGACCCCATCGCGGCAACGGCCATGAGCTGGGCGCGAGATCGTCGACGCTATAAAGAGGTGGAAGAGGGGATCGCGTTTCGACTGGACTTCAAGAGCGGTGTTGTTCTGCAAGGGAGTGCGGCTTACAGCGCGGCTTTTTCATCGTTTGTTCATGTTCACGGAGAAAAAGGCTGGGCGGAACTGGCTCCCGCATTTGATTTTATGGAGGAGCGTCGGATCAGCGGAAAAGTGGGTGGAAAATGGTTTGCCAAGACTTTTCATCTTATTGACGAATTTGCGCTGGAGCTGGACGAGTTTGCCGATTGCATTCGGGAGGGTCGAGAGCCGGAACCGAGCGGTGAACAAGGGCTGCGCGACATCATTATTATTGACGCGATTTATCGCGCAGTGAAGCAACGCCGGTCGATCGCGATCAAGTATTAAGCACTGCGTCGGAATTCATCGCAGCTGAAGTTTACGTCGGCTCGGATAGCTAGGCTCGCACCGCGTTGCGGGCATCCGAGGAATTTCGATTGGGCCGAAGTTGGAATCCACAAGACTCGCGCACGTGGAGCTCCGGCGGGAGTTTCACGGTTCCGCCACGAGCCGGCTCGCCTTTGATCCGCTGCAGCAAGAGTTCGGTGGCTTCAAATCCAATTTGATACTTCGGCAGCTCGACGGTCGTCAAGCGCGGACGGAAGACGGCGAGCCAAGGATAATCGTCGAAACTGACGAGACCGAAATCCTCAGGACAACGCATTCCCATTTCTTCTGCAGCTTTCAGAAGGCCAACGGTCATGAGATAGTTTGCGACATAGATACCGTCGGGGCTTCGGGAGAGCAGAGCGTGTCCTCCGCGATAACCCGATTCGATACGATAATCACCTTGAATGACCAGGTCGGGTTCGTGGGCGAGGCCATTGGCTTCGAGTGCGTCGCGAAAGCCTTTCCAGCGTTCCCGGCCGTTACTGACGGTCATCGGGCCGCCGAGCAATCCAATTCGGCGGTGTCCGGCGCGCGCCAACTGTCCGACGGCTTCATACGCCCCTTTGTAGTCATCGGTTACAACGGCGTCTTTGGTGAGATCGGGATAGGTGCGCATGAGGAGAACAAAGGGAACCCTGGCGTCGTCGATTAACTGACGTAAGGACGGCCGGAAAGGTTGCGGTGCCTTGGTCAGCAGAATGCCGTCGACACGCTTAGCGAGAAGGACCTCAAGGCAGGCTTCTTCGCGCTCAAGTCTGTCGTCGCTGTCGCAGAGCAGAATGTTGTATCCGTGTTTTTGTGCGGCGTCTTCCGCGCCACGAACGACTAGCGGGAAAAACGGGTTCGAAATGTCAGGAACTACAATTCCAATGGTATGGGTGCGGCGCTTCGCCAGACTGCGGGCTAGCAGATTGGGGCGGTAGCTGAGCTTCTGAATCGCGGCATCCACGCGCTGCTTGAGCGCTTTGCCGACATGGCTCTTATCGTTAATGACGGCGGAAACGGTGAAAACGGAGACGCGAGCTTCTTTGGCGACATCGTAGATACTCGGCGTTTTGTTGGTCTTGCGCTTACGAGTCTTTCTTTCCGGCGGCATATTCCTGTTCGATCAAGTAGAAGTGAGATCTCGGCCCGGTAGAGCGTATGAAAACCGTTTAGAGCGGAGCGCGATTACCTTATTCTGTCATCATATCCCGAGAAGGCGAAGATACTCTTGCGGCATTGTTGAGGCATTGTGCGACCGCTCATGCTGCATCTGGATTGGGCAGCATGATGTCTCGCACCAAACTGTCGAGATCGTGGCAGGCGGTGATGAACTGACGAAGCGTGCGACGCGTCGGGGCGAAGGTGTCGAAGTCGTCAGGGGAAATGCCGTCCTCGGAATAAGCGCTGCGAAAATCCGGAAATTTTCGGAGTAATTCGGCGAGGATCTTTGAATCCACAGGGTCGTCGATGCGCGGGCGAACCTCGACATCACTGGCGTTGAGGCGAACTTGCCATGCATAGGGGGGAGAAATTACGACGTCGCCACCGATGAACTCGCTCCAATGCATGTGGTTCCGAAAGGCAGCCGACAGCAGGCGAAGGCGGTAGCCTCGATCGCGAAAAATCTGGTAAGCCTTCTTGAATACGGCGACGCCAGCCCATTCCAAGTATCCGGGATCGAGCGTGATGTTTTCTTTCTCCGCGACGACCTTGAGCCAATCATCGAGACGCCCAACCATAATGGTGCAGACCGGGCCCATGGTTGAGATATCTTTGCCTTCTTTTTCACGTCGCTTCAGTCCACGTTCGACTGCCTCGGCCACAGCGATGCACTGCGGGAGGGTGAAACTTACCGTGGCGTTGATACTGATTCCGCGGTAGGTGGCTTCTTCGATGGCGGGAACTCCGGATCGAGTTACGGGAATCTTCACGATCATATTGGGCGCAAGTCCGTCGAATTCCTGTGCCTGCCGAACCATGGCCTGCGAATCTCGATAGAATCTTGGGTCGGTTTGGATCGACAGACGGCCATTGCGACCTTTTTGCGCGGAGAAAACCGGCTTGAGCAAGGCCGCCGCCTTGATCGAAATCTCGCGAACCAGTTGCCAGGCGATTTCTTCCTCTGTGGCGGCGGGGCGTTCTGTGATCAGTTCGCGGATGCGATTCTTCCAGACAGACATCTCTTTCTTCAGCACACCCAGCACGATCACCGGGTTGCAGGTTGCGCCCACGGCTCCGTGTTCGATCGAATAAGTGAGTTCCTCGATCGACGCCGAGTCATTCCACAAACAGGTGCTCGTGGTTTGGGTCATTTCGTGGAACGGACTCTTGTAGCTTGCGGAAACAGTAGTTTGCGTCATGCATTCCTCCGTTCGCCGCTAAGGCTGTATTCGGCGATTGGTTCTACACTGCATGGTTTGGATTGCAGATAGGATGTTTCGGCGGCCACCGCGATCTTGAGAGCACGCAATCCGTCGTCGCTAGTGACTCGCGGAGCGCGGTTGTGCAACATGCTGTGCACAAAGTCCTGGACTTCAGCAACGTATGCGTCGGCGAATGTGGTCAGGAAATCGTCGGCAAACTTGTGCGTGCCGCCTTCGCTACTGAGGAATGTCGCGGAATGCTGCAGGGCGCTGCCGACAAGGATCGATCCTTTTGACCCAATAATCTCGGTTCGCACGTCGTAGCCGTACAAAGCCTGAACGTAAGACTCGACGTTGCCAATCGCGCCGCGCGCATACTTCAGATTTACGACTCCTGCCACAACATCGCCGTACTCGGCCACCTCGGGGCGAATCGCTACGGTCGCATACGATTGGACTTCGGTTATTTCATCCCTCATGAGCCAGCGAGCTAAGTCAAAATCGTGGATCGAACTGTTGTAAAAAAGCATACCGTTCAAGCGCGAGGCATACGATGAAATTGGAGGAACGTCTTTGTCGCGTCCGATCGATTTGAAGATCACGGGCTCACCGATTTCGCCCGCTTCTATCCGCTTCATCGCTGCAAGATAGCTGGGATCGTAGCGCCGCATGAATCCAATTTGCAGATGGATGCCTGCCTTCGCGACGGCATCGAGAGCAGCCTGCGCGTCGGGTAAGTTGAGGGCTAGAGGCTTTTCGCAAAGGATGTTCTTGCCGGCTGCGGCTGCGGTTTGGATGGCTTGTGCGTGAAACTTGTCGGGCGTCGCGATCACCACACTGTTAATCTCTTTCAACGCCAGCATCTCTTCGAAACTTCCGAAACCATGCTCGATCTCAAGCTCGGCGGCAACCTTGCGTGCTTGATCGGCAGCGACGTCTGCGACTGCAATCAGACGGGCTTCGGGCACGAGACGGCGGATGTTCTCCGCATGCCGTTTTCCCATCATTCCAACTCCAAGCACGCCAACTCCCAATTTGCTCATGCCGTTTGTCTCTCCTGGAATTCTTAGCGCTTTGACGAATTGCTCGAGCCGCCACTTCTCACTGCGACTGTTCTTCCATTTCAGTCGCCTGCGATGGCGGATTGTTTACCGTCCTGCTGAACCGGACTCAATGGTCCGAAGGCCAGAAGTATCTTTCCCTCTTCTTACCGTCGAGATACTTGATACGAGCCTGCTTCACGGGATCTGACTCCGATACTTCCGCGATAGGTACATCCCACCAGGACTCATAACCTCCAACGCCATCGAAGTAATCGGTTTCCACCACGACCACCGCGGTCCGCGGCTGTTTCTGAACGTCGGATAGGGCTGCCGAGAATTGCTCGCGAGTTCGGGCCCGCACGGCATAAGCGCCCAAACTGGAGGCGTTGGCTACGAAGTCGACCGGTGGCGGGGCGTTTGGATGCTCCTGATTCCGATACTGGTATTTTGTCCCGAATCCTTCGCTGCCGCATGCACGGCTGAGGCCGCCGATACTGGAGAAGCCCTGGTTGTCGAAAATGACGATGTTGAGTTTTACGTTCTCCTGCAAAGAGGTGACGATCTCCTGGGCCATCATGAGATAGGAGGCGTCGCCTACCAGAACATAGACGTCGCGAGTAGGATCCGCCATCTTGACTCCAAGGCCGCCCGCGATCTCGTAGCCCATGCACGAGTATCCATACTCCATGTGGTAATTCTTGGGATCGCGGGTACGCCAAAGTTTATGCAGGTCGCCAGGGAGGCTGCCAGCGGCATTGACGATGACATCGCGGCTGCCGAGGGCGGCGTTCAGGAGACCGATCACTTCTCCTTGACTGAGTGGAGGGCCGTGCCGGCGAGCGTAGATTCTATCGACCTCGTGGCTCCACTCGGCGCCGGCATGGCTGATCTCGGATGCGTAGTCCGGCGACACGCGATAGGACGACAGAGTGCTGCTGAGTTCCTCGAGAGTGACACGAGCGTCGGCGGTGATCGGGAGTGCGGCTTGCTTTGCAGCATCGAATTCGGCGACGTTGATATTGATCAGACGCACGTCCGGATTTTGAAACGCGGTTTTGGAAGCAGTGGTGAAATCGCTGTGGCGCGTGCCGATGGAGAGGACCAAGTCGGCATTGGCTGCCAAACGATTCGCGGCGAGAGTTCCGGTCACTCCGATCGCACCAGCGGATTGTGGGTGATCGAAGTTGAGGCATCCTTTGCCGGCCTGTGTTTCGCCCACCGGAATTCCGGTGCGGTCCGCAAATTCGGATAGAGCTTCGGTTGCCTCGGAATAGATCACGCCGCCGCCCGCAATGATGAGTGGGCGTTGAGAGGCACGAATCCAATCGGCCGCTTTAGCAAGAAGGGCGACGTCCGCCCGAGAACGGGGAATAAACCAGGTACGTGCCTCGAAGAACTCTTCGGGAAAGTCGTAGGCTTCGGCTTGTACATCTTGAGGCAGCGCCAGGGTGACTGCGCCGGTCTCCGCGGGTGAGGTAAGTACCCGCATCGCTTCGGGCAGAGCTGTCAGAATCTGTTCGGGACGCTGGATACGATCCCAGTAGCGCGAAACTGGACGGAAGCAGTCGTTGACGGACACGTCTTGCGTTGTGGGTGATTCGAGTTGCTGAAGCACGGGAGCGACGTTGCGGCGGGCAAAAATGTCTCCTGGAAGCAGGAGTACGGGGATGCGATTGATGGTCGCTGCAGCGGCGCCGGTCAGCATGTTGGTTGCCCCCGGACCGATCGACGAGGTGCAAACGAGCGTCCGAAGGCGATTGCTCATCTTCGCGAAAGCAGCGGCGGTGTGTACCATCGCCTGCTCGTTGCGGCACAAATAATAAGGAAAATCGGGATTCTGTTGCAGTGCTTGTCCGATGCCGGCGACGTTTCCGTGACCGAAAATACCAAAGCAGCCAGCGAAAAAGGCATTGCGCTGGCCGTCACGCGAAACGAACTGCACCTTGAGAAACTGAATGATGGCTTGCGCGGTCGTTAGCTTTCGCGTCATGTGTCTGCCCTGAATAGCCGGTCCGATGCCAGAGCAGGATACTGCAACTCGCCGCCCAGCACCAGCATATTCTGGGAAAGAACAAACCGCTTAGGCCGCGACAAGCCGAGATCGATCCTGGAACCAAGAAGTGAACGGCATATATTGTGGATACTGTATCGTTGCGAATCACAGGTTGATACGTGGCTACGCAACCGGACGGTCTGCAATGCGAGCTTACTGCGGGCGAATATAAGGGGTTAGTTGGGATGTGTTTGGATACTCGTGAACTGCTGTTTCAATCCGTTAAAGAACGATTCTTGCAACGGTGCCGACGCCGATTGGATGTTACATCCGCGCCCGTAAGCGAGTCGAACCTCATGTATAGTCGTACCTTGTCATGATCAAGAAATCCAAGAGAGCGGCAGGCGTAAGGCCCAAGGCGCCCAGTATTTATGATGTGGCTCGCGAGGCCAAAGTTTCGGTATTCACAGTTTCGGCGGTTATCAACGAGACAGGACGAGTCAGTGCCACGCTGAGCCGGCGAGTAGAGGCGGCGGTCCTGAAATTGAACTATCGCCCGAACCTTCTGGCCCGGAGTCTGGCGAAACAGCAGACCCACACTTTGGGGATGGTTGTAACCGACATTGCGAATCCCTTCTTTCCTGCGATTGTGAGAGCGGCGGAAGACGCCGCACAGAAGGCTGGTTACAGCATGTTGCTTTGTAACAGCGATGACAAGGCCGACAAAGAGGCGGTGTATCTCGACCTTCTGATTTCGAAACGCGTCGATGGAATCATCCTGAATAAGACCCCATCAGCGCTTACTGCTTCGCAGCGCAAGATGATCGAAGAAGCGAACATTCCGATCGTGCTGCTGATGCGAACTTGTCCGGAACTGAAGACCGACATTGTCCAAACGAATGACAAGCAAGGCGCGATGGATGCGGTGGAGCATTTTGCCAGGATCGGGCATAAGCGAATCGCCTTTGTCAGCGGACCCATGACGGTTAGCAACGCGCGAGCTCGGCGCCAAGGCTATACCAAGGCGATGGAGGCGCGGGGCCTGGTGTACGACCCCGATTTGAGCTTTGAAGGGGACTATCGCATAGAGTCCGGCCATCGGGCTGGCCACGCTTTGCTTCCGAAGCGTCCGGACGCGATTCTCGTGACGAACTATTTGATGACAATTGGTTTGATGAGCGCCGCCGAAGAGATCGGTCTACGCTGTCCGGAGGATTTCGCTCTGATCAGCTTCGACGACTATCCGTGGTCTGGCTGCTTTCGCCCACGCCTGACGACCATAGAGTTGCCGAAGTTTGAATTGGGGACTACTGCCGTGCAGCTTTTGCTCGAGCGCATTAAGGAGAAACGCACGAAGCCGGTGACGGTGAATCTTCTGCCGCAACTCCGCGTGCGAGAATCCTGCGGGTTCATGCTGCAGTCAAGAAAAGAGAAGGACGTGGGAGCGCTCGCCACTCGTTAGCGCTCTTCATCTCACTATCTCACTGCGGGAAATCTCGGAGCGGTACCTGTCGTCCCGCGGTTGCGTCGCAACTCACATTCATTTTTGCAATCAACTGCCGGATTCACTGAAGTCGATCACGACGGGCTGACCCAAAGCCTTGGTCTTCAAGACTACATAGATCAGGCCCATTACCAGCCAAATCAAGCCAGCAACAAGTGTGGATTCCTGCAATCCCAGGAAAATAATCAGACAAAAGAGGAATCCAAGGCCGGGAACGATGATGTCGAGCAAGATGCGCCGTTTGCCGGCGATCGCGGAAGAAAAGCCGAAGTGCTTCACGGCCGCCAGGTTCACCGCCATGAAGGCCATCAGGGCGCCGAAATTAAGAATCTCAATCGAGCGCTCCCAGCCGATTGTTAAGGTTCCGAGATAGGCGAGTGCTCCGGCGATGAGAACGTTGTAGGAAGGATTGCCGCGCTCCGCGTTCAGATGGCCGAAAATCTTGCGGGGTAACACATTGTCGCGACCCATGCTGTAGAGCAAGCGCACTGCGCCGAGTAGGCCCGCCAGACCACAGGCAAGACTCGAGATGAGTAGCACGGCGGCGAATCCGACGAACAATTTATAACCGCCAACGACATTCGCGACATCCATGAAGGCGGTTTCAGGATTGACGAGCGTGCGATAGTCGGGCCAGACCCGAACTGCCAAGTAAACCTGGAATGCGGCAAAGAGACCTGTAAAAACGCAGACGAGGACGGAGGCGAGCAATACATTTCGCTGTGGATTCTGAACCTCTTCGGCGAGGATGCTGACGCCATCGAATCCGATATAAACAGTGGCCGCGAGAGCTGTGCCCGCCGCAATCGCCCGGACGCTGAAGGTTCTCGGATCGTAAATCGGTTGTGTTGAAATGAGTCC
>Ga0302319_10023965_pt1 | contig 10877 bp, 11 predicted proteins | sample Bog_T0_2_FD_203319 | JGI IMG/M metagenome (GOLD analysis project Ga0302319, IMG submission 203319) | Peat permafrost microbial communities from Stordalen Mire near Abisko, Sweden - Bog_T0_2 | ecosystem: Environmental > Terrestrial > Soil > Wetlands > Peat | place: Sweden: Abisko, Stordalen Mire... | reverse complement strand
TCTGCTCCCAGCCTTGTGACCGTGGTCGTCATCGTGACATGGAGGTCACCGACCGGTGGCATGGACCAGGTTGTCGGCGAAGACGGGATCGCAGCGCCGTGACCTCGCAGCCGGCTGTTCGCCACAGCATCGCCAGCGAGCATCACCGTGCTCCGCTCCGCATGGCACGCGGCGACTCGAGCGGGTTCACGCTGATCGAGCTCGTGATCTCTATGGCGCTGCTCTTGATCGTCATGTCTCTCCTCCCGTCGATCCTCTCCACGACGACGACTGCGACCTCGAGCGAACGGGCCGTAGCGGCCGGAGCGGCTCAGGCGGAGCTGGCCATGCAGAACCTCGACACGCAGGTAGCCTCGGCAAGCCAGTTGTGCCTGCCGACGCAGCTGACGGCGCCGACAAGTGGGACCCCGCTGACTGCTGGATCCGGGTTCGCGCTGAGGATCGAACAGGTCACCTCCGCATCCACGTCAACCTGGCGATGGGAACAGTGGGAGGTCAACAAGACCTCGGGTCTGTTGCAAGAGGAGAGCTATACCCCAGGGGCAGCCGGAAGAGGATGGGTGACGGTCGCCTCGGGCATCTCCAACTCGACCGTCCCGCCGTTCACCAGCACTCCGACTCCCGGCTTGCCTCAGGAGCTGTCGATCGACCTGCAGGTGAAGGAGCATCCCGGCCGTCTTTCGCAGACACTCGAGTTCCGCTCGGCTGTCTCCGCATTCACTATGGCCAGTCAGTCGTTGCCCACCACGCCGGCTTGTACGACCACAAGTGCCGCACCGACGAGTTGAGGAGTTGAAGGTGCCTCGGTTTGCTCACATACCGGATCGACGGACCGAGAGCGGCCAAGCGCTCGTGATCGTGCTCATCGTCTCGCTGCTGCTCATCACGACCCTGGTCGCTGCCTTGGCGTCAGCTCGTGCCGGCCTCGCCGAGTCGAATGGCTTCACAGCAGAGGTTCAGGGGGGGATGGCGGCACAGACGGGACTGGCCACCGAGCTCACGGCGATGCGCAACGCCTCGACCTACGGCGCCCTGCCCTGTGATCTCACCGGCGCCCTCGGCATGACCGGAGCCACCGCTAGCTACACGGTGGTCGTGGCCTATTCAGCCGCCGGCACGCAGTTGGCCTGTTCTCCTACCGTCGGTACCACCCTAGGAGGCGTCACCGCCCCTACGAGCGCCACTTTGACCGCTACCGGCAAGGCTCCTCATGGTTCTGAGGCAGTGATGAAGGAGGATGTCACCATTGCTGTGGCCGCTTCGACCAGCCCGGTGGTTGGTTACGGCATCTTTACTGCAAGCGCTCTTAACCTGACGAATGGCGGGGTGACCGTGCAAGGCAGTACCGGGGCGACAACCCTTCCTACGGAGTACGCCGAGGGAGTAGTGACCTGCGACGCGGGTGTGATGAACAAGGCGAATCTGATCACATATGCCCCCATCACTCTTACCAATGACTGCCAATACATGGGCAGCCTCACCACAGACGGCGCCGAGACAATGGAGAACAGCGCAACGGTAGCTGGCTCGGCTATTGCTTACGGTGGCGGCATCACCTTGTCAGGCGATGCGATGATTGGTGGTAACGCGACGGCTACGGGGGGAAACATCAGCATCATCAGCTACGGCCTCATAGGCGGGAACGCCTTTGCTTCAGGCACTATCAGCGAAACAAATGGCCCGGCAATCAATCAGCTGATCTCGGGAACCCTGAGCCCGAACGACCCATCGCTTTCGTCCGAGACAATGCCCGCGGAGGCTTCTTTCCCGACGCTCTCCCTGCCGACCACGCAAACAACGCCAGCCTGGAGCATCGTGAACATTCCAGCCAGTCAATGTGCGTGGTATTTCAGCGACTCCACTACCCCTGACCCGTTCCAGTTAGCACTTGAGAGCCAAACAGCAAGGACGGTGTACGACGCCTCAACGTGTTCCATCTCTTACGGGAGCGCGCGAACCTTCATGCTGAACCCTCCCACTACGGGAAACAGCACTGCCGGTGATGCCATTCTCGACGTCGCGACCATGGTGCTCACTAACGCCGGGAGCACCTTTTGCGAGGAGTCGGCCACCGACTCTTACGCGTGCTCATCGGCAACTACGCCCGGTCCGAACCTGACCATATTCGCGAACGCGTCGAGCGCGTCGTCAGCGTGCAGCACTTCGACCGAATCGACCACCGCCGTCCAACTTGACAACAGCAACAACTTCGAACAGAACGTTGTCACGTTGATCTACACCCTCGGTGGGGTGATTATGCAAAACGGAAATTCGTCGATGACAGGGCAGATAGTTGCGTGCGGGACCATAGCAGCGACCAACACCTTCACCCTTACAGTCAATACTGCCGCTGCCACCGAGGTGTTGGGATCGTCCTCTACCGGTGCAAGTTTGACCCTCACCGACGAGGACAAGTACGTAGTGTCCGGTTGAGCGCTGGGCCTGCCAGCGCGTGAGCACTGTGGGGGCACTGAGCGAGCACCCTTGCCAAGGTGGGGCAAACGGCGAAACCATCAGCAGAAGCCCAGCAGTTTTTATCACTCATCAAGGGTGAGGTGCCGGGAAACGAGGCGGTCTTTGAGTGCCAAGCGCGGCTCGCTATCTGGCGGCGTTCAACCAGAAGGCTCGGATCGCTCTATCAACGATATGCCCCGGTTCCACCAGCTTGGATTCGACACGGCCTGTTCCCTGACCCAGGCGAAATGGTGACGCGCCGACACGGTGAAAAGGGGCAGGCAGACCCCGCCGACAAGTGCCCAACGACGCGAGCCCCTGGAGACCTCGAGGAACACCGATCCCGCAGACGCGAGAGCCCACAGTCGCAGTATGACGTTGTAGGAGGGCATCTGCCAAGGCGACAGGCCATCCGCCTCGGTGAGAACCGGCAACCGGCCCCAACCAGGCTTCCAAGGCCACAAGATGTAGTGCACGGCCACACCCGCTAGAGACGCGCCCGCCAAGGCGGCGAGCACGGGGTCCGCCCGCTTGGACCCTCGCGCTGCCAAGTGGCCCCAGCCGAGTATCTGCACAGTCCACAGGGCGGCCGCGGCAGGCAGGCCCAGCTCCGGTTGCCACACGAGTCCGACCCCGCTCACCAGCTCGAAGCCGTGGTGGGCGGCCGTGCCAGCCGCGGCACCAACCGCGAGTGGCCGTTGGACATGCCTTCTTGGCCTGGCCGAAACTTCGGCTCGCCTTTTCCGCCACGCGTTCACGGCGAGGCAGGTTAATCACGCGAAGCACACCTAACGACGACACCGACAGTTGGTGCGCTAGCCGGCCGCAGTGTCACTTGTTTCGTCGCTCGCTTTGGCGATGGCCACGCTCAGAGCTACCCGCCCACACGCCCTTCGAGCCGATGCTCGAGGGGCGTAATCCGAGCACTCCCTAGCGACGGGACAACTCCGGCACATCACAGAGGCGCTGAAGCGCCTTGAGCCGTCCGGCGGCAAGAACTCGCCGACGCCCCTACTCCGGCAGGCGGCACGTAGCTGTCATGCCGGTCGTTGCAGCAACGAGCTCATCTAACGCCTGGTCTGCCCCCTCGTCGACCCGCCGGCTGCTCGCCCCTTTGGGCAACGTCGCCACCTTGGCGTGCGTAGGACTATTCCCCGAAGACAGGCGGCTGAGACCTGATTTCCGCGAGTTCGATGACCGCGAGCGTCTCTACCTCGTGTCGACGACCTGGAAGGCTTCCGCCAACCGCCCGAGCGGCAGCCCGAGGGTTGCTGCGTTCGCCGCCGCCCACTCTCGGATCATGTCCTCGATTCGACCTGGATCGACGAGTTGGCTCCTGTGGCAGAGCAGGGCCGCGACCTTTCGTTCGATCGTGTCGGAGATGTCCACGGCCTGCGTAGCTCGCGTAGAGGCCATGAGCCAGACCTCGTCGACTACGTGAGGCTCTAGACCCTCAGCGAGGAGCTCCGGGTAGGCATATGGGTTGCGAGCGTCGGGATACACCGCTTGAAGGGTCGCTTCCCCGGCGGCGAGGTGATCTGGGTGGCTGGCCCGTATCCGCTCCCAGTTGCGCTCTGGGGACTGGCAGACCACCCGCTCGGGCCTGAAGCTCCGAATCTGGCGGGAGATGTCCTTGCGAAGCTCGAGAGACACTTCCAGGGCGCCGTCGCGATAACCGAGGAAGTGAACCTCGTTCACCCCCACCTCGGCGGCGGCCTTGCGTTGCTCGTCTTCGCGGGTCTGTCTCAGCTCCGCGACATCGATGCCGGGCTCAGCACTGCCGGCGGCGCCGTCGGTGACAATGCAGTACGCCACCTCGATTTTGCTGTCCGTCCATGAAGCGACCGAGCCCGCAGCGCCGAAGTCAACATCGTCGGGGTGAGCGCTGACGACAAGGATCCTGGCAGGGTCCGAGGAACCGCTCACGAGGTTCGTTTCAAAAGGACGACCGGGATCACCCGCGACGTCTTCTCCTCGTACTCCTTGAAGCCCGGGTAAAGCTCAGCCTGGGCGGCATAGAGACGGTCGCGCTCTTCGCTAGTCGCGACCTCGGCCTCGACCTCGAAAGTCTCGGTACCCACCTCGACGGTCGCGCGGTGATTCGCGACAAGGTTGTGATACCAGTCGGGGTTCGTCGGTGCGCCTGCCTTGGATGCGAATACGGCCATGTGGTCGCCGTCGCGCAAGTACATCATCGGGGTCGTTCGCTTCTGGCCGGTCTTGGCACCTTTGTGTGTCAACAGCAAGATAGGGGCACCTGCAAACTGGCCGCCTACCTGCCCGTCCGAGGCGCGGAACTCCTCGATGATCTTCTGATTCCAGTCGTTGTATTCGCTCAATGTTCCTCCAACGGTCTCAACCCTCTCGCCACGGTAACGCCCGAGCGCGCTGGCTCTGCCCCCGTCATCTGCTGCGGACTTGCCGACAGTTGAGGTCCTACCAGGCGGTCACGTGAGCGGGACGCGGTCTATCAGCAGCGATTGCACCGAGCGTCCGATCGGTCCCTGCTCGTCCCAAAGCCTGCTCTCGGAGATACCGATTCCCTGCGACTCGGCAATCGTGTGCGACTCGAGACCTACCCACTCCCCCGCTGGTAGGCGGCTCAGGTGGACGGTGAGGTCAGGGTTGATGAACAACCAGTCCCTGAGACTGAGGGGCGAGCTCACGCCGTTGCCGAAATCGGCTGCTGCCGCGGCGCGCTCTACTGGCGACGGCGACTCGCCAGAGAGAACCGGGACGCGCAGACGCACCCAGACTGTGGCCGGGCCCGGCGACTCGAAGGCTCCCTCGACAAAACGGAGCTCGGCTCCCTCGCTGTGAAAGGCCCTGGCCGTTCCGTCGCAATGCATGGCGACAGCGTGCTGTGGAGGGGGGATGACGAGCTCTGGAGCGAAGGCCGAATCAGGTAGGTCTACCTGCGTGGTCCGGATGAAAAGGGCTCGGCCAGCTGCCACCTCGATGCCGTCTTGTCGAGCCACCACCTCGACGATTCGTACTTTTCGCCCGGGTCGGATGACTCTCGCCTCGAGGCTGAGGGGCGCAAGGCTGACTGGTCGCATCAGCTCGACGGTAAGGCGTGCGACCCGCAGCCGGTCGTCCGGCTCGCACCGCTCCACTTCCCGGGCCATGAGAGCGGCTACCGGGCCTCCGTGGAGGTGTTCGGACGACCATGGTCCAAGAGCGAACTCCGTCGGGTGGTAGCCACCGGCCTCAGCCACAAAGAGTGCCTCGGCGACGTCGCAGCTCGCAGCATGCATCACGGTCATCCTCTGTGTGAAGGGGCGCAAAAAAGGTCAACTCCGGGCCCAGGCGAGGATGGTACAGGCACATTTGGATCCGGCCGACGAGGCCGTGCACGGTCAACTCAAGCTAAATGTCGCTGGAGTCTCGCCTTCGCCTGTTACAGTTAGGTGTCCGGCCGCAGTGGCCGATTTCCGGCTCGTGCCGGTGAGGCCTAGAGACGGTGTTCTGGTTGGCCTTGATTTCTTGAGCTGACTGGAGTCTTCTTTGTCCCCCACTTTTGCCGACCTTGGCGTGCCCGCGGACCTTATTTCGCTTCTCGAGCGAAGCGGCATCACTACCCCCTTCCCGATCCAAGAAGCAACCATCCCCGACGCTCTCGCGGGCAGAGACGTCTCCGGTAGGGCGCCGACTGGCTCGGGCAAGACGCTCGCCTTTGCCATCGCCGCCGTGGAGGCACTCGCTGGAAACAGCCGTTCGAAGGCCGGACGGCCGAGGGGCCTTGTGCTCGTGCCGACCCGGGAACTGGCTGCTCAGGTGTGCGGCGTGTTCAGCCCACTAGCCAAAGCCCGCAATCTCTCGGTGGCGGCCGTTTACGGCGGCACCGGTTACGGTCCACAGCTGCGCGCCCTTCGCTCAGCAGTCGACATCCTCGTCGCCTGCCCTGGTCGCCTTGAGGACCTGATCGACCGGCGCGACGTGAACCTCCAAGACGTGAGCATCGCCGTAGTCGACGAGGCGGACCGGATGGCTGACATGGGATTCCTCCCTGCAGTTCGTCGTATCCTCGATCAGGCGGCAAGTGATCGTCAGGTGCTCTTGTTCTCGGCCACTCTCGACGGTGAGGTGGACGTCCTCGTACGCCGGTATCAGAACAACCCGGTGCGCCACGAGGTCGAGCTGGCGGCAGCCTCTTCGGGTGACGTGCGTCATCTCTTTTGGAAAGTCGACCGTAACGACCGGGTCGCCCTTGCCGGCAAGGTGGCGGCCGGCCACGAGACGGCGATCGTGTTCTGCCGCACGCGCCACGGTGCCGACCGGCTCTCGCGTCAGCTCACAGGAATGGGGGTACACGCCGTCGCGCTCCATGGCAGCCGGACCCAGGCCCAGCGCGATCGCGCCTTGCAGGCCTTCCATTCGGGAGAGGCCCGCGTGCTCGTGGCCACCGACGTCGCCGCCCGCGGCATCGATGTCGAGAACGTCGCCTGTGTGCTCCACTTCGACTTGCCAGCTGACCACAAGGACTACGTGCACCGTTCAGGTCGTACCGGTCGGGCGGGTGCTGACGGGACCGTGATCTCGCTCGTGACGTCTGATCAAAATGGTGCCGCCCGCTCCATACAGCGGGCGCTCGGGTACCCCCAGGGCCTCGAGAAGCCTGCTGATCTGCCGGTCGTGCCACAGCGCGCCGCAAAAGGCCCTTCGCGCAACAAAACTGCTACCCCGGCTCGCTCGGCGATAGCGCCTCATTCTCCAGACCGGCATTCACAATCCGATCAGGGGAGGCGACCGCAACGTTCTGCCCGCCCCGTGCGCGCCGGCCACCTGCAGGCCACCAAGACCGATTCGCGAAGCGGCCGTTCTCTTCGCCCTGCCACAGGGACTGTGAAGTGGTTCGACCCGATCCGGGGATTCGGCTTCATCGCACCGGACGCGGGCGGCCGGGATGTGTTCTTGCACCGGTCAGCTCTCAGCGAGTCGGACGAGGTTCCTTCCGAGGGGGCACGAGTCGAGTTCCTCTCCCGGCCGGGGCCGAAGGGACTCGAGGCCGTGGAGCTTCGCGCGGGCTGAGAAAGGTGCTCGGCGCGCCATAACAGCGTGCCTAGGCCGTGCCTGGCTCAGGCGCTGGTTTGGTGGTGAGCACGAGCGAGGTCTTGGCGAGCTTCGCGCCGCGATAGAGCTCGACAGACACCCGTTCTGCGGGCCGGGCATCTCGCACGGCCAGCGTCAGGGACAGCGCGCTGGTGATGTAGTGCCCGGCGAACCCTACGATCACGTCGCCGACTCGTATACCTGCCAAGGCGGCCGGGGAGCCCGGAAACAGGCTCACGACTTCGGCGCCGCTCGTTTGTCCTAACCCGTTCGTCCGGGTGACTGTCACGACCTCGACCCCCAAGAACGCCCGGAGGGCACCGGCCGTACCGCCGCGGCGCAGGCCCGGAAGGAGGGCTTGCAAAGCCGATGTTCTGCGTGCGAGCGTCGCCGGGGCTGGTCGAGGCTGCGGCTGTGTTCATGCCGATGACCTGACCTTGCGCGTTGACGAGTGGACCGCCGGAGTTGCCCGAGTTGATTGCCGCCTGGGTCTGTAGCAGGCCCGTGAGCGACTCCGTCCCTGGGCAGTTGTCTCCGCCGGCCCTGATGGACCGCTGCCTGGCCGAGATGATGCCTTCGGTCGCAGAAGGCGTGCTCTCCGATAGCGCTAAGGCATTTCCGATGGCAAGGACATCCTCTCCGACCTCGGTTCGGGCCGACTCGCCGAGGCTCACCGCCCGTAGAGAGCCGGCCCGGTGCAGCTGTAGGAGGGCGACGTCAAAGGTGGGGTCTGTGCCGACAAGGGTGGCTGGATAAGGCGTCCTCTGGCCGTAGAGCGTGACGCTGATCTCGGTCGCGTTGGCGACGACGTGATTGTTCGTCAGGATCTCGCCACTAGCGGTGAGGATCATTCCTGTTCCGTCCTCGATCTCGACCTCACCGCCTTGAGTACCCGCGGCGCAGCCGATTCCTTCGGCCTGAATCGTCACTACAGACGGCAGGACCTTCTTCAGCACCGACTGCACGTCGCTCATGCGCCGAAAGACACTCGTGTTGGGCTAGAACCCCACCAAGGCCGTGCTCTCGTCAGCGATGACTGTCTTGACTCCGAGACCGGCCCCAAGCGCTGACCCCCCGCCGACAAAGGTGGCGATGAGCACGACGGCGAACCATCCCCGCCGTCGGCGACCGGCGTCGGGTTGGGTATTCGCAGCGCCTTCGGCCCTCTTTGACCCTGCGGGTGCAATAGGGTCCCCGGTGGCGTCGCCGCGACCCGTTCCCGCGACCCAGATGCCATCTGCGGACTGGTCTTTGTCCTGGTCACCTTCCACGGTGGAGGTTGTATCGCGTCGGGGTCCCGCGCGCCACGCGCAGCGCTCGGCGCAGGTCAAATTGGCTCCCACTTCGCAAACTCGCCCGCAGCGGGTAGTTTGACCGGAACATGCCTAATCGTCTCGACATCGAATTGACCAGTGCCCGTGGGGACGGCACCTACACCTGGCGCGCGGCGGGGGCTCGCCAACCGAAGGGTGTCATCGACAGCAAGATCCTCTCCGACAGAGCCAAGGTCGGAGATATCCTGCGCGTCGAGGCCGAGGTGGAGATCGACGGGATAACGATCCTGTCGGTCCTCCCATCGAAAGAGAAGGCCACCCCGTCGGGTCGCATCGAGCTGCTCGGCTCGTCAAAGCCCATTGCCGCGGTCACCACCGTCCTCGTCTCGGAGGGGGGCCGTGGGGATCGCCGTGACCTTCTCGACAGCCCGCGCCGGGGTGGTGGCGGCACACGCGACCGTCGGCCCTCGCGCGGCGGAGAACGCCCAGACGCCCGCCGTCCTAGGCCAGAAGGGGGAGCCGAAGGCGGCGACCGCCGACCTGAAGGGCGACCTCGAGTCGAAGGCACGCCTGGGGGCGGATCCTCTACGACTCCAAGACGTCCCGAGCGCCCGGCCACCGACCGGCGACCGGAGAGGCGACCGCGAACCGAAGGGGCCCCCGCGGACGCGTCTGCAGCTGGCACATCCGAGCAGCGACGCCCCCGTCCCCCGTCGGCTGGTGGCTCTCGTCCTGGAACGCCGGCCGGCCAGCGGGACCGCCGTCCCGAGTCCAGACAGCCCGTGGGAGCCCATTCGGCATCACCGAGCGTGCGTAAGACTCCTCCGCGATTTGAGCCCGGCACAGCGCATCGAGAGGTGTTGCTAGCCGCCTTGGCACCCGAGCAGCGGCCGATAGCAGAGCGCCTCGCTGCAGGTGGCATTCCGGCTGTGCGCCGAGCTATAGCCGAAGAGCGCGAGCGCGCCCGCGCCGAGGGCAGGCCCGAGGTTTCCGGGGATGCGATCCTCGCTCTCGCTGAGCAGCTGGCGCCCTCGGTCAAGCAGGCAATTTGGCTGGATCGCGCTGAAGCAGCCGTTGCCCAGCTCGAACAGCTCTCTTTGCGCGACCTGCGTACCACTGTCGCCGCTGCGGCGCCCCGCGACGAGACAGCGAGAGAACTGGATCGCAAGCTCCGAGAGGAGCTCGATAGGCGCATAAAGAAGCTCCGCTCAAGCTGGGAGGATCAGATCACCCGTGCTCTCGAAGAGGGCAGGGTCCTACAGGCCTTGCGCTTTTCGGCACAGCCTCCAGAGCCGACCGCCAGGTTCCCTGCGGGCCTCGTCGAGCGCCTGGCGGCCAGCGCCGGCGCGGCGATGACCACAAGCACTCCAATCGAGCGTTGGCTAGCGGTACTGGACGCGGCTGCCGCGTCGCCGATCCGGCGCCAGATCCACCCTGAGGGCCTCCCCGAGGACCCCTCCGGTGAGATCGTGCGCAAGGCGCGGCTCGCGGCAGGCAGCATTCCGGCACTTGCGCCAATGATTGGTCTGCCGATGCCGCCACCGCCGAAGCCGATCCGGGGTGCGCGTCCGCCACGGCCGCCCCGTCTCACAGGCCGTGCGCCCAATCAGGCTGCCACGGGAACGAACAGACCGATGAGCTCGGCTGTCGTTGCCGAGGAGTCACCTGCCGAGGCGAGCCAAGCTGGCCTTAGCGAGGCAGAGGTCGTGCCCGAGGCTCCTCAGCACGAGGAACTGCCCGAGACCCCTCGGGATGAGATCAAGGTCGACGTTGAGCCCGAGACATCCCAGGACGAGACTGGGGCGCCAGATGAAGCGGTCCACACCGCCACGGCGCCCGAGGACCTTGAGCCACAGCCAGAGCCTGCCTCGGCCGACGAAGAGGCATCAAAAGGCGCGGAAGAAGGTTCCCAGAGGGAGAACCCTGTAGAGGACCAGAGCCCCACGCCTGCCGATTCGTCCGGTTCCTGAGGCCAACCGGCGAGCAGGACCCGCCGGGTTCATCCTCTACTGGGTTGGTATCAGTCGAGGTGGTGGTGCATAACGAGCAAGCGGGCTGCAAAACCGCAGCCCTCGAGAAAGTTCTTCGCTTGTCTCA
>Ga0302319_10023964_pt1 | contig 10877 bp, 5 predicted proteins | sample Bog_T0_2_FD_203319 | JGI IMG/M metagenome (GOLD analysis project Ga0302319, IMG submission 203319) | Peat permafrost microbial communities from Stordalen Mire near Abisko, Sweden - Bog_T0_2 | ecosystem: Environmental > Terrestrial > Soil > Wetlands > Peat | place: Sweden: Abisko, Stordalen Mire... | reverse complement strand
CAAAATCCAGGCGCGGCGCGGGACCCGCCGCCGGACGCAGCGCGAAAGCGGGCAGCGCAAAATCCTGCGCCGGCATGGTGGCCGGCCCCCCTTCCGGCTCTGCCTGCTCCACCGGCTCATCTTCCAGCATCTGCGAGAATTCCGAGTAGGGCAGGCCCGCCGCCGGCTGCGCGCTCGCCCCCGGTGAAAATGCCGGCGCCGGCCGCGTCTCGATCAGCCGCTCGCGAATCGTATCGCGCACGAAATCGTGTACGAACGATTGGTGCCGTAAGCGCACCTCCGTCTTCGACGGGTGTACATTCACGTCCACTTCGTCGCAATCGCACTCGAGAAACAGCAGCGCGAACGGAAACGATGCGGCCGGCATCAGGTTGTAGTATGCCGACGAAATCGCGTGCAGCAGCAGCCGGTCGCGGATCAACCGCTGGTTTACGAAAATGAAAATCGAGTTGCGATTGCCCTTCTGCACCTGCGGGCGCGACACGAAGCCCGTCAGCCGGAACGTCTTGCTGGAAGGTTCCTCGGATTCCCTCCGGAATTCCGCGATGCCTTCCGATGGCGGCGCCGACGGCAGCGGCATCATAAGCTGCTGCTCACGCATGCCCAGATCCACCAATTCGTCCAACGTCCGGCTGCCGAAGACTTGGAACACCCGTTCGCGCAGAGTCGCTACCGGCGTCACCGCCAGCAGCTCGCTCGCGCCGCTGGTGAGCCGGAACGTCTTCTCCGGATGGGCCAGGCTGTAATGCGTCACCAGCGAGGCGATGTGCGCCAGTTCGGTCTGCTCGGAGCGCAGAAACTTCTTGCGGGCGGGCACGTTGAAGAAAAGATCCCGCACCGTGATGGTCGTGCCCCGCGCATGCGCGATCTCGTCGCAGCGGAGCATCTTGCCCCCCGCGATCTCCACGCACGTGCCCGTGTTTTCCTCTGCGGCCCGCGTCTCCAGCAGCAGCCGCGATACCGAAGCGATCGACGGGAGCGCCTCCCCACGAAAGCCCAGCGTGCCGATCGAGAGCAGATCCTTCACATCCCGCAGTTTGCTTGTCGCGTGCCGCTCGAAGGCCAGCAGGGCGTCGTCGCGCAGCATGCCGCAGCCGTCGTCCGTGATGCGGATCAGCCGCCGCCCCCCGCTTTCCACTTCGACGCGCACTTCGCTTGAGCCCGCGTCCAGGGCGTTTTCGAGCAGTTCCTTCACTACCGAGGCGGGCCGCTCCACCACCTCGCCTGCCGCGATCTTATTGGCTACCTGATCCGGGAGAACCCGTATGCGGCCCATTGCATGTCTACGCTCTAACTAATATACAGTAGAATGAAATTCTGCCTATGAACGCGGCGCTTGTCCTCCACTTGGTAGGCCTGCGCTATAAGCTCCTCTGGGCCCAAACACGCACGCGCAACGGCAGGATCGCTCTTTTCCTGACCGCCTACCTGTTCGCCCTCCTCATTCTGCTGCTGATGACCGCCGGAGGCTTCGCCGCCGCCCTGGCCGCGGTGAAATCCGGCCGCGCGGAAACCATCGCGCAAGCCGTGCTGGGCGGCCTGTTCCTCAACGCCCTCTTCGGTTCCGTGGTCACCGGCTTCGGCATCAACATCGCCTTCACTGATGCGGCCTTGCGCCGCTATCCGCTCAACGCCCGGGGTAGGCTCGCGGCGCGCCACCTCACCGGAATTCTCGAGCCGGTCTGGATCTTCGTCCTGGGTCTGTACCTGGGACTTTCCACCGGCCTGTACGTCATGGGTGCGGGCAGCTTCTGGCTGGGCGCCGCCGCCGTGCTCCTGCTGCTCATCGCAGATTATTTGTTGGCCCGCGTATTTGCCACGCTCATCGAATGGCTCTCGCGCGTCAAGGGCGGTACCGCGATCCTCTTCCTCATGCTCATCGGCGTGAGTCTACTGCCGGCCCTGCTCACCCGCCGGCTGGCCCACGCGCATGGCGCGAAAGACGCCTTCATGGCCGTGCTGGCCTACACCCCGCCGTTCGCCGCCGCGGCGTTGATGGCGCATCCGGGCGCTGCTTTGCTCCATCAGTTCGGCATCCTGGCCGCATGGATCGAGGCGTTGTTGCTCCTGCTCGCCGCCATCGAAAAACAGGCGGCGCGCCCCCATGGCGCGGCAGCCGCCGCCGTCAAGTGGGACAACCGTTACGACCGCATCGCTTCCATCTTCTCTCCTGCCATGGCCCCTCTCGTCGGGCGCACCCTCCGCTATTATGTGCGCTCCAACAAGGTGCGCTTCAATTACATCGCCGCCCTTCCCGCCATGGCCTTCCTCACCTTCAACAACGCCGGGGAATCTGGGCCGCTTCACTACCTCGTGCGCGCACTGGGCGCTTTCACCATCGTCGGATTCCTGGGCACCGCGGTCATGTCCACCAATCAGTTCGGTTTCGACTCCTCCGGCTTCCGGCGCTATTTTCTCCTGCCCATTGCTCCGGGTGCTATCCTGCGCGCGTCCAGTTACACCGCACTTTCCGTGGGCGGTTCGCTCGTGGCAGGCGCGCTCCTGCTGTGGCTATTCTTCGCGCCCGTTCCCTGGGATGCGCGTACGGACCTCATGCTGCTCTCAAGCGGCGTCGGCGGACTGTTCTTGTTCAATGCCCTTTCGATCTGGACTTCGCTGCTCTCCCCGCGGGCCACAAGCTTCGAAACCACCTTCGGCAATCAGCTCTCCTTGGGGGCGAATGTGCTGCTCATCGGCGGCATACTCGTGACCGTGTTCGGAGCCATCGCCTTGGACAAAACCGTTGGCCCGGCCGTAGTGCTCAGCTATTGGTGGGCGTCGATTCCCGCCGCTGTGCTGGCCTTCGCATTTTATTTTGTCTCCCTGCAGCGGGGAGCGGCCGTGTTTGTCAGCCGCAAGGAGCGCCTCTTGAATGCTCTCGAAGGACGGAACTAATTAGTGACTCCCGCTATCGAAGTCGCGAACTTATCCAAGAAATACGGGGAGACCACCGCTGTCGAAAACCTTTCCCTTACCGTCCCCTCCGGCACCCTGTTCGGCTTCCTCGGGCCCAATGGCTCCGGGAAAAGCACCACCATCGGCTGCCTGACCGGACTCCTCGATCCCACTGCCGGCCAGATCCGGATTCTGGGTGAGCCCTTCAACGACGGCGCGGTGGCGCTCAAAAAGCGCATGGGCGTGATGCCCGAATCCCTCGGCCTGTTCGATGCCCTCTACGCCCACGAGTTCCTGTTTTTTCAGGCCCGCATGTTCGGCCTGGACGAAGAGACCGCGCGGCGGCGCACAGGCGAGTTGCTGGATGCCATGGAGTTGCAGGGCACCGGCAAGAAACGGCTTTCCGAATTCAGCGCCGGTATGCGCAAGCGTGTGGCATTCGCGGCCGCCGTCATCCACGCGCCGGATCTGATATTCCTGGACGAGCCTTTTGAGAGTATCGACCCCGCCGGCGTCGCTTCCATCAAGCAGTGGCTCCACAAAATCGCGGCTCAAGGCCGCACCGTCTTCCTCACCACCCATGTCCTCGAAACCGTGGAGCGGCTGTGCTCGCAGGTGGCCATCATCACCAAGCCGGGCAAACTGGTGTGGCAGGGTGATATCGGAGCGCTCGAACGCGACGGAATCATTATCCACGACGGACATGAATTCCGCACCCTCGAACAGTTGTTCCTGCATCTGACCGGCGAGCGCTATGCGGAGCTCGATTGGCTATAAGCCGCGGCTAAAAGAAAAACCGCATCGGAGACGGCTCTGAGGACTGGCTAGAGCCTTCTGCCGATGCGGCTAGCCCAAGTCGGGCTGGGATCCGGCGGCGGACCATCTGGAAGGACCGGCATTCCTGGTAAGGTCCGCGTCCAAACTTTCCTCGCCACGAATGCCAGATGACTACCGCAACCTCAGACCCCTGGGGAGATCGTATATAAAAACGGGATAAAAAACCCCTCTGTTGCAACCAACAAGGAAAGACTAGCGAGCCCAAAATCTGTTGCGGACAGCGGCTCCCGCAAGCACGTTGTCTTGTTGCGCTCGTTCCTCTTCCTCCTGCCTGTTGCAGCAGAGGGCAGGTTAATAGTTACTTCGCCAATTCATACCGAAAATAGCAACCGGATAGCCAAGTGTCAATCCTCTGTATCCTGCTGAAATCGCGCAACGTCCACCCGAGCCGCCAGGCCAGCGCCGTGGCCCGGTGTCCGGCCTCTGTGTCTCTATGACACAATCGGGTGAATGCACCTCTGGCGCATATCCGCTCTCGCCCTCACTGCCGCCGCCCTTGCCGCCGCTCCAAACCAGGAGGATACCCCTGCCGGCAGCCTCAGCGCCGACGCGCCGCACCCCCGCCTGCTGCTGAACAGCCGCCGCCTCCGGCTGTTGCGGCGCGAACGCGACCGCCAGTCCATGCGTTGGAACCAGTTTCACCTGCTGATCGCCGGCAAAGCCGCCATGCCGGAACCCGGATTTGCCCAGGCACTCTACTATCAGGTCTCGGGCAGCGCCGAAGCAGGCCAACAGGCCGTCGCTTGGGCGTTGGGACCGGGCGACGACCTCCGCCAACTCGCCCTGGTTTTCGACTGGTGCCGGCAGATCCTGACCGAGGTCCAATCCAAGGCGCTGGCCGCCAAACTCTCGCGTGGCATCGAGCAAAGCCGTCGTGATTCGTCCGCGGCCGCCGTCCGTTCGCGCCTCTTTGCCGCCGTGGCCCTCTCTGGCCACATCCCCGGCGTTCCGGAGCGCGAAATCGACCATGTGGTGCGCGTGTGGTGGGAAGGGGAGATCGCCCCCGCCATCGATAGCGGACGCGAAGCCGTCACTCGCGACGATTCGTATCCGGTAATGGAAATGCTCCACGTGGTCCAAGACAACTTTAATCTCGATCTTCGTGAGCGCGCGCCACGCTTCTTCGCCGCCCTGCCATTCATTCAGCTTCTCAGCTATTATCCCGCCACCTTTCCCGCCGGCGAAAACGATTACCGCATCCCCGCCGCGCCCCTCCCGGCCGGTGAGCCCGATCTGCGCCGCGCCGCCCTTTCCCGCGCCGCCGAACTGAGCATGGTGGCTTTCGATAGCAACGCCCCCGGCAGTCAGTTCCTCCAAGGCTGGCTGATGAACGATCATTTCCTGCTGCGCGGAACATTCGGAGCGCCCTACGAGTTTCTGTGGGCCAATCCTTATCAGCCGGGCCTCAGCTATTTCCAGGCGCCCCTCGTGGTCCACGATAACCTGTTCGGCCGCTTATTCGTCCGGTCTAATTGGGACGAATCCGCCGCGTGGTTGGGATTCTTTGGTGGCCAGTTGCAAATGTTTCAGGGTGGCAGCGTCGCCGCGCTCGATGCGGGCGTCGCCGCCGAGCCGCTCGATCTCGGCCGTGCCGTCATCCTTTTCGGCGCCCACACCCAGAAGTTCAAAGTTGCCGTGGAGGGCAAGACGCCCGTATTTGTGGTGGGCCTCAATCCGCGGCACAATTATTTGATCGAAGTGGACGACGAAGAGATGGCCGAGGAAGCGAGCGATCCTGGCGGGATCGTGGAGTTGGATGTGCCGCACAATCGGGAAGTCGGCGTCCGCTTGCGGGCGGCGCCCCCATAGGGCTGGCGGACGCGACCCGTCTGGCCGCAGCTTACTCCGACCGTATCGCCGCAATCGGGTCGATGCGCACCGCCCGCATCGCCGGCAGCAGACTGCCTAACACGGTCATTAACACGCAAAGTGCGATAGCGCTGGCGAAGGTGAGGGCGTCGCCGGGCTGCACTCCTGCCAGCAAGCCTTCCATGGCCCGTCCGGCCGCATACGCCAGCACCATCCCCGGCAGCACCCCGGCAAACGCCAGCACCGCGCCTTGCCCCACGATCATCTTGACGATCCCGCCGGGCTGCGCGCCCAGCGCGATCCGTACGCCGATTTCTTGCGTGCGCCGCGACACCGCGAACGACAACAATCCGTGAATGCCCACGCCAGCCAATAGAAACGCGATCGCCGCGAAAGCTCCCAGCACGCGCACTTGCGCGGCGCGCGAAGCCGTCTGATCTTCCACGATACTTGCCATGGTGCGCACCCCCGAAATGGGCTGTTCGGAGTCCGTGCCGCGAATGATCTGCCGCACGGCCGGCAGCAGCGTTCCCGTCCCGCCGGCGGATCGAATCACGAGATCCTTCGGCATGTAGAATATCAGCGAGTCACCCTCCTGCTGGCGGTACGGAAGATAAACTTGCGGCTCGCTGGTCCGTTCGAGGCCGCGCACGCGAATGTCGCCCACCACCCCCACAATTGTGCGGTCGTGAAACGCCATCTTGAAATGCCGCCCCAACGGATCGCCGTCCGGCCAATAGCGGCGTCCAAAAGACTCGCTGACTACCGCCGCATAAGGCGCATCGAGCCCATCCGACTCGGCAATGTCGCGGCCGCGATGGAGCGGAATCCCCATCGTGGCGAAGAACCCTGGCGTCGCGAAGCGCAGGCTGGCCGTGTGCGCCCCGGATCTTTGCGCTTCCGCCGGCTTGCCTTCCACGGTGACCGGCCAGATTCCGCCGCGCATCACCATGGGCAGGAAGCTGATATACGCCGCGTTCGAAACACCCGGCAGCGCCCGCACGGAGGATAGCACGCGCGTGCAGAATCCCGCGCGGCGCGCCGTTTCCTGGTACTTGGGCATCGGCAGGGCAGTCTCCATAGTCAGCACGCCATCGGCTTGGAAACCGGGGTCCGTGGCCTCGATGCGCCACAATGCCCGCACCAGCAAACCCGCGGAGACCAGCAGCACCACGCAAGCCGCCACTTCGCCGATCACCAGCACGGAGCGCAGCCGTTCCTTGTGTCCGCCGCCGGCCCGCGCGCCTTCCCGCAGCGCGCTTAAATCGGATTGGCGGCATGCCCGCAGCGCTGGAAACACGCCGAAGCCCACGCCCGTGAGGCAGGAGACCAGCGCCGCGAAAATCAGCACGCGCACATCGATCGATGGCGCCTGCGCGATGGGCAGCGAAGCCGGCACCAATCGCGTCAGCAAGCGCACCGCGCCCGCCGCCACCAGCACCCCCGCCGCGCCGCCCGTCAGCGCCAGCACCAGGCTCTCGGTGATCAGTTGGCGCACCAGGCGCTCGCGGCCCGCGCCCATGGCCGTGCGCACGGCCAGTTCACGCTGCCGCGCCAATCCGCGGGCCATCAACAGATTCGCCAGATTCGCGCAAGCGATCAGCAGCACGCAGAGCGCCGCGCCGCTCAGCGCCATCAGCAACAATCGCGACTGCTGCGATACTTCGTCGCGCAGCAGGTTTACCGTGGCGCCGGTCTGCCGGTTCTCTCGCGGAAATTGCCTCTCCAGTTGCGCCGCTATTACGCCCATCTCCGCCCGGGCTTGCTCCAGTGACACCCCCGGCTTCAGGCGCGCCAGCACATTCAAGTAGTTATTATTGCGGTCGCGAAAATCGTCGCTGTGCTGGTCAAAACGCATCGCCGTCCACAGCTCCGCGTCGCGGCTTGGGAAATGGAAATCGCGCGGCATCACGCCGATTACCTCGTACGGCGCGTTATCCAGATTCACCCGCCGCCCGATCACGCCGCGGTCGCCGCCAAATACCGCCTGCCATAATTGATAGCTCAGCAGCACCCTGCCGGGAGCGCCTTCGCGATCCTCCGCGCCGCTAAACATCCGTCCCATGAATGGCTGCACGCCCAATAGCGGAAGCACGTCCGCCGTCATGGCCGCCCCCTCGATCCTCTCCGGATCGCCTTGCCCCACCAGGTTCACCGAGGTATCCACGTAGGCGCCCATGCCGTCGAAGGACTTGCTCATCTGCTTCCAATCCACGTAGTTGGCGGGCGATAATTCCATCTGGCTGTACTCCGGCGCCTTCTCCCAAAGTGTCAGCAACCGCTCCGGCTGGGGAAAGGGCAGCGGCCGGATCAGCACGAAATCCGTTACCGAGAACGCCGCCGTGTTCGCGCCCACTCCCAACGCCAGCACTGCAATTGCAGTGAGCGCAAAGCCGGGGGATTGCGCCAGCGTACGCATCGTATAGCGCAGATCCTGCCGCAGAATGTCCCAATGCACCGCAGTGGCATTCGCCAACACTTCGAACAGCGTGGCGATCCACAGTGCGGCCACCGCCCGCGGGCCCGCCGCATCTCTCCGGCGGCGGCCCCAAATCGCGCGCATCTCCGCCCCGTATTCCGCTCGGAACGAGGCCGGATACAGCCTCAACAGTATGTCGTAGGCGCGCATTATGCCCTCCCCGCCGCGAATCCCCGCGCCCGCGCCATGCGCACCAGTTGCGTCAGCCGGCGAGCCTCTGCCTGCGCCACCGTGGCGCCAAATGGGGTGATCCGATAATACCGCCGGCGCTCGTCGTCATACTCCGGCGCGGGGCGATCCTGTGTCTCGGCGATCAGCCCCTGCTCGAGCATCCGTTGGATGGAGCGGTAAAGCGTGCCCGCGCTTAGCTTCAGTTCGCCGTTCGTGCGGGCCGCAATGTCCTGGATAATGGCGTAGCCGTGCCGGTCGTCTTCCGCAACCGACAGCAGAATGTGGAAGGTTGCCGGGGGCAGGGGAAGTAGTGCATCCGGCAGCGGCCGCGTGTCTCGCATGCCTTAAGTATAGCCACATCGGATACATTGTCGATGGCTATAGTTATTTGAAACTCCTCTTATACACGAAGTTCAGCCCCACCAGTCCGTTCTCCTCCCGCAGCGCCACCGCCGACCATTTGCGGCTGAAAGCCCACTCCACTTGGATCACCAGCGGATTCGTGCTGGTCACATCCGTAATGTAAGTGAACGTAATCTCCGGAGTCACTTGCTGCTCAATGGTCAGCCGCGCCTGGGGATTGTTCTCCACACCCGTCAGCCCGGTCAGTGTCGGATCGATTTTTAGCCGTGTCACGCCGAAGAAACGCTGCAGCCTCCCGGTGACGGGACTCGCCAGCGCCTCGCCCAAAAGCGCCGACGCGCCCATCTGCTGCAAGGATTGCGGCGAGGCTGGGCCGGACATCAGCGTGGCCGCGTCCGAGGTGGGCGACACGCCCGTCGCCAGTAGCGCCACGATATCGGAGAACGGCATAGGGGGGTCTGACCGCGGCGTGAGGTTCAGTTTATCGATGGGTCCCGCGATATTCAGAATCACGTCGATGCCCCGCGCCTTGGTATCCAGATCCAGATTGAGCACCGGCTCGATCTTCACCGCATTGTAGAACGCGATGGACCCCTGATTCACCGTAAACGGCGTGCCGAAAAAAACCAGTTGGCCGCCCGTGATATTGATCCGGCCCAATAACGACGGATTGGTGCCGGTGCCCCGCAAGCGCAGGCTGGCCTCAGCCTGCAACCCCTGCGCCAGCGAACTCTGGAAAGTAATGTCGGGTGCGCTGTCGATCTCCACATCGAAGTGCATATTGGCCAGCAGACCTGTCTGCGCCGAAGGCGTGCGCACCGGCTCGGCCGACTTTGCCAGAATCGAGCTGAAATCCGAATGCGGATTGAAACCCGTGCGCAGCACCGTGATATGGCCGGAAAGCGTGCTGCTATCGCTGCTTCCCGTGAGGCTCAGCGACGTATTCGCCACTGTGCTGAAATCCTCCGGATAGCGGATGCGCATCTCGTTCGCGTTTAAGTGCAAACGGAACACCAGCGCATCGCCGCTGTAGCCCGCGAACCCGGAGATGGCCACTTTGCCGCCGCCGCTCTCGCCCGTCAGGCTTTGAATCGTGGCGCGGCTGCCGTCGAACAAGATCACTCCACTGGTCTTCGATACCACCACGGGAAGCTCGGCCAGGTTCAAGGTGGCGTCTTTCACTTCGAGTCGTCCGGCGACCTGTGGCTGCGACATCGGGCCGCGAATGGTGACGCCTGTCTCAATGAAGCCCGAACCGTAGATATCCTGGTTGAAATCCCGCAGGCTGGCCAGGTCGAATCGGCCGTTCACCCGAAGATCCAGGACCGTCTTTTGTTGCAGATTGACCGTTCCGGTAAGCGCCATATCCGTGGCGCGCCCAACCATGCGCGCGCTTTCCACCTTCACCACATTGCGCTCCATCGTAATTACGATCGGGTCCGGATTGTGCAGCGCCAGCGCATTATCCGTAGGCGCCAAGTCTGCCCCCGGACCAATTTCGAGAGACGGCACGCGCAACTGCGCCTTCCACAGATCCGGCTTGATCGCCGGGCCTGTGATCGTCAGCGTGCCTTCCGCCGAGCCCGCAATCTGGATGCCGCCCGGCGCTTGCCTGCCTCTCAACCAGCCGCGCAGACGCTCCAGGTCGAGGCGCTTGAATCTCAACTGCGCGCTGCCCGCATAATCGTCCGTCAGGCTCCACTTGCCATCTCCTTCAATCACCGATCCGGCCAGTTCGGAATCGAAATGCGCGGTCAGCTCCGAGCCTTTGGTGGCGGCGGTAAGTGTGGCGTCCCGCAATTGTTGGTCCTTGATCCGCAGGCCCTTCCCGGCCAGCGTGCCGTTCAGCGCGATCACCCGGAACCCGGGCTTGGCGGCCATGATGTCCACCACCCCGCTGCCGTGCAGTTCAGCAGTGCCGGCGATGCCGGGATATGCCTTGCTCACGAGCTGAAACTGACCCAGCGGCATGGCATTGCTATCCACCTGGAAACCCAGTTGGCCGATTGCGAAGTTGCCGGACTGGTGCTGGTAGTGCGCCTCCACCGTCAGGTTCTTGCCGCCCGCCGCCAGTTGTCCGCGGGCCAGTTCCACCGTCGTGCCGGAATAATTGACCGCGCCGGTGAAGCGGTCGAACGGCTCGCCGTCGAGCGCACCTTTAATGGCCGTGACCGTAGCCTGAATGCGCGGGGCGCCGTACGTTCCCGCGATTTTCCCTTCCGCGCTGACGCTGCCTTCCACCGGGACGTCTTTGATATCCGCGATCGCCATCAGATCCGCTGCCGGAGCATTGCGTATGGAACCCGTGAACGAGACCGGGCTC
>Ga0302319_10023963_pt1 | contig 10877 bp, 9 predicted proteins | sample Bog_T0_2_FD_203319 | JGI IMG/M metagenome (GOLD analysis project Ga0302319, IMG submission 203319) | Peat permafrost microbial communities from Stordalen Mire near Abisko, Sweden - Bog_T0_2 | ecosystem: Environmental > Terrestrial > Soil > Wetlands > Peat | place: Sweden: Abisko, Stordalen Mire... | reverse complement strand
GCCCGTCGTTGCGCAGAAGCTCTTTGCGAACCAACTCGGGCCGGACATGAAGCATGAGGCTCGCCTCTGCTTCATCGGCGTGGCGCATTTCCTTGAGGGGACCTTCGAGAATCGCGGCGGTCTCGGTGGCAATCAGATTGAAATAGGCGCAGTGGCCAAACATGGCGGTCGGATACTTGGCCTTAAGCCCACGAAGGGCGACCGAGTTGGGCACTTCGTTGCCCCCGTGCCCGTTGATGAGGAAGAACTTGCGAAAGCCATGGGGCAAAAGGGACTCGATCGTGGCCGCTAGCACCGCCCCATAGCCTTCGAACGAAGCGGAAAGGGTTCCAGCGTACGTAAGATGGTGTGCCGATGCCCCTAACCACACCGTTGGAGCGAGGATGGTCTGATCGGGAAGCCGTTGCTCGACTCCTTGGGCAACCGCCTCCGCGAGAATCGAGTCGGTCAGCAGGGGCAGGTGCGGGCCATGCTGTTCCAGCGATCCGGTGGGAATGAGCACCACCGCCTCGCGGCTGAATGCCTCCACGTCCTTCCAGGTGGAATGGCCCAGGATCATGATGGTGGGTGCAACTGACGGATCAGGGACTTTACGGTCGATCGCAGATCACGATCTCGGTGGATCATATCCCGAATCTTGCCGTAGCCATGCATCATCGAGGTGTGGTCTCGATCTCCGAATTGAGAACCGATATGTTTCCAACTGTCGCCGGTGACCTCGCGGGTGATGAACACGGCGATATGGCGAGCATGCACGATGGGTGCCTTCCGCGAGGTGCCCAGGATGTCATCCACGGGAACGTTGAGAAGCCGACCGACCGCCTCAACGATTGACTTGAAGGGCGGCTTTGCCTGGTGGGCGCCGCGATAATGCATATCGACCATCGCCACCGCCAGATCGAGGTTGAGCGGCTGCGAGGAGACGCTGGCCTGAACGGCAAGCCGGGTGATTGACCCTTCAAGCGTTCGGATATTGCCAGGGACGCTCTCGGCAAGATAGAGGGCCACATCGTGGGGCAGTTCGACGCCCATCTGCCCGGCCTTACTCAGCGCGATCGCGCAGCGGGTCTCGGTATCGGGCATCTGGATATCCGCCACAAGACCCGATTCAAACCTCGAACGCAGGCGATCTTCGATGAAATACAGTTCGCGAGGCGGGCGATCGGAAGTGAGGACGATCTGCTTTCCAAGGGAGTGGAGGTAGTTGTAGGTGTGGAAGATCTCTTCTTGGGTCTTGTCCTTGCCGGCCACATGCTGGATGTCTTCCACGAGCCAGACCGTCACCTCTCGTTGAGATCGCCGAAATTTCTCCATGTGGTTGTTCTGCAAGGCGGATACGAAGTCTTCAGTGAACTGCTGGGCCGAAATATAAACAAGGGAAACCCGAGGGTTTGTCTTCAGAAGCTCCCGAGCGATGGCGTGCATGAGGTGTGTCTTGCCAAGGCCTGGCGGGCTATAGACGAAAAGCGGGTTTAGAGCGCCCCCGGGATCGCCAGCTACCGATTTGGCGCCGGCGAACGCCATCCGATTGCTCTGACCCACCACAAAGCTCTCGAACGTGTACTTCTCGTTGGGCTGGAATGGGCCCTCCTGAATGGGACGGACGGCCTCCTGGATTGTTGGGCCAAGCAGCTGGCTCTTGTCCTGGGGCATGACCTCGAACTCAAGGGTGACCTCCTGGCAAAGCTCGTCTTCCAGGAACCGCTGAATCGAGTCGTTGTATCGAGAACGTACCCAGTCGGTGACGAAACGGCCCGGGCTGGCAATGATCACGGTTCCGTGCTCGATGGTGACCGGTTTGAGAGGTCGAATGAATCGATCGAGCCATGCGCTGGACATATCGCCTGCTAGGCGCTTGGTTACATTTTCCCACGCGTGGCTCAAACGGAGGGAGTCGTCGGTGTCGTCGAACGAAAATTGATCCTTGCTCATAGCATCCGAAACAGAAGGGAAATCAAACCCCGCCATGCAAATTTGCCTGGGTCGGGGATGCAATTATACGCCCCTCCAGAGGGCAAATGACCAACTTAATTTTGTCGCTATTTTTCTGGAGTATTTCGAAGAATTGAGGAATGTGGCCGTTCTAAGACATCCTTGGCCATTCACCGTTCAAATGCTGCTGTTTACTGCATAATCAAGCTCAAATCTACCGCGAGCTCTAACATGTATCGTTTCGTCTACTCGCTCAAGAAAAGAAACGGAAACCACGAGTAAACTCGCCCTGTGCCCACAAAAGTGCTCGGTGTGCTTGGAGGCAACGACTTGGATGGCGACCTCCTTTCGGCATGGGCAAACGGCGCCGATCTCGTTGTGGCGGCCGATGGTGGGGCCAATCGCTTGGCCGCTTCAAAGCTGCCCTTCAGGACGGTTGTCGGCGATATGGACTCCGCAGATTCTTTGGCCCTGGAAGGCAAAGAAGTCGTGCTCATCCCCGATCAAGGTACCACCGACGCGGACAAGCTCCTTGCTTATTTTCTTGGCCTCGGGGTGACAGCGGTGACCCTTACCGGGGTTGAGGGGGATCTTCCTGACCATGTCCTAGGGATTCTCCATTCTTGCCTTCGCAGTCCGCTTCGGATTCGGCTGGCCTATCGGAAGGGAATTGGCTACGTCCTGCGCCCTGGAGACGACCTTGTGTTGGACTGCACCGGGGGTACACGCCTATCGTTTCTACCGCTCCTACCCAGTGCGGCGGTTCGGCTCTCCGGCGCGGAGTGGCCGCTTGATGAGACGCCACTCCATCCGGCTGGGGCCACCAGCATTTCCAATCGGGCCTCGTGCTCCCCAGTTCGCGCCTCATTGGCCTCTGGCGCGGCGTTGCTATTCGTGGGATATGCTAGAAGCGAAATGCCTCGATGGGGTGAATTTTAGGTACGGTGAACCCGAGGACCGGTTGTTTCGGTCTTATGTATCGGCAATAGCCATTAAGGACGGCAAGCAAAAATGAGCGACGAACCCAGCATAGTGACGGCCCCAGAAGCCGAAGAACCGGCCGAAGAGGTTGCGGTTGATTCCGAGCCTGGCGTTCCGGAGGGGGCACCAGGAGCGCGCCTCGTGGTAAAGCGATCCGGGGCGGAGACCGACGACGTTTTCCCCATTCATCCGCCAGCGGTGATCGGGCGTTTCGATCCGGGCGTAGGGCCAATTGATATCGACCTGGGCAAGATTCCCGAGGGAGCCTATGTGTCCCGAAAGCACGCCAAAATCACATTTGAGGACGGGGCTTGGATGATTCACGACCTCGGGTCGTCGAACGGCACGTTCGTGCTTGGCTCCGACTTTGAGCGTGTCGAGATCGCCGAACTGACGGACGGGACCGAGTTTGCCCTTGGCAATGCGCGTTTCGTGTTCCACATCGACTAGCGGGCGCAGAAATCCAGATAAGCCTGGGCCATCTGAAGGGCGACGTCGAGGGCCTCGGTCCCAGAATCCTGGGGGCCTGCGAATATTGCTTCGGAGATTGCGACGCCGGTCAGTCGGAGGTGGTCGTGGATTGCTTGGAGGGCGGAACTCATCGCCAGATAGGCGCGGCGGTCGTCGACGTCGGGGGAATCAAGCGCCGCGATTGGTGTGAGAACGACAAACGGAAGTGGCTGGTCCTCCCGTGTGAAGACTAATCCGCCGGAACCCTCCGGCCATGCAGCGACCTCCAACTCGACCCCAGGCAAGACCCGATTGAGCCCGGCAAGGATCTCGGAAGGAAGGGAGTCGGGACGGTGTACAGGCAGGACGAATGCCTCCGCGTCCTCAAGCAAAGGGTCCCCGCATCGGACGATCGGATCGAGCCCGGCAAACACGCTACGCCAAGCTCGGCAAACCTCGGGGTCGCGGTCGCACAAAACAATCTCATAGTCCAAATCAGGCATCTTGTTGGGCGCATCATACCTATGCGCCCTCGATGCTGCGGTTCTTACCGCCAGGACTTCAAGTGGTTGGGTCGCTCAGACAACAATGCCGGTTCGGGAGGTGAGTGCCCGGAGGGGACACAGGGCGGTGTCCAGCTCCCGATAGGGCAGATGATCGTGATGCTATACTGCCCAAAAATCTGCTATGCCGTTTGGCATGGCGATTCGAGGAGTTCCTGATGAAACGCTTTTCATTGTTGACAAGTCTCTTGGTTCTTTCCGGGCCGTTGCTGGCGGCCCCAGGACATACGGACGATAACCAGGCCTACTTTGCCATTCTCGCCGAGACCAAGGTTTCGCGAATGGCGGGGGTCAAACTGCGCGCGATGCCTAAGCTGCCACCGGGCATCCACCTGCCAGCTGGGGCCATGGCAATGTTCTCATCCGCGCCTGCCCACACGTTGAACTTCCGCCTCTGGTCGCCCTCGATCGCACCTGACGGCGCCACTGCGACCGTTGCGCCACCGGCTGGCCTTCAACTAGGGAACCTGCTCAATTTGGAGCTCTACCGCCCGACCCCGGAAGAGTCGACCAACGGCGGAACCTCGAGTCCGGGAAACCCGTCGCAAGCCAATCCGGATTTCACGATTAAGATTTATTGGGGATCCTCGCCGACCGTCAAGGACGGACAGCCCAAGATCATTCACTTCGGCGACTTCACGCCCGAGCAAAAGCTGGCGATGCAGAAGAAAATGTCGGAAATGCACCCTGGAGGGGGCGGATCTTCATATTTCTACAAGCCGAATTGGACCACTGGTTATTGGCCCACCTCCACCGAACCTGGAGATATTCCCGACGGGGCTTCTCTGGTTGGCAAGTATTCGCTCACGACTAGCTACACCGGGAATGTGGACATTGAGGCCCCCAGCGACGTGGACTTTCTGGCGGGCATCAATCTCACTTCCCCCGACCTGAGTCAGAAGCCGGACCTGACGCAGGCGATTCCGTTGCAATGGGATGCGATTCCAAACGTTCTCGGGCAAGATGCGGCCATTTTCGGGATGGAAGATGAGCACACGATCATCGTATGGAACTCCTCAGAGGTCTATCAGGACCGCATGATGGCGGACTTGGGCTTTCTCCAAATGTCCGAGGTGAAGGACTTCGTGAACCAGACCATCTTTATGCCGGGAACTCAGACCCAAACGACGGTGCCGGCGGGCATCTTCTCCAAGTGTGAATTCGTTTCGCTCAGCATGGCTGGATACGGCCCTGGTTCCGCGCTCGACGCGGCCCAGCCACTGCCTCGTATCCAGACCAAGACCACCCTCAGCGTGATGCTAGGTGGCTCCAAAATGCGCGGGATGGGCGGAGGGTAACCGCCGCAGTTTGGGACGTTCTAGCGAACGTCCCAACTTACTTTGTCTTCTACTTTGCCACCGGCAACGCCGTGGGCGACCACCTCGCAGGGACCGGCGGCCAGATCAACGTTGGGCCAGACGAAAACGTGGGTACCGCTTTGTTGAACTCCAAGCGACTTTCCGTTGAGGAAAAGTTCGACGCTTGAACAGTTCGAATAGACCTTGAGGTCGCTTGGGCCGGCAGGGCGCGGGCTGAACCGGCGGTCGGTCACATAGACAAACGGGGCGGTAGTCCAGCACGCCTTGTAGTAATAGAAGGCGTCCTTCTTGATCTTACGGTCGCCGGTCACCAGACCCTTGTCATTGATGCCGCCATGGTCGCCCTCGTTTCGCCATGCCGACCCAAAGTCAAACATGACCCAAACGAATTTGCACCATAGCCACGGCTTGTCGGCCAAGACCGGCCAGATCTGCTCGTGAACCTCGGCCTGCCACTCTTCAGGATGCCAATGGCCACCGGTTTTGGGGTGGGCGGGGTGGTTCTCGTGCTGGTACACGCTTGCCCCGGCGCCGTACTCGCTCATGCCAAAGCTTCGGCCGCCCGAACCCTGCCTCATATCCGCAAGTTGGGATTCCCATTGGGACGCCTCGCCCGAATACCAACCCCAGTAGCGGTTGAATGAGGCGATGTCCATGTCCCAATCAAGCGGGTCCTCAACGCCGATGGTGGCGGCGCCGGTGGTGAGCCGAGTCGGGTCGAGTTGGTGGGAAAGGGAAACCAACTCTTTAACAATGCGCCAACTGTGTTCGGGCATTTCCTTGTCGACCCAAGGCTCGTTGTACATGCTCCAAAAGAAGATCGAGGGATGGTTGTAGTCCTGCTTGATCAACTCAGTGAGCTGCTGTTTGGCGTTGTCGTAAAACTCGGGGGTGTCGGTGACCTTATTGACCAGAGCCAATTCGGCCCATACCACGAAGCCGTGGTGATCGCACTGGGTGTACTCATTCTCCGCGTGCTGATAGTGCGGCATGCGTAGCCCGGTGGCGCCAAGCTCGGCGACCAAGTCGTAGTCTTCTTGCTCCATGGCAGGCGTCGATGCCCAACCCACCGAGGGTCGGCCCTGGTGAATATTGACGCCGTGCACGTCATACGGCTTGCCATTCAAGAGGAAGCCCTTCTCAGGGTCAACAGTAAAGTAGCGGAGCCCCAAGGGCTGCTCCACCGAATCAACCAAGTGGCCATGCACCCAAACCTCGACCGTCGCGTGGTAGAGGTAAGGATCGCGGACTCCGTCCCAAAGATGGGGGTGTGCGATCTGAAGAGCCTCGGTAGCGGTTGCGCTGGAGTATGGGGCGATCGTCTGCTCTGCCGAGACCCGCTTGACCTCCATTCCGGCAGCATCGGTGATTCGTGTGGTAACGGTGACTCGTGCCGGATCGCCAGAGCCGTTGCGAAGAACGGTTGCTACCTGAACCTTGGCGCGGGCAGCATTTACCTCTGGCGTGAGGTACACGCCAGAGGACGCATCGTCCAAAGGGGAGATGCTCACCGGGTTGAGTACAAGCAATTTGACTTCCCGATAGAGCCCCCCATAGACCGTGAAATCTCCCGACAGCGGGGTGACGTCTTTTTTGATCGAGTTGTCCACCAGAACAGCAACGACGTTGTCCCCCGGCTTGAGCCACTTGGTGACCTCGAAGCAAAAGGCGCTGAATCCACCGGCATGGTCGCCAACCCATTCTCCATTCACGTACACCTTGCTGACGAGGGCGGCGGCGCCGAACCTCAGAAACAAACTGCGGCCCGCCATCTCGGGGGTGACATCAAGATGGAGTCGGTACCATCCAGGGCCTCGGTAGTAGTCCCCACCCCTCGCCCCATCGTCCACGTTCCACGTGTGCGGTATGGACACCCCGGACCAGGCCGAATCGTCGAAACCTGGCGACTGGGCGCCGGAAGGATCACCTTTCGTAAACCGCCAGCCGCCGCCTAACAACTGAACCGAGCGAGTCTGGGCATAGGCTGAAACACTGGCCATGATGGCAGCGACGATGAGGAGGCCGACGTTGAACCGCTTCATAGATCTAGGTTCCTTTTACCCGATGATTCGGCGGCGACCGTTTGCAAGTCGTTAATGTTTCCAAACCGGCTCGCTTGGTAAATTTGCGGGAATGAACTATTCAAGACTCGGTCGGACTGGCATTTCGGCCTCGGTGATTGGCCTCGGATGCGGGGGCCATAGTCGTCTTGGCCTGACCCAGGGGAAGACCGAAGATGAAGCAGCCAATCTTGTTCGCTCGGCTTTGGACATGGGCATTAACTTTATTGACACCGCCGAATTCTATGGAACGGAGGCCGTGGTGGGGAAGGGAATACGAGGGGTGCCCCGAGAGCAGATTTACCTCTCAACCAAGGCGCTTCCCAATTGGCAAGATCGATTGTGCACGGCCCCAGAAATGAGGATGCGGATTGATGCCTGTCTGGGCCGGTTGGGCGTCGACTATGTCGACGTCTTCCACCTCCATGCGGTGCTGTTGGAAGAATACGCCTACTGCCGGGAAGAACTCGTTCCGCTCCTTCTCGACATGAAGACGGAAGGCAAGATTCGCTTCCTGGGCATTACGGAGCAGTTTCTAACCGATACGAACCACCAAATGCTGCGGGCTGCACTGAAGGACACGATCTGGGACGTCATGATGATCGGCTTCAGCATCCTGAACCCGTCGGCCCGAAACACCGTGTTGCCGGAGACGATACGGCAAGACGTTGGGACCCTCTGCATGTTCGCGGTACGGCGGGCCCTTAGCCGCCCGGCAGCGCTCGTTGAATTGATGGAAGGTCTGGAGTCCGCCGGTTTGATCGGGGCCTTTGACCGCACGTCCCCCCTGGGTTTTCTGGAGGAACCAGGGGTGGCGGAGAGCCTTCAAGATGCGGCCTACCGATATTGCCGCTGGGAGCCAGGGATGAATGTTGTGCTCTCGGGTACCGGCGATCTCAATCACCTTCGCGCCAATTCCGAATCACTGAACCGCGGACCCTTGCCGCCCGCCACGGTCGGACGGCTGTCGGCGATGTTCGAAAAGGTGGACAGCGTCAGCGGCGATTGATGATGCCGCTCGATGAGGCGGCGCGAACGCGAGCCTCCGTAAAATGACCTGACCCGGCAAGTTCTTGACCATTTCCTTGCGCTGCGGTGGAGGTCTTTACGGCCTTCTGACCTGTCAAAAGCCGATCATATGAGCATGAAATCAACTCTACAGGAGCGAGACCGGGTGCTCCCGGCCGCCCACAGGTTTAAAGAACGGGTCGAGCAGCAGGCGGGAAGGCGGGAAGGCGCCAGCGCCCAACCGCTCCTTTTGCTGCTCTTTGCCGTTGGCATGCTCCTGGTTCTAGGAGTATTTGCCGCCATGACCTACTCAATAGGCGCCAGAGGATTTTAGGCAGCCATCGGTTGGGCGTCCTCGTTGAGAATGAGCGCCGTGAAGGCCTCGACCGCCAGAGGATCGAAGTGGGTGCCCGACTGCTCTGAAATGTAGGCAATTGTTTCCGCCGCCGACCATGCAGGACGATAAGGACGGTCCGAGGTCAGTGCATCAAAGACGTCGATCACCGCAAATAGTCTTGCCATGAGCGGGATTTCTTCACCCTTGAGACCTTTGGGATATCCCTTCCCATCCCATCGCTCGTGATGATAAAGGGGGATATCAAGGGCCGGCCCCAAAGCGGTGATGGGTGACAGCATCTCGAACGCGATGGTCGGGTGCGTCCGAATGACCTTCCACTCGTCGTCGTCTAATTTGCCCGGCTTTCGCAGAATCTCGTCGGGAATGGCGATCTTGCCAACGTCATGAAGTATCGCGCCCCATTTGGCATAGAGGACCTGGTCAGGGCTCATGCCAATGGAGATGGCCAGTCGCTCCATGAGTTCAGCTACCCGTCGAGTGTGAGCCTCCGTTTCCATATCCCTCATCGCCAAAAGATGAGCCCAGCTTTCAAAAATCGAGTCGTAGGACTGCTTGAGCTTGCGGTTGATGAGGGCACCCGTGTTTTGGGGAACCAGGAGCTTGACGTTATCCATTCCGAACACGTCGTGAAGTCGCATTTCGAACTTCTCTTTATCAAATGCATGGGAGAGTAGGTCGATGGGCAGGTCGTCGCAGTGCATCACTCGGTCGCGGCCACTGTTCTTGCAGATATAGAGCGCGCGCGTCGCCCGTTTCAGGAGCGCTTCACCATCAATTTCGGATTCTGAGGACGTGGCAACGCCCAGGCATGCCGAAATGGCATTGTGGCAAGCACTGAGTTTGGGAACGAGATTGTGAAGTTGATGGGCGATGCGAAGAGAACGCTTGTGGGGGCATTTGGGGAGAATGACGATGAAAGATTCGCCACCCCACCGTCCCAAAAGGCCTCGCGGACCCACCGCCTCGGCAAGCCCGTTTGCCAGTTCCTTGAGAATCTCATCGCCGCCGATATCCCCGAAGGACTCGTTGATCGACTTGAAATGGTCAAGATCGAGCACCATAACGCTCACTGGGAGCTGTCCGTTGGCGGGCTCGCCAAGCAGTTGGTCGAGATATTCTGCGCAATAACGCCGATTGCGCAGGTGGGTGAGCGGATCGCGTGTGGCGAGCTCTTCGAGGCGCTGATTGGCCGACAGCAGGGCGCGTTGCTGGGCGGAAAGCTCGTCGGAGAGTTGTCGGCTGACGACGAGGCGTGATTCGCTGATCGCCAACAGCCGGGCATTCTCGGTGACCGCCTGGTCCAGTTCGGTGATGTGTCGACTCAGCTCAAGATTCGTGACCGCTTGGCGGGCCAACATATTGAGCGCCATGACCTGCTCGGCGGTGCCGCCACGGGGCTTGACATCGTAGATGTTGAGCACGCCGAGAACGTGTCCTGAAGGCACGACAAGCGGGGCGCCGGCATAGAAACGGATGTGAGGGCGGCCAACCACGGGAACCAAGTCCGAAGTGCGCGGGTCCTTGTGGGTGTCCTCAATCACGACCACCTCACCGCTTGACCAGCAGACGTGGGTACACAGGGCCTCTTCCCGTACGACTTCTTTTTGGCTCAGACCGCTTGCGGCCAAGAAGCGCACGGTATCGCCTGAGAATAGGCTGATCGCAGCCATGGGCGCCTTCCAGAGCCACTTGGCCAAGGCGACCACTTCGGTGAAAGCGGTTTCGGAAGTCTTGGTCGGGCCGCTTCCGGTCTGGGTTTGACGCTCGCCTTTAGGCTGCTTTTCGCTCAATCATGCCCTCCATTACCTACAAGACTCCCCTTTCTCATATCGGCTGGCGGACGTGCAAGTACCAGGACGCTTGTCGTATTTCGCCAAAATAAAGCGGGAAACCCTAGTGACCGGAATCACTCAGTTTGACCTTGCCTGCAAACGTGTGGAAGAGATGGACGAAGTAGATGATTGCCAGAAGGATGCCCGCAATCCACCAGGCGAAGCCAACGTGCAAACCGAGCGATCCGGATGCCGAATTGGCGATGGTCAGGTTGTTGGCCGGGCTCAGCGTCGAGCGGAGAAGCGTAGGATAGAGCCCGGTGGCGCTCGCGGCGAGCATTCCCAGAATGAAGACGCCCGAAGCAAGAAAAGGCGCCCAGTCCGATCCGATCTTTAGGAACACCGGCACGCCGAGGAGTGCGATGGCGAATACG
>Ga0302319_10023960_pt1 | contig 10878 bp, 5 predicted proteins | sample Bog_T0_2_FD_203319 | JGI IMG/M metagenome (GOLD analysis project Ga0302319, IMG submission 203319) | Peat permafrost microbial communities from Stordalen Mire near Abisko, Sweden - Bog_T0_2 | ecosystem: Environmental > Terrestrial > Soil > Wetlands > Peat | place: Sweden: Abisko, Stordalen Mire... | reverse complement strand
GTTTTTCCAAGAGATGGTGCTGCGTTTCTCCGCGCCTCGGAGCAACAGCAAGGTACACGTCCTCCTGCACTCGACAAATGGCAACGACTCGCAGGATGAAGGAGCTGTGATTCCCGACGAACCGTTCGAACTCGCCGATCGAATTTGGCTATGCAGAATACCTGACGAATTGCGCGACACAGTTTATAGGCTATGTGAGCCATCTGAGGAACCGGTTGAACGGGTCTTCCGGCAGTACGGGCAACTCTACACGGTGGCGCTTTTTATGGGACCCAGCCTGCCAGGCACACTTGGAGGCTGGGACGGCTACGGCTTTCTCTCGAAATTCGTAACCTACTCGCAGCTGATACACCCCACATCAATCGGATTCGGGAACACCGCAGTGTTTACCTACGGGCCGGACGGAAAACTTCTGAAAGCAGAGCCCGGACCTTGCCGAGGTATCACGGAGCAGGCCTTCGTTGCCCCGAGCACTCGCAACTGGTTGTCGCAAGCAGAGTGCGAGACGCTGAAAAACTTCTTTCACAACACGGACCTCAGCTCTTTGCCGGATCGTGTCGCGCGGGCTCACTGGTCACTCCAGCATGCAGCCTATCAATATTTCTTTGAGGTCAGGATGATGCTTATTGCATCTGGGCTTGACGCGTTGGTCCATGTCAGGACTCCAGGTAACAAGCTGCGGACCGGCACTCAATTCACAGGTCGAACTGTGGCGCTTGCAAAAGAGCTTGGCGTTGCATTCTCGATTGACGAAGCCAAAGCTGTCTGGGCGCACCGTTCTGATATTTCTCATGGGCGCGATCCTTGGGAGGCCTTAAAAAAATCGGGGAGTATGCCGCCCGTACTCACAAAAGATCAGCCCCTTGTGCGGCGCTACATCGCATGCGAGCAGATGTTGAGGTCAACGGTGCTAAAGTCTCTGACTGAGCCAGCTTTCGCGAGCAAATTCCAATCCGACATATCGGTCGAGAGCGCGTATCCGGTTTAGTTCGCCTCTCGACCCGCCCGGTAGGTGCGCACCGCATCCGAGGCATGAGCCCGTTGCAGCAGTTGGATGATTAACCATCAAGTGGATGATTATCAACCACATCAAAGTTATTATCGAGATATCCTTCCGTGCCAGGCTGAGCTTCGTGCTTCGCCATCTCCCAGCCCAGCCACGAATTCTCCAGACGGTGTCTGGAGAATCGTTATGTATATTCAGATGGCTATAGATAGGAGGATAGACCCAGAATTCCCAAACGTTTGATGCGTTCTTGGTCCAGGCGAACAGCACCAGGGCCGTGTCCTCGACTAGGTCGTCGGTACGGACAGGTCATTTTTGGCCATCAATGTCGCAGACACTATCTGCAACATTGCGACTGGCAGATTCGTCAGACTGTGTCTGACGAATTCTCTCGATGCTGTCGAGAGAATTCGCCGACACAACCAACAAAAGCTTCACCTTCTCTTTCGCAACGACCCCCGTGAACCCGACAATCGGATGTTTGGGCAGTGGTAAACCCAGCAACCGTCATGCCATCGACTTCAGTCGTGCTTTCTCCTTCAGAAGTATGCGCAATTGCCGCGTGCAAGGCCCGCACGTGAGCGTGTGCTCAATCAAGGCCCCAGAATCGGGGTATTCATTGATATCGCCGAGCACGACTCTGCGAAGATCAGATTCGTTCGGACAGTCAAAGCGGTCCGGATTTGGATAGGATCTGATGATCAGGTTGCGGAGGTCCTCCAAGGCAGCATCATCCTCGGCCTCTGTAGGAATCCAGGAATGATCGATCGACATTGCGATCTCTTTCAAAGCGTCGTCGCGCTCTTCAACCTCTGAAAGTAGGCGTTCCTGGTGCTACCACCCCGGTCAACTGGCTGTACAAAACGGCTCCCGGACGACAGCGAGCGCTTCTGACGGAGCCCGATGCGGTGTTCGGTCAGAATGGAAAGCTGCCAGTTCGACTGTCGCAAGCAGCCCTGAAAGACGGCTGGACTGGAATCGAGGAGAGCCCGGAACAGCGGGTCAATTCGGCCCAGGTGGAGCAGATCTTACAAAAGAACTTCTACAACGGTGTCGGATACCGTTGGGTTATGGCGAAGCCTGCGCTGGTCTGTCTTCTCGGATTCTCCGTATTGATGGTGGGGGTGATTGCGATCCGGCGAAGAGGGAGAGCCCAGTCGAGGCACGAAGAGCGTCATGGCCGTCGAACCAAGGGGCCGGAATTAGTGACCACTGCGGAGTGGAATTCAAAATTCCAGCCCGACGGCATCCGCTTTCAATTGCGCGGGGAAAGCAGTCTTCTCGGTTCGTTCAGCAAACTGATTCCGAATCTGGATTCGCCGTACCTTGCGATCCGACGAAACCTCGAACCAAACCACATCCTTATTATGGGTGACAGTGGCAGCGGGAAGACTTCGGCCATGCGCCAGATTCTCCGCCAAGTGAGTGATCGGCAAGAGACAGCCATTGTCTACGATCCTGCTCTTGAGTTCACGCCAGAGTTCTACTCGGCGGAACGAGGCGATGTGATTCTCAATCCGCTTGATCGTCGTTGCCCATACTGGGATATCGCGGACGAATCGAATTCCGATGACGGGAACACCGCGATGGCTGCGGCACTTTTCCCTGACAAGGATTATGAAAAGGAATATTTTACGGATGCCCCACGGCGGATATTTACATTTCTGATGCGGCGCCACCCAAGCCCCCAGCAGCTCGTCGAATGGATGAGCAATCCGGCGGAAATCGAGCGCATGGTGAAAGGGACGCCGTACGCGGCATTTCTGGACCCTGGTGCGCCAGCGCAGCGCGGCGGTGTTCTTTCGTCCTTCAACATGATTGCCGAGAGCCTGGAGCAGCTGCCATCGAGAGAAGCGAAGCGGACAGTCTTCTCGTCTGGAGGTTGGAACATCGAGAGACGACAATGGGTCTTTCTCACGTCGAGGCCAGCTTCCCGCCAAAAAATCCTTCCGTTGCATAGCGCGTGGCTTGACATGCTGATCCTCCGCACAATGGAACCCTCCCTCCATCGGACCAAGCCGGTATGGTTCGTTCTGGACGAACTCGCCAGTCTCAACAAGTTGCCACAACTTCATACAGCGGTCACAGAAGCTCGTAAGTCTGGCAACCCGGTTGTGCTCGGTTTCCAGGGCCGTAGCCAGCTTGAGAAGCGCTATGGAAAAGATGCAGAAGCCATGCTGTCCCAGCCGGCAACGAAGATCTTTCTCAAGACCACGGAACCGCATGCGGCGAAGTGGGTTTCAGATGCCATAGGCGAGATCGAGGTCGAGCGCCTAAAAGAGTCGCGAAAGGCCAGCTTGCTCCCCTTGAACAAGCATTACACGATGGAGATTGCAACGAAGCCATTGGTCATGGCGTCTGAGATCGCTGGTCTGGAACCGCTTCACGGCTACATCAAACAGGAGAACCGAGTCGCATCTGTTCGATTCCCGTATGTAGCCGTAATCGAGCGACAACCGGCATTTCTGGAGCGCACGCCGCCGCCTGCTCCACGCCCCGAACTGGTGAAGGCGCCGGCATCCCAGCCAACATCCGAATCAGTTGCTGCGACGGAGGCTCCAAAGGGGCCTGCCAGAAGGCAGGGCTTATTTCCGGGAGCTTCGCAACCTAAAATCGTAAATGCAGAACCGACGGTCTGGGATGAATCGGAGTGGATCGAGTAGAGAGTACCATTGACATGCATGGACTAACGCCACTTTCCAGTGATTGGCCCGGTACTTGAAGCGATCGGACGGTTCGTGCTCGGGTGAAAGATTTGAGCGACTTGCAGAATTTATTGTCAAAGGGGTATTTTCCTCGGGAGCTACCTCCACCTTTCAACACTGAGTCTTTCGCGTTGCATGCCTTGGCCGCCGGATCAACCTGGAAGCAAGGTGCATGGACAGGGTCAGTTCCGCACAACCTGGCACGCCCTGGGGGCCTTCGTCGACCTTTGAGAATCCCCAATCCGATCTCATATTTCACCTTAGCGGGGATTCTGGCAACCAACTGGGGGGCCCTCAAACAGCACACTTGGAAGGAAAGATTATCAGCAAGCAGGCCGCATGTGATGAAGAACAGCCCCAGATCAGTGGTCCCTCGTTATCGCTTCGGCGAGCTTCCGCGCTTACGAGCGCTGAGACGACGGGACGCAAGATATCTACTCAAGACCGATATCAATCAGTTTTATCCGACCTTGTACACGCATACCGTGCCGTGGGCATTGCATTCAAAAACACAGTGCAAGGCACTGTTGATGAAGCCTGGGAAAGGAAGCCATTTACTTGGCAACAAAATCGATAAGGCGCTTCAATGCCTTAACGAAGGACAGACTCACGGGATACCGATTGGACCCGATGCTTCACTCGTGGTTGCAGAAGTGCTGCTGGCCGCAGTGGACGCCGAGTTGCTAAAACGATGTGGCAAAGCAATTCGCGGTTTCAGGTATGTAGACGATTACGAGCTTTCCTTTGGAACGCTGAGTGACGGAGAATCGGTTTTGACGGAATTGCAAAGCATACTCGCCGAATACGAATTAGCACTTAATCCCAGGAAGACGCGATTCGAGGAATTACCACTACCTCTCGAAGACACTTGGGGCTCCGAACTTGGAAGGTTTACGGTTCGAGATGCGAGCAGTCCAATCGGGCAACGGAACGATATCATCGGGTTGTTCAGCAGAGCCTTTGAAATCGCTTCAGAACACCCTGAAGAGCCCGTGCTCAAGTACAGCGTCGCTCGACTCCAGAACATGGGCGTTTCAATCAGCGGTTGGCGCACGTTTCAGAATTGCATTCTCGGAGCGGCAAATGTCGACGCTTCAGCGATTCCAGTTGCACTCGGCACGCTGCATCAGGCGTCATCGGCGGGCGGTCACAGCATTGCGAAGGCACCGTTGGCAGACACGTTTGAAAGTATTATTGACCGTCATGCGCGACGAGGAGAGGGCAGCGAGGTTTCTTGGGCATTGTGGGGCGCAATTGCCTGGAACATCCCACTTACCAAAGAGGCGGCCCAGCTAGTTAGTAAGATGGAAGACGATGTTGTAGCTTTGCTGGCCTTGGACGCCGAGGTGCTCGGATTGTTCCCCGCAGGCTCTTTAGATAAGCAAGCCTGGCAGTCTTTAGTGAATCAACCGGAGGCGCTAGTCGGCCGGCATTGGCTCCTTGCGTATGAAGCATCCCAGAAAAAATGGCTCACCTCTTCTGCCACGGTTAAGAATCCTGCATTCGCAGCAATGTCCTCGGCAGGAGTTAGTTTTTACGACCGATCAAAAAATGTGCCTCAGTTTCCTCCTGCGGCCAAGGGCAATCCGGGAGGCAGCCTGACGAACTACTACGCATAGGTATGAGTAAATGCTGACAATGTCAAAAGCGCTCTCGGCCGGACAGGCGCAAACCTACCACTCCCGTGAATTTGCTTCAGAGGAGCAAAACTACTGGAGCCGTGACCAGCGGGCGAACAGCGAGTGGCAGGGCAAACTTGCAGAGGAATGGAATCTTATCGGGCCCGTCCGGGCCGATCACTTTGCCCATCTGAGTGAGGGTCGGCACCCTGAGAGCGGTGCGCAGCTCGTCAAACATCAGCCTGCTCGAAGTTACGAGAATGAATACGGCAAGCAGATCACCAGTGCGGAGCATCGCGCTGGTTGGGACGCTACATTTTCGGCGCCGAAGTCCGTATCACTCACTGCTCTCGTGGGCGGAGATGACCGCGTACGCGATGCCCACCGCGAAAGTGTTCGCGTCGCCTTGGGTGAGTTAGAGCGGTACACGCAGGCCCGCATTGGAAACGTCCACGCGCCTGAGACCACCGGCAGATTTGTTGCGGCGACTTTCGAGCACGACACGGCTCGACCGGTTGAAGGATACGCAGCGCCGCAACTACACACTCATGCTGTCATCTTCAATGTCACAGAGCGCGAGAACGGCCAAACCCGCGCACTTCAGGAGCGAAGCCTCTTTCAGTCCCAGCATTATGTGACGAGCGTGTATCGCTCCGAGCTTGCTATTCGGCTTCAAGGGTTGGGATACGAGATCCAGACCGGCAAACACGGACAGCCTGAGATCAATGGCTATACCCAGGAGTATCTCGATGCATCGAGCCCTCGCCGTGAGCAAATCAAAGAACACTTGCAGGAGATCGGAAGGGATGGCGCTGGCGCTGCTCAGGTCGCAGCGCATCGAACGCGGGACAACAAGGAATTGCACTCGCCTCAGGAGGTATTGCAACGCCATCGGGAACTGGCTGCCCAGTTTGGTCACCAGGCCGACCGCGTAGTGGCGCAGGCAAGAGAGCATAGTCTCCATCGCGCTGAGAACCCGGATAAGGTAATTCAGCTAGCCGTAACGTATGCTCGAAATCACACCTTTGAGCGTTCCGCCGTTCAGGACGAGCGAAGCATCCTGCAATCCGTGTTGGATCGTGGTATGGGGAAGTTGAGCTACGGTCAAGCGCGGGACGAATTCGAGCGACGTGTGGCAAATGGAGAATTCCGGAAGCTCGAAGATGAAGCAGGGCGGGCAGCCCCGCAATATACAACCGCTGAGATGATTCGACTCGAAAAGGAAATCATTGGTCGTATGCAAGACGGCAATGTGCGTGGCCCGTCCGACCCAATGCTGGTTTCACAGCAACTGCGCATCGGCATCGAGAGTCGTTACCCGGAGTTGAACGTCTCGCAGCGTCAGGCGATCGATGAGGTTTTTCAGTCTCGCGAAAAAATCGTTGGGGTCGATGGAGTCGCTGGGGCCGGGAAAACAACGGCTCTGGCGGTCGTCCGTGAAGGTGCCGAAGCGGAGGGATATCGGGTGGAGGGGTTCGCGCCCACGTCCCGTGCAGCGCAGAAACTCGCCGAAGCCGGGATTGAAACTTCGACGCTGCAGCGGCACCTTGCCCGAGGAGAACAGCCTGACACCGGGGAACGCAAACTTTACGTGCTCGATGAATCGTCATTAGCCTCAACCCGCCAGATGCACGAGTTCATTGTGCGGTTACATCCAAATGACCGAGTGCTATTAGTCGGTGACACGCGCCAGCATGAGGCGGTTGAAGCAGGCCGTCCCTTCGCTCAGCTACAGGAAGCAGGTATGAAGACGGCGAAGCTTGATGAAATCGTCCGACAGCGAGACCCAGAGTTGAAGCGTGCTGTGGAGGAGTTGGCACGGGGAGATGTTGGAACGGCATTGTCGAGCCTTGAGCGCCAGGGGCGAGTTCATGAGATAACCGGCCGTGGAGAGCGCATCGAAGCCATCGCTCGGGAGTACGCGCGCTCGCCTGAAAGCACACTAGTCGTCTCGCCCGACAACCGCTCACGTACCGAAATCAATCAACGGATTCATGAAGAGTTGCAAGCTCGGGGGGCGGTGAATCGCACCGAGCACTCTTTGATTACACTTGTGCCGCGTCAGGAGATGACCGGTGCGGATCGAACATGGGCGCAGCAATATCAGGTGAATGACATTCTGCGATACTCGCGCGGCTCTCAAGAAACCGGCATCGAGAAGGGTGAGTACACGCGCATAGCTAGCATCGACTCAAAGAGAAACATGCTGACGGTGATACGCGTGGATGGAACTGAGCAAACGTATGACCCACGCCGGCAGATGGGAGTTTCGGTCTATCGAGAGCAGGAGCGCGCATTCTCCGTCGGCGACCGCATCCAGTTCACGGCGCCTAATCAGGATTTGAAGATTGCAAATCGAGAGCTTGGCAGCATCGAACGCATCTCGCCGAATGGAGCCATGACTCTAAAGTTGGACAATGGACGCGAGATGAGTTTCGACCCGCAGCGTCATCCGCATCTCGACCACGGTTATGCCGTCACCAGCTATTCGAGCCAGGGTCAAACCGCCGACCGCGTTCTCATTCACGTTGACACGGAACTCGCTGCCAAGGATCTGCTCAACAGTCGTATGGCCTATGTTTCAGTTTCACGCGGCCAATGGGACGCGCAGATCTTCACAAATGATCGCAACACGCTGAAAGACGTGCTCAGTCGAGACATCTCTCACGAGAGTGCGCATAAGCCGGACAAGGGTATTTCTCCCATACAAGAGGATGTTGCGCAGTCACCGCAACCTGCGCGTACCCCTGGATTGGAAGTTGGCATTGGCGTCTAAATGTCTGCGCGAGAAGCAGGCGCTCCTTGGTCGGGGGCCACCGAGACGGCAATGCGGCACGACGACGAGACTGGCTCTGATGATGGGTCACTGGATTGAAGGACCTTTTTGGGGGGGAATTCGGGGCAGGCTCTTTTCCCCTCTCGCTAAGAAAAGGCGAGGGATTGGGCAACAGGCTTGTGGCTTGAAACCTGGGAACATCCCGTCTGTCCCCAGGTTTCCAGGTTTCGACTTCTGGCTCGAAGAGCCAATCGAAATATGATGGGACGATTCCTTCCTTCCAAGCATGGAGATGTCGCGTGTATAATTCCGACTCAATCAACTAATCAACTCAAGGTCCAATGGGAGTGAACAGCTCAGATGACCGGCCTCCCCAGTTTCCTCAAAGCAACGCGGATTTCCCTACAATTGAATGGTAAGGCCGTCCGTAAAGTGCTTCAGTCTGAAGCTCTTTCTGTCTCCCCAAAGGAGCAGGTACTCTTAGCCAAATACATCAGCAGCAAAGCTCCATTGTTCTATCGAAATCTCGACAAGATAGCTTCTGAAATGGCCTGTAGTCAGCATTTCGGGGCGGTCATAAAAGAGACTTTGGCTCGCATTCCAATTGAGCCCTCATATCGTGAATCACATTTCTGTGAGATTGTGAGCGGGATATTCGCGGAAGAGGTTGTTGGCCTTAAACGTATCTATAGCAAACTGACGCTTCTCTCTGCCGAAAATTCGAATGCATATAAAATGGACTTGGTCCTGTTTCGCCCGAACACCGACCCGTTGGAATTTGTGTTCGGAGAGGTCAAGTCGAGTCATAAGACTTCGATTCCCGCGAACCATCATAAGAGCTGCTTCGCCGATCTCTTTAACAGTTTCAACGGATATAAAGCGGCTGACTTGAACTTTGATTTAGGCGCCGCACAAGATCACGTGGAAGCATTGCCGTCAGATGAACGAGAGAAGGTAAAAGCCGCTCTCCGGCCGTATGGGAATCGGATAGTAACCTACGCAGGATACATTGTTATTGACTCTTCAACTTTTTCGATTGAAGAAGCGAAGGTGCTCGGCACACGAAAGAACGACAAGGAGTTCGATGTCGATCTTCTTTGTGTGGAGACTTTGAAGGATGTCAGCTCTGGCACGTTTTCGATCCTCGACCAGCAACTAAAGGCATTCTGAACATGTTTACCGAAGACACTATCAGCGAGACCATGTTGTCCTCACTTTTCGTTTCAGATGTTCGCCTGGTGCGTGAGATTTCGGCCAAATCACGAGTCGGGCAGCGTGAATTGTTCGCCGATGCCGCGATGCAGCGCTTGGAATATTTTGTCGAGGCCGTTCTTGCAAGCGCCCCCGACTGGAAAAACGGCAAGTCAAGTTCGATTTGCAAGAGTGCCGCCGAGATAGCGGAAGCACTTGCAGGAACCTTGGAATCCGAGCAGGTACACGCTAAGAATCTTCGGATGCGCTCGGCACTTCTATACGAATTGGCATTCTATCCGGCAATTGCCCAAGCCATTCTCAAGACCGACGACTTGCCCGGCTTTTTAATTGATTGGTTTGGCAGAATGGGTAATTTCTCGGGACTTGCCGAAGCAGATAAGGAGATGCCGGAAGTAATATACTCCGCTCCGAACCTTGCCGAGGCTGCCATTGGCGAGGACATCATATCTCTGGGTAATTACGTGCAGGGCAGAACCGAGAACTCAAGCACTCCATCCACTTCCCGCTTTGAAGAACTGGCTAAAACTATTTCATTCGGCATGAGCGCAACGGAGATGAAGGCGTTTCGCCGTGTGCTCGAAATTCGAAGACATGCGGCTACGCGCGTATGGGTCGAGGACTCTCTTTTCAGATCGTTGTCAGGAATAGGCTTCCCTGCGGAACTATGGCCGTCTCAACGCGACGCCGTGGTCGGCGGTTTGCTAGACGAAAAGATCGGCAGCTGGGGATTGGCGTCGCCCACTGGGACCGGAAAAACGTTTATCGCTCGGATGTTAATACTAAACACCCTACGCCTGCATCCCGGCACGAAGGTTGTGTACATTGCTCCAAGTCGCGCTCTTGTCTATGAGATATCAAGCAAATTTGCAGAGTTATTTGAGCCGCTTGGATTTGATGTTGCGGCAGTGACCCCGCAATTGGCGGCATTGGAGGATGAGGAAGCCTCGAGAGTTGCTGAATCGAGCGTTCTCGTCCTTACTCCAGAGAAGGCGGACATGCTGTTGAGGTTAGGGGACGAGGTTTTTGAACAGGTTTCGCTCGTAATAATCGATGAAGCTCACCATATTGAATCCAGCACGCGTGGAATTCTCCTTGAAATGTACATGTGGCGCTTGAAGTATTTGCTTCAGGGTCGCACGCGGTTTGTCTTCCTTTCAGCTGTTGCTCCGAATATTGGGGATATCGCCGCATGGATGGGTCAGACGTCCAAGGCTGTTGTCGTCAGTAATCGCCCTACGAGGATGCGTGCCGGAGTCTACAAAATCCAAGCGGATGGGACTCGCGTTAAGGGCGTAATTGAATACACAGACGGGACGCTCCTTACGGTGGTGCCAAATTCAGTCGAAACGACTGACGGTATGCAGCTCGTGCAACTGGCCCACAGTTTAGGTGTTGCCGGGCCGGTCTTGGTAGTTGTCAATGGAAAGCGCACCTGCGAAAAATTCGCCAAGCTTATGATGCAGTGGGTCATCAAGCATGGACAAAATGTCCCCCTCGCCGAACCCAGTGAAGAGATTCTCGGGCGCTTAGACTCTAGGCTTGAAAGAGAGCTATACG
>Ga0302319_10023958_pt1 | contig 10878 bp, 3 predicted proteins | sample Bog_T0_2_FD_203319 | JGI IMG/M metagenome (GOLD analysis project Ga0302319, IMG submission 203319) | Peat permafrost microbial communities from Stordalen Mire near Abisko, Sweden - Bog_T0_2 | ecosystem: Environmental > Terrestrial > Soil > Wetlands > Peat | place: Sweden: Abisko, Stordalen Mire... | reverse complement strand
TTGGCGGCGCGCCTGCGTGCCGAGGTACTGCCCGCGGACGCAGCCATCTTGTACCTCACATCCGGCGCCACCGGAGAGCCCAAAATGGCGCTGGTGACGCACCAGGCGATCGTCTCCAACCTCGACATGGCGCCGGCCGTCCTGCCGCTGTCGCCGGAAGATTCCACGGTGGCGTTTCTGCCCTCGGCGCACATCGCCCAGCGGGTGGTGATCGAGCTTCTGCCCATCCACGGCGGCATGCCGGTGACGTTCTCCGAGAGCCTTCTTAAGCTGCCGCAGGAGATTCGCAAGGTACGGCCCACGATTCTGCTGGCGCCGCCGCGCATGTGGGAGCGCATCTATTCCACCATCTGCACGGAGCTGCGCAAGCGGCCCGCGCCGGCGCGCAAGGTGTTCTACGCCGGTCTGGCCCTGGGGTTGGCCGCCGCCCGCTACCGCAGGCAGGGCAAGCCAGTGCCGCTGCGCATTCGCATCCCCCTCAAGCTGGTCGACCGCCTGGTGTTTCACAAGGTGCGCATGCGCTTTGGCGGCCGCATCCGCGTGGCGGCTTCCGGCGCCGCCCCGCTCAGCAAAGACCTGGCCGAGTTCTATGAGGCCGTAGGCATGCCCCTGATCGAAGGCTACGGCTTGACCGAAGGTGGCGTGGCCACCTTGAATCCGTTGGACCGTCCCAAGCCGGGCAGCATCGGAAAGCCGCTGCTGGGAGTGGAAGCGCGCTTTGCCGAGGATGGCGAACTGCTGCTCAAAAGCCCGTGTCTGTTTTCCGGCTATTACAACGATCCCGAAACTACCGCCGAAGTGTTGCGCGACGGCTGGCTGCACACCGGCGACGTCGCTTACGCCGACGACGAAGGCTATATTTTCATCACCGGGCGCAAGAAGGAATTGATCGTCTCTTCCACCGGCAAGAAGATTTATCCCTCGCGCGTAGAGGCGTTTTTCAAGATGGAACCGCTGATCAGCCAGGTACTCTTGATCGGCGACCGCCTGCCGTTTCTCACCGCTCTTTTCACCATCAACCCGGCGGCGGCGGAAGCGCTGAAAGGGATGGAAGCGTGGAAGGGCCGGCCGGCGCGGGAAGTGGCCGCGGCGCCGCCCGTCATGGCGGAAATCCAGAAGGCCGTAAGCCGGGTGAACAAGCAACTCGCGCCCTTCGAGCAGGTGCGCAAGTACCGTGTGCTGCCGCGCGATTTTTCCATTGAAGCCGGCGAACTGACGGCAACCATGAAGGTGCGCCGCGGCCGCGCCCTGGAGAATTGCAAGCAACACATCGCCGAACTCTACGCCGGGAGAGAATAAACGCGAGGTTTGAAAGGACCGGCACATTCGCGGCATGTACCACGCGGAGGCGCCCATGTTTGACGGTAACAGTTCGCCGGTAACAACTGCAGGCTACGCGGAGTCCAATATACCGTGAAGATTCTCCTCGCGCTGCTCGGCATGGGCGCCACGCTCGCGGCGCAGACCGCGGACGTAAGCCTGCAACTGGCGACGGCGGGCGGGCAGACTCGCTTCCGCATGGGAGAGCCCATCACCCTGCAGCTCTCGTATAGCAGTACGGCAGCGGGCAAATATTCCGCTTCCGGAGGCAATTCCGACCGCTCCGGCCTGGAAAATTTCCGCGAAGAGTTTCGCGTCTCTCCTTCCGCGGGTACCAGCGATCCCTTGGCCGACTACTACAAAAGCGGTGGAGTGGCGAACGGTCTCGGGTGGTTCCGCGAACTCTCCGCCAAACCGGTGGTGGTGAATAAAGATCTCAACCAGTGGCTGCGCTTCGAGCGCCCCGGCCGCTACCAGGTGCGCGTTATTTCTCACCGCGTCACGGCGCAGCAAAAGCCGGTGGCGCTGGAATCGAACCAGATCGAAATTGAATTGGTGGACGAACCGGGTTTTCGCGAAACCCGGTCGGCCGAAGCCGCGCGCACGCTGCGCACTGTCCCGAAGAGCGGGCAGTCGGAAGTGTTTCAACAGCGCATGGCGGCGGCGCGGCAGCTTTGGTATCTGGATATGCCGGAATCGATTCGCGAAAGCGCCCGGCTGATTGATGGTTCCGACGTGCAGGTGGAACAACTCTTGCAAATGGGATTGATGGCCAGCAGCCACAGGCCGCTGGTGATCGAAACCATGGAGCAGTTGTTGGCCGACCCCGCACAACCGGTGACGCCGGCGTTCCTCGATACATTGGCCCGGCTCAAAGCGTGGACCGAAGTTCCAGTAATTGGCTCGTATCCCGCGGATCCCGCCGCCCAACCCGCATGGCGCGAATCCGTGCAGCGGCAGTTTCAACGCCAGGCCGCCATCGGGAAGGAATTGCAGAGCCGCCTGGCCGCGGTGTTGGAGCGTAAGGTAGCGAGTGCCAAGGCAATCTCCCTGCGGACCGCGATCTTCGCCGCCTGGCCGGATTCCATTACGGCGAGCCAGCGCGCCGAGATGGCGGGCCTGTTCCTCGCACTGCCCGCCGATCTCGAATCCGAACTGCTGGGCTACCAGTGGAACCGGATCTCCGGTCCGGCGATGATACCGGTCCTGCGCAAGATCTACGATGCCGTGCCGGAGTCGGCTTATCAGGCGCCGGCACTGGCCGCGTTCGCCCTGGAGCGATTGTATCAACTCGACCCGGTGGAAGGCCGCCGCCTGATCCTGGCGGAAATCGCACGGCCGGCCCCGCGGTTCCCGTTCACTACGCTTTCCATGCTGCCGGATGCCACGCTGCCCGAGATCGAAGACAAGCTGCTGGCCAATCTCGATCGGGGGGGCGGTCTGGCGGTGCCAGGCACGCCCGCGGAACTGATCAGCCGCTACGCCACGAATCGCATTCTCGACGGCGTCAAGGCATACTACGCCACCATGGATGCCCACATGCGGGCCCGGCCGGGGATGGTAGAATCGGCCCCGCGAAGGCTGGCCACGCCGGCGTGCTCACCGCCGCTCTACGCCTACTTCCTGCGTACCGATCCGCCTTATGGGGAAAAGATCTTGCGCGAGGCGATGGCCGAACGGAGCTTCGAGTTGGGACACTGCTGGATGCAGGCCATCGGGGCGACGGCGCGCTACTTCGTGAACCCGCGGTGGGAAAGCGTGGCGCTGGATGCGCTCAACGATGCCACCGTCGTCGTCAAAATCGACGCCGTGAAGGCGCTGGGAAAGTACGGGTCGCCTGCCGCTCTGGCGGGGCTGTGGGAGGGTTTCCGCTATTGGCACGACTGGTGGAAGGACAAACCTGCCGCCATCAACGAAGAGAACCGGCAGCTCGAACAGGCGTATCTGCGGACATTTTCGCAAGCCGCCAATTGGATCGCCACGGTGGACGACTTGAGCCGCGCGTCCGCGCTCTGCATCACCGACGGCTGCCGCGGTGAGATGGAACAGAATCGCCGCTCCTGGTCCCAGCCGCTGACGGTTTCGGCCGGTCAATCGAGCGACGGCAGTTTCTATGTGTCACTTTTGCAATATGGGATACAGTCTCTGGAGGAAGCGCGGCGGCGCCTGTTGCAGTTGCCCAAAGGCACGGAACTGGTGTGGAAGGTGACCACCTGGGAAGCAAAGCCGGCGCCGGCGCTCGATTCGTGGGTGGAGCGGACGCAACGGGAGCTGAAAGACAGTGGCGTGACAGTTGCCCGGTAAGGCAACCAGACTAAGTCTTCTTAAAAAGTTTGTCGAAGGCGCTGCGGGCGTCATCGGCATTGCGCGGAGCGGGTGGGCCGGCATTCATCGGCGGCGCTGCCGGCAGGTTGGCCGTGCCTTCGCGCGCCACCGTGACCCGGGGCGAAAAGAGAGTACACTCGTTGGCCTTGTCCTTCAGGGGAATGCGTACCGGAATCGGTTTGAGGCACTGGAAACGGGTAGAGGGTTCGAACTGGGAGCACTGCTTGCAACAATGCAGAGCCGCATTACACTTGGGACAGTTTCCGGTGAAATCGACTCCCGGAGGGAGCGTGGTGGCGCAATTGTAACAACGGGCAGCGGCTACGTGCTGCACCAGGCGCGGTAAGCGGGGTCCGGTTATATCGAGGGGAGGGCGCGGCCCCGGGGGCTTGGGCCCATCGCCGCGCGGGCCTCTGCCATCGCGGTCCGTATCCATGTAGCCGTGTTGTCTGTATTTGCGATCGCTGTCCATGGGGAAGGTTGCTCCGTAGATTGCAGGGCGAAGAACGTTAGTTGGAAAACTCGATCCAGAACTCTGAGCGCCTGGGCGATATGTCAATGAGGCGCAAGACACCTACCGGTCACCACGTTGACCGCGCGATACGGGGCGACGGCATTGCGCGTGGGATTGCCAGTTGGGGTTCCGCGGGATTCCCGCGGCGCCGGGCGCCTACCGATCCGGAACCCGCTTAAGTCTTAAGATCATATTTACCACGGATCGTTCCCGTTTGCACGCCATCTTTCACACTATCCGACGGAACTCCATTTCAAGAGGCTGCCGCAGGGCCGGGTCAAGGGGTCGTCAAAATGGTTGGGGCTGATCCGCAAAGCATACCCCAAACGGCCGGTACGTTCCGGCACCACATCCGTGCCAAACACGGCCACGGGACCCTGCTGTTCCATGGGCGGCAGCACCAGCACCTCGGTATCCTCCAGATGCCCGTTGGAATCCACGCGCCCCATTACCAGTTCCACACGCACGTCGTCCGCCGTCAGGCCGGCCAAATCGACAGCGGCCCGCACGGGGACCGCGGAACCGCTGGTGACCGCCAGCGCCGGCGCCGTGCCGGATTCCACAAAGCGAACCCGGTCCCAGGCTTCGCGAATGCGGGCGGTCCAACGGCTTTTTTCGCGGATCTGCTGGTATCCCGCGGCACGCAGGCGTTGGTGCTGCCGGTTGGCCGGGTCGTACAACTCCGCTTTGTAGTTGGCCACCATCTGGCGGCAATCGAAGGCCGGGCTGATGTAGGTGAGCGACTGCTTCATGCGGCGCATCCATTCGCGCGGCGTGGTTTCCCGCCGCTCGTAAAACATGGGAACAATCTCGTTTTCCAGCAGGTAGTAGATGGCGCTGGCGTGCAGCGCATCCTGGTCGTCGGAGTATGGCTCGCGGTCGCCGATGGCCCAGCCGCCGGAACTCTCATAGGCTTCGTCGAACCAGCCGTCCAGGATGCTCAGGTTGAGCACGCCGTTCATCGCCGCTTTCATTCCGCTGGTGCCGCAGGCCTCTTCGCCGCGCCGCGGATTATTGAGCCAGAGGTCTACTCCCTGCACCATTTCGCGCGCCACCTTCATGTCGTAGTCTTCCACGAAGACCACGTGTTTCCATAAGTCGGGATCGCGCGAAAGCTGCACCACCTCGCGGATATAGCTCTTGCCCGGCTGGTCTTTGGGATGCGCCTTGCCGGCGATCACGATCTGCACCGGCATGTCCTTGTTCAGCAGAATCTGCTTGAGCCGCTCCACATCGCGGAACAACAGGGTGGCGCGTTTGTAAGTGGCGAAACGGCGGGCGAAGCCGATGGTGAAGGCGTTGGGATCGAGCACTTCGCCGGAACGCCGCACCTCGGCCGCCGACACCTGGCGCCGCAGCGCGGAAGAATGCTGGCGCGCGCGCACGAAACTGACCAGGCGCCGTTTGCGCCGGCGATGGACTTCCAACAATTCTTCGTCGGGAATCTCTTTTACCTGTTCCCAAATGCTGGGATCGTTGAAACGGTCGCGCCAGTCGGGCTGCAGATACTGGTCGTAGAGCAAGGCCAAGTCGCCGTTCAGCCAACTGGGCAGGTGGACCCCATTGGTGATGGAGGTGATGGGCACTTCCCACAGGGGAAGCCGCGGCCACAGATCGTGGAACATCTCCTGCGAGACTTCGCGGTGCAGGCGGCTGACGGCGTTGCGGTAAGCCGAAGTGTGCAGCGCCAGCACGGCCATGGAAAAGGGCTCGTCGCGGTTGAAGACGTTGCGCCTGCCCAAGGCCATCAACTGCTGGAAGTCGATGCGCACGTCGTTGCAGTAGTCGGCGAAGTAGTGGTACATCAGGCCGGCGTCGAAAATATCGATGCCCGCCGGAACCGGTGTGTGGGTAGTAAATACATTGCTGCTTCGCGCCGCTTCCAGTGCTTCGTCAAAGCTCAGCTTCTCGTCGCGCATCAGCCAGCGGACTTGTTCCAGCGCGAGGAAGGCCGAGTGGCCCTCGTTCATGTGATATACCGTCGGCGTCAGCCCCATGGCCTGGAGCGCGCGCATGCCGCCGATTCCCAATACGATCTCCTGGCGGATGCGGGTATCGATATCGCCTCCGTAGAGGGAATCGGTGATATCCCGGTCCTGCGGCAGGATGTTGTCGGGGATGTTGGTATCCAGCAGGTAGAGCGCGATGCGGCCCACATTCAGCTTCCAGACCTGGATGAAGACATTGCCGGTGGGGAGCTTTACCGTCACCTTCAGATCGCGCCCGTCGTTATCTTTGACCGAAGTCAGCGGCAGGGTATAGAAGTCGTTCATAGGGTAGCGCTCCTGCTGCCACCCATCGGGATTCAGGAATTGACGGAAATAGCCCTGTTGATAGAGCAGGCCGAGACCGATCAGCGGATAGTCCTGGTCGCTCGACGACTTCAGATGGTCGCCGGAGAGAATGCCCAGGCCGCCGGAATACACGGGCAGACATTCCGTAAGCCCATATTCGGCGGAAAAATAAGCGATCAGGTTGCCGTCCGCCGACGTCGCGCCCTTGCGGGTGCGCATGTCATAGGTATCGCAAGCGCTGCGATAAAGGGAAATGTAGCGCGGATCGGCCGCCGCCCGTTCCAACGCCGCTTGCGACACGCGCCCGAGCATGAGGACGGGGTTATAGCCGCACTCCCGCCATAACGCCGGGTCGAGCCGGCGAAACAGCGAGCGAACAATGGGCTCCCAACTCCATAACAGGTTGTAGGCTAATTCCGTGAGACGCGAAAGTCGCTCGGGCAATGCCGGACGAACAAGGAATTCCCGTAGAGGATCGATGTAAAAGGGCATACCAAAGAAAAACTTATTCCTCAAGATAGCAGATCGGCGGAAGGGCACTGTGGTGGGAGGGCGCGGCGGGTGTGCCGGCCAATCGTCGTCAGGCCTTCAGAAATTCACCGGAATGGCCGATAAGAAGGGACGAGGTCTTCAATTTACCGAGGTGATGCATGGTGTCTGAGGAAAACGTCGCCATCGAGCGGGCGGGACTGATTGCGGCCGTGGAGCAGGCCGCGGATGGTGTTGTCATCACCGGTGTAGACGGGAAAATCCAGTATGTGAATCCGGCCTTTACCACGCTGACGGGATACACCAGGGCGGAAGTGGCAGGGCAGAACCCGCGCGTCCTCAAATCGGGGCAGCACTCCACCGCGTTTTACGAAGAGCTCTGGAGCACCATCCGTGCGGGGCGTGTCTGGCATGGGGAAGTGATCAACCGGCGCAAGGATGGGACCCAGTACCACGAGGAAATGCAGATAACGCCGGTCGCGGATGCGAATGGCGCCATTGTGAGCTACATCGCCATCAAGCGGGATGTCACCCGGCGGCGTGCGGCCGAGGAAGCGCAGGCGTTCCTCGCCACGATTATCGAAAACTCAGAGGATGCCATTGCCGCCTACACGCCCACGGGTATCATCCTAACTTGGAACCGCGGCGCGGAAACGATTTTTGGCTATTCCGCCGCGGAGGCTATCGGGCAGCGTGTTTTGATGCTGGCGGAAATGCCGGATGGGCTGGAGCGCTTCACCGAAAAGGTGGCGCGGGGAGAAGTGGTTTCGCAGTATGACGGTTTGTGCCGAAGTAAAAACGGGCGCACGATTCACGTGTCCGTTACCGGCTCCCCCATTAGAAACGCCGCCGGCGAGGTGGTTGCCATCTCCGCCATTCTGCGCGACATTTCGGAGCGCCGGAGGGCGGAAGAAGCGCAAGCGCTGTTGGCTTCCATCGTGGAATCTTCCGCCGACGCCATTGTCGGCGGAGATCTGGATGGGACCATCCTCAGTTGGAACCGCGGGGCGGAAGCGCTTTTCGGCTATTCGAGCCGGGAAATCATCGGCAAGAACGCTGAAATTCTGGCTCCGTTCAGCCGCCGCAACGAGGTGTCGAGGACCCTGGGCGTCATACGGCAAGGGCGCACGGTGACTCCCTTCGAAACCGTGAGCCACAAGAAGGACGGCAGCCCGATCGATGTCTCGGTCCATGTCTCTCCGATCCGTAATTCCGCAGGAGAAGTAGTGGGCCATTCCGCCATCTTCCGCGATATCGGCGAGCGCCTGCGCGCCGAGCGCAAGATTCAGGACAGCGAAGAGCGGCTCCATGAGGTCTTTGAGCATGCACCGGTCGGCATGTGCGTAGGCGGGCTTGACGGCAGCATTCTCCAGGTCAATGCCGCGTTTTGCCGCATGGTGGGATATTCCGAACAGGAACTGCTGTCCCTGACATTCGCGGAACTCACTCACCCCGAAGATGTAGAGCTTTCCCGCCGGATGGTGGAGCAATTGCGTGGCGAGCCGGGGCGGTGCGTAGAGATAGCGAAACGCTACCTTCACCGAACCGGCAGAGTGGCATGGGGGCACACGCGGATTTCGCTGGTAAGAGACGGCTCCGGCAACCCGCTGTACAAGGTGGTTCAAGTGGAGGACATCACCGAGCGCCGGCGCGTCGAAGAGGCGCTGCGCGAGAGTGAAGAGCGTTTCCGCCTCATCGCCGATAGTTGCCCGGCGATGATGTGGGTGACCGGCGCCGGGGGCGGAAGCCAGTTCATCAACCGGGCCTACCGGGAATTCTGCGGAGCCACTCAGGAACAGATGGAAGGGAGCAAATGGCAGTCGATCGTTCACCCGGAGGATGCGCCGCGGTACGTCGGGGCATTCCAGCAAGCGGTGAGGGAGCGTACGCCCTTCAAAGCCGAAACGCGCGTCCGCCGCGCCGATGGCGAGTGGCGTTGGTTCGGCTCGTACGCCGAGCCGCGCTTCTCTCCCGACGGAGAATTTCTGGGGCATGTCGGGCTCAGTTCGGACATCACGGAACGTATGCTTGCCGAGCAAGCCTTACGGAGCAGCGAAGAGAAATTTCGCCAGTTCGCGGAAAACGTGCGGGAAGTCTTCTGGATGATGCCGGCGTCGGCCGACGAAATACTTTATGTCAGCCCCGCTTATGAGCAGGTTTGGGGCAGGACCTGCGAGAGCCTCTACCGGAACCCCATGTCCTGGCTGGAGGCGATCCATCCCGACGATGTGCAGCGGGCCCATGAAGTGTTCGTGCGGCAGGCAAACGGGGAGTCTGTCGATTCCGAATACCGGATCCGAACCCCCGACGGGCAGGAGAAATGGATTCGCGACCGGGCCTTTCCCGTACGCGACGCAGCCGGCCGGATGATTCGCCTGGCCGGCATTGCCGAGGAGATTACCGAACGGAAGCGCTACGAGGAGGATCTGATTCAGGCACGGGAGGGCGCGGAGGCCGCCAATCGGGCCAAGAGCTGTTTTCTGGCCAACATGAGTCACGAAATCCGTACCCCCATGAACGGCGTGCTGGGGATGATCCAACTGCTTATGGAGACGGACCTCAATGCGGAACAGCGCCGGTATATCGCCGTGGCCCAGGCCAGCGGGCAAGCCCTGTTGACCCTCATCGACGACATCCTGGACCTTTCCAAGATCGAGGCACGTAAGATCACCCTGGAGAATCTGGGCTTCGAGATCCGCTCCACCGTGGCGAGCGTGGTCGAGATGTTGCAGATGCAGGCCAGCGAAAAGGGACTGGACTTCCATTCGCGCCTGTCGCCGGAGATTCCCCGATTCCTGCGCGGCGATGCCCGCCGCCTGCGCCAGGTGTTGACCAATCTTTGCGGCAATGCCGTCAAATTCACCAGGCAGGGAGAAGTGAAGCTGGAAGCCGAACTCGCGGGCCAGAGTGACGGCAAGGCAACGCTTCGTTTCACCATCGCCGACACTGGAATCGGCATCCGGGCGGACCAGATAGGCGCGCTATTCTCCCCCTTTACCCAGGCAGACGCCTCCACGACGCGCAAGTATGGGGGCACGGGGTTGGGGTTGGCCATCTCTAAACAGCTTGTCGAGATGATGGGCGGGACGATCGGCGTGGAGAGCCGGGAAGGCCGCGGTTCCAGCTTCTGGTTCACGGCGGTTTTCGAGTCCGCGGCCACCGGCCGGCAGCCACTCATGAACCCGCGGGTGAATGGGCGGACGAGCGCGCCGAATGGGAGGGCCGGTGTCGCGCGGGACGCGCGAATCCTGGTGGTGGAGGACAACGCCACCAACCGCGAAGTGGCCCTGGCGCAAGTGCGCAAGCTGGGATACCAGGCCAATGCCGTCACCAATGGCGTGGAAGCTTGTGAAGCGGTTCGGCAGGGACTGTATCGTCTGGTGCTGATGGATTGCGCCATGCCGGTGATGGACGGCTTCGAAGCCACCCGGCGGATCCGCCAATCGCCCTCGGACCTGCCTGGCATCTCCGCCATACCGATCATTGCCATGACTGCCGACGCGATGCCGTCCGACCGGGACCGATGCCTGCGCGAGGGAATGAACGATTATCTCGCCAAGCCCGTGGAACTGGACCGGTTGGCGGATGTCCTCGGCAAGTGGCTGCCGGCGCCCGCCGACGCGGCAGGAAGCGATGCGGAGCAACCTCCAACCGCCGGCGGGGAACGGTCTAAAACCGTCTTCGACGACGAGGCCCTGCTGCGCCGGCTGCGCGGAGACCGGCAACTCGCCACCGCCGTCCTGAAGGGGTTCCTCAGCAATTTCCCCTCCCAGTTGCGATGTTTGCGCCAGCGGCTGGAGGGGGCGGACGGCCCCGGCGTGCGTTTGCAGATGCACGCCCTGAAAGGCGCGGCGGCCACGGTTTCGGCGCAAGGGCTGCATGCCATCGCGGCGGCGATGGAGCGGGCCGGGACCGCCGGGCAGTTGGACCGTTGTG
>Ga0302319_10023957_pt1 | contig 10878 bp, 8 predicted proteins | sample Bog_T0_2_FD_203319 | JGI IMG/M metagenome (GOLD analysis project Ga0302319, IMG submission 203319) | Peat permafrost microbial communities from Stordalen Mire near Abisko, Sweden - Bog_T0_2 | ecosystem: Environmental > Terrestrial > Soil > Wetlands > Peat | place: Sweden: Abisko, Stordalen Mire... | reverse complement strand
ATTGTTTGATCCGCGGCATGTCGAAGTCGCGCTCCGTGCGCTCTCCTTGCCTGGCCTATAAAGGGCAATCATTCAACCACTCTCGATGGAACTAAGTTACTTGTAAACAATGGCTTAGGCCGGATTGTCCGATCTGCGGGGTTGCGACAACTTGGCCCGTTGCCCCCCCAGCGGGCCGGATTGCAGTCTTAAGTGATTGCAAACAAAGGCAGGGCAGGTAAATTGATCGACTTGGGACAATTTGGCTCGATTAGGCCGTCGAAAAGACGCCGGAGCGCCCGCAAAAAAGGCCCTGCTGGGAGCTTCCGCGCAGGAGGAGGGTTGCCCGAGCGGGCTTGGGCCGAGGGCCGACCGGAACTCCTTTATTAGGAGGTTATTCAGCAAGTGCCAACTTCATGCACTCGCGCGCCTGTCGTTTGAGACGAGAACCGGGCGCAAGGGTGCGCTCAACCCTGCCATGACGCGCTCGAATTGCGCGAGATCCAGCGATTGCGGACCGTCCGAGAGTGCTCGCTCCGGACAGGGATGCACCTCGACGATAATGGCGTCCGCTCCCACAGCGATAGCGGCACGCGAAACCGCCCCGATCAAGCTCTGCTTGCCCGTCCCGTGCGAGGGATCGGCTACCACCGGAAGATGAGAAAGTTCCTTTGCCAGCGCCACAGCCGCCAGGTCTAAAGTATTGCGCATTCCGGTTTCAAAGGTTTTGATTCCGCGTTCGCACAGCGCCACTTGGTCGTTTCCTCCCGAAAGCAGATACTCTGCCGCGAGCAACCACTCTTTTACCGACGCTGACGGACCACGCTTGAGAAGGATCGGTTTCTTAATCGTTGCCAGTCGCCGCAACAACGCGAAATTCTGCATGTTGCGCGCGCCAACCTGCAGCATATCCGCGTACTCGCAAATCACATCCACATCTTCCGTGCCCATGACCTCGGTGACCACGGGAAGCCCGGTGAGTTCCCGCGCTTCGCGCAATATCTTCAGCGCCTCAATCCCCAGGCCTTGGAACTCGTAGGGCGATGTGCGAGGCTTGTATGCCCCTCCTCGCAACATCGTGGCGCCTGCCCGCTTCACTCCGCGCGCGGTCTCCAGCAATTGCTCCCGCGATTCAACTGAACAAGGACCGGCAATCACCACAACTTCCGGGCCGCCGATCCTCACTCCGCCAACATCGACAATCGAAGGCTCCGGACGCGTCTGGCGGCTGACCAGTTTGAACGGCTGAGCGATGGCCACCACATTATCGACGCCGGGCGCCACAGAAAGCGCCTCGATTTCGTGACGGCGGCCCGCGCTGCCGACTGCAGCCACGATTGTCCGTTCCGTGCCGCGCGTGACATGGGGATTAAATCCAGCTTCACGAATCCGCTGAATGATGTGCTCAATCTGCTCTTCCGTCGCGTTGTCCGACATGTTCACAATCATGGCGATGACCTCTCCTCGTTACAAAGTAGCTACCAAAAAAATAAGCCGCGATTTCTATCGCGGCCTCGGTCGGTTCTTTGAGCTTTTCTTATTACCTCGGTATTCGGCTCCGATCCCGTACCTGCGCCGCCGGTGTAAACCAGTAGCGTCCAAACTCACGAAAGTTTCTAAATCGTGTCATAGAAAAGCTGCAATCCAAATTGCGGTCAAGCATCGATCGTTACTGAACGTTACTGGCTACAGATGAGAACACGTTATTGGCGCTACCACCGATCAGACGCACCGTGCCAATCACCAATACGAGAATAACAGCGAGCATCACCGCATATTCCGCAATGTCTTGCCCTTCTTCACTGCCGTATATATACCGGAAAAACTCAACCATATCGATCCTCCAGCCCCGGAGCAGATTGATCGGGGCTCAAACTTGTGTACGTATAATGCCGACTCAGCGGGCGAATGTCAATCAAGCGTTCCCCCCTCGCTCAGCGGGCTAAATCGCGCGCAAAGGTCCTCCGAATCACGCTTCAGACAAGCTTTTCCGGCTCCGCCGAATTGTGACTGCCTCCGAATCCGCGACGCTGGCCGAGCCTGGATGTTGACATTCTTTTACTCTCGCGGCCGTTATCGAATCTCGACTGTGACCGCAAAAGTCAGCGTTTTGTCGCCAAAGAAAGAACAGGGGCGGCTGGTGTGGGATCGCTCACGAGTTGTCGAGCGGACTGTGCCGCATAGTCGAGAACGCGCCCAGGCAGGACTCCAAGATAAAGCGTCAGAAGAACGCAAGCCGTGATGGCAATCGCGGCCGCGGCGGGCACGCGTGTAACTGGAACCTCGCCCCGCCCCTCCCGCATATACATCATCACGATGATGCGAAGGTAATAATACGCAGCAATCGCGCTGTTCAGCACCAGGATGATCGCTAAGCCCACAAGATTCGACTTCAGCGCCGCGCTCAACACGTAGAACTTCGCAAAGAATCCGCCCGTGATCGGAATGCCGATCAAAGACATCAGGAAAAATGTCAGCGTCGCCGCCAACACCGGAGAGCGCCTTCCCAAGCCTGCATAGTCTTCCAGCGAGACGTACTTTTCCCCCGCATTCGCAAAGTGGCTGACCACGGCAAACGCACCTACGTTCATCGCGGCGTAGGCTGCGGTGTAAAACATCGCCGCCGAGGTTCCCAATTCCGGTTGCGCCGCAAACGCGACCAGCAGATATCCGGCATGCGCAATCGACGAATAAGCCAGCAGTCGTTTGACGTTGTCTTGCACAATCGCGCCCAGATTCCCCAAAGTCATGGAGAGAGCGGCCGAGACCCAGATCAGCCAGAAGCGCCCCGGCGCATTCGCTTCGAACATCACTCTCAGCAAAACTGCGAACGCCGCAGCCTTGGGCCCTGTCGACATCAGTCCGACGACCGGAGCCGGAGCTCCTTCGTAGACGTCAGGCGTCCACACATGAAAAGGCGCCGACGCGACTTTGAATCCCAGCCCTACAAACATCAAGGCAGTCGCGACGTACGCAAGCATCGGTACGCTTCCCGAACGCAACACCAGGCTGATCGCATCCACGTTCGTGGATCCCGTCGCACCAAACATCATGGCGACGCCGTAAAGAAAGAATGCCGTGGCAAACGATCCCAACAGGAAGTACTTGAGCGACGATTCACTGCTCGCCGCATCCCGCCTCCGGAAGCCCGCCAACACATACGTCGAAATCGACGAAATCTCTAGAGCGATAAAAATCAGTACCAGTTCGATAGCGGACGACATCAGACACATGCCCACCGTGCCGAACAGGATCAGCGCGTAATATTCCCCGGCCCGTATCCGTTGCACCTGCAAATACTCGAACGAGCTAAGAATGGCGACCGCCGCAATCGCAATCACCAGAAAATGAAAGAAGACGCTGAACGCCTCCACTCGCACCATGTTCCAGAATGCGGTTCCTGGATATTGCGCCATCCACACCGTCGATCCCAATGCCGCGAGCGTCCCCACCAGCGCGATGGTCCCCAGCGATTGATGGCTCTTGTCAGGATCAAGCAACGGGTCAACCACCATGATCAGCATGCCGAACAGCGAGAGGACAATCTCCGGCAAGATGCGCATGTAGTCGGCGCCTTGCGGCAGCGACGAGGGCATTCCCGGCAGAACTTGCGCCAGCAGGGCTGGGAACGTATGCGAGACGGCAGTCAGCCACATCACTGGCCCACCACCTTGCTCGCCAATTGTGTGAGCCCGAGAGCTGCCTGCACCGCGGGATCGATCGCGCTCAGCCAGATCAGCGGCGCAACTCCCATGACGAGCGCCGCAATCGCAATCGGCGACAGTGCTACCTTTTCGCGCATATTCAGATCAGGCAAGGTCAGATTGACGTCGTGCGTCACCTTGCCGAAGAAGACTCGCTGGTACATCCACAGCAGGTATCCGGCGCTCCAGATAATTCCGGTCGCCGCCAGAATCCCATAAATCGGCTTTGCTTGGAATGCCCCGGTCAGCACCAGGAACTCTCCAATGAAACCGCTCATCAGCGGAAGTCCCACCGAGGCCAGCACCGTAACCAGAAAAAAAGTGGCGTACTTGGGCATCGTCGTGGCTAGCCCGCCAAACTCGGAGATTTCGTAAGTATGCCGTCTCTCATACAGGATGCCCGCCAGCATAAAGAGCCCGCCCGTAGCGACTCCATGCGCCAGCATCACAAATACCGCTCCGTTCAGCCCAGCCGTGGTGAAGCTGAAGATTCCCAGCACCACGAAGCCAAGATGGCTGACTGAGGAATACGCGATCAGCTTCTTCATATTGGGCTGCACCAGCGAGACTAGCGCGCCGTAAATAATGCCGATCAGCGCGAGCACCATGATCCACGGCGCATTGCGGCGTGCCTGCTCAGGGAAGAGGCCCACGTTGAATCGGATCAACCCATAAGTCCCCATCTTCAGGAGCACGCCGGCCAGCAACACCGATCCAGCCGTTGGAGCCTCCACGTGCGCATCGGGCAGCCATGTGTGAAGAGGGAAGATTGGAACCTTCACCGCAAAAGCGACGAAGAACCCAAGGAAGAGCCAAAACGACGCGGCTTCGAAGCCCGGCACACTTCCGCTCCGAATCGCATTCTGGATGACCGCAAAATCAAAGCTGCCGGTCTTCGCGTACAGCCATATGATTGCCGCCAGCATAAACATCGAGCCGATCATCGTGAACAGGAAAAACTTCACCGCTGCATAGACCTTCCGTCCGTGCCCGTACATGCCGATCAAGAGCGCCATCGGGATCAGCGTCGCTTCATAGAAGAAGTAGAACAGGAACAAGTCGAGCGAAGTGAACACGCCGATCAATGCACTTTCCAGAATCAACAGCAGAATAAAGAATTCCTTCACCCGCTCGTGAATCGATGTCCAGGAAATCAACACGCACAGCGGCGTGAGAAATGTAGTCAGCACCACCAGCCAGACCGAGATCCCGTCGATCCCCATGTGGTAGTGAATATTTGGAGTGGTGATCCAGACTTTGTCGATCTCGAACTTGAAAGTGCCGAGTTCCCGATGCATGTGGACCGGCAAATGCAGCGACGCCACAAACGCGAGGATGGAAATGACCAGCGCAAATAACTTGATATCGCGATCCCGCCGCGGAATGAGCAGAATCAGCAACCCGCCCGCCGCCGGAATAAAGGTCACCAGCGTCAGAATGATGGGACTGAGGCTTTCCATGTCTATCGCACTCCCATCCACACCATGTAGGCGATCACGACTGCTCCTCCGGCAGCCACCCAACCCGCGTAGGACCGCAGGTTGCCCGACTGCATGTGCCGCGCCGAGTCCGAAACTTCGCGCGCCGCGTGGGCCGATTCGTTAACTGCCGCGTCAATCACTCCCTGATCGACGCCATGCCACAGAATCGTCGTCGATCCGTCAATCAGCGGCTTAACGAACAGAGCCGCATAAATCTCGTCGACGTAATACTTGTGAACGACCGTCTGATACAGTCCGCCCAAACTCGCCGCAATGCGCGCCGGAAGTTGTGGCCTGCGGAAATACAAGCTCCAGGCGAGAAACAGCCCAAGAATCGCCGCGCCTACTGAAATCAACATGAGCAGCGTTTCCGTACCGCTTCCCGCAGTTTCCCCTGCAGCCTCGTGGGCCAATTCTGCACTCGCTCCGCCCTGAAACACCGGAGCCAGAAAGTGTTCAAAGCGCCCCCCAATCCCCACCCATCCCCCAACAAACGAGAGGATTGCCAGAATGACCAGAGGCCCAAGCATTACCCATGGACTCTCATGCGGCTCGCCGTGCCCGTGTTCGTGATCATCTTTATCCTGCTTCGCATGCGCGCCCGCCGAGCCATGCGTCACATCATGGGCAGCGGGAGCCCCGCGATAGTCCCCGAAGAACGTCAGAAACCACAGCCGAAACATATAGAAGGAAGTGATGAAAGCAGTCGTCACTCCTAATAGCCAGTACACCCAACTCCCGTACGGGCTTGAGTACGCCTTCCACAGAATCTCATCCTTCGAAAAGAACCCCGCCAGGGGAGGGAAGCCCGCGATCGCGAAAGTGGCGATCGTCATGGTCAGGAAGGTCCACGGCATGTAGACCCGCAGCCCTCCCATCTTCCGCATATCCTGCTCGCCGCCCACGCCGTGAATCACCGATCCCGCCGCAAGAAACAGCAGTCCCTTAAAGAACGCATGCGTCATCAAGTGGAAGACTCCCGCCGAGAAAGCTCCCACTCCGCACGCCATGAACATGTATCCAAGCTGCGACACCGTGGAGTACGCCAGCACTTTCTTGATATCCGTTTGCGCAATCCCGATCGTCGCCGCAAAAAGTGCCGTAAGCGTCCCGATAACTGCGACCACCATCAGCGCCATCGGCGCCCGTTCAAAGATCACGTGCGAGCGCGCCACCATGTAAACGCCTGCCGTCACCATGGTCGCCGCATGGATTAACGCCGAAACCGGCGTCGGGCCTTCCATCGCGTCCGGCAGCCATACATAAAGAGGAATCTGCGCCGACTTGCCCGCCGCTCCGACCATCAGCAGCAACCCGATCGCCGTCAGCAATCCCGCGCCCGCCGTCTCCGCAGAATGCGTTTGCACTGCGGCAAAAACCTTCGTGAAATCGAGCGAATTGAAATTCTGGATCATCAGGAATAGCGCAATCAAAAACCCGAAATCGCCAATTCGGTTGACGAGGAACGCTTTCTTGCCGGCCGACGCCGCCGCGTCTTTCGTGAACCAGAAACCGATCAGCAGGTAGGACGCGAGCCCCACGCCCTCCCACCCAATGAACATCACGAGGTAGTTCTTCGCCAACACCAGCGTCAGCATGAAGAACATGAACAGGTTCAGATAGCTCATGAACCGGTAAAAGCTCTCGTCCTCCCACATGTATCCGACAGAGTAGATATGAATCAGGAACCCGACTCCGGTGACCACCAGCAGCATCACCAGCGAAAGTTGATCAAGATAAAAATCGAAGTCAACGCTAAAACTTCCCGAGCGCAGCCAGTGGGCGAGAGAATAAGAATACGGTGCCGACACCGACGAGAAATTCGCCGCTACGAATAACGCCATGCCGAACGCCGCGCCGCAGAACACCAGCGCAACCGCCGTGACCGCTTTCTTCGACGAACGCTGCCCAAAAAAGCCATTGATCGCCGCCCCAGCCAGAGGAAGTAGCGGAATCGTACACAGTAACGGACTAAGAGTCTGCGGCGTCATAGCTTCAGCAGGTTCACCTGATCGACATTCAAAGTTTCGCGCGTGCGGTAAACCGCGATGATAATGGCCAGCCCCACGGTTGCCTCTGCCGCCGCCACGACCATTACAAAAAAGACGAAGACCTGTCCGCTCAGCGCGTGCCAGTGCGCCGCGAACGCCACGAACGAGAGATTCACTCCGTTCAGCATCAACTCAATCGACATGAAAATCGTGATGATGTTGCGCTTGATCAGGAAACCCAGCACTCCGCATGCAAACAGAATCCCGCTCAGCACCAGGTAGTAGGAAAGAGGAATCATGAACGAGCCTTTCCCACGGCGACGAGTTTGCGTTCTTCCTGCGACGCCGGTCCACCCGGATGCGGCCGTGCAATCGCCTCCGGCCGGCTTGCCAGCACCACCGCTCCCATGATGGCGATCAAGATCAGCACCGACGTGACTTCAAACGGAAGCAGGAACTCGTGGAACAGCAACCGTGCGATTGCCTTGGGATCACCCGGCAGCGCTCCAATCGCGACACTCCCCATATCGGACCGGTGAATCAGCGTCCACGCGACCAGCACTCCGCCGATCACCACACCCGGCACGCCCAGCAAAGTCGCCACCCGGCTCCCCTTGGTGCGATCTTCCTTGCCCGCGTTCAGCAGCATGATCGTGATTAGGAACAGAACCATGATCGCGCCCGCGTAGACGATCACCTGCACCGCGGCCACAAACTCGGCGCCAAGCAGTAGATATTCGGCCGCCAGCGAAGCCATAACCACAATCAGCGACAGTGCGCTGTTAATAGGATGGCTCTGCACCAGCAGGTTCACCGCGCCCGCCACGCAGACCGCTCCGAAAAATAAAAACAAGGCTAAAGTAAGCATTTTGCGAGTTCTCAGTTCTCAGTCGTCGGTTCGCAGCAACCCAGCCCAACACTGGAAACTGACCACCGACCACCGACAACTGGTCTTAAGCTCTCCAAGCCACAACTAACGCCGTGTACACAATATTGGCCAGCGCCAGAGGCAACAGAATCTTCCATCCAAATGCCATCAGCTGGTCGTAGCGGAACCGCGGCAAAGTCCAGCGCACCCAGACGTACAGAAACATGAAAAAGAATACTTTCAGGCAAAACCACACGACTGGCATGATGGCCTGCAAAATGGGCGAAGCGAAAATCAGCGGACCGTGCCATCCACCAAGAAAGAGCAGCGTCGCAATGCACGCAACCGTGACCATGTTCGCGTATTCCGCCATGAAAAACATCGCAAACTTCATCGCGCTGTATTCCGTGTGGTATCCAGCGACCAGTTCCGATTCTGCTTCCGGCAGATCGAAAGGTGTACGGTTCGTTTCCGCGTAGGCCGAAATCAGGTAGATAAAGAATGCCAGCGTCTGCCCGTGAAAAATGTTCCACCGCGGAATGAAATGCCAGAACACTCCGCCCTGCGCATCGACAATGTCGCGCAGGCTCAAACTGCCCGCCATGAGCACAACTCCGACCAGCGACAGTCCGAGTGAAACCTCGTAACTGATCATCTGTGCCGAAGCCCGCAGTCCGCCCAGCAGCGCGTACTTACTGTTCGATGACCATCCCGCCAGAGCCACTCCGTACACGCCCATTGACGTGATGCCGAGAACGATCAGCAACCCGATATTCACGTCCGTAATTTGCAGGTAGGTGCCCCACGACCCAAAGTTAGGAGAATGTCCTACCTGGATCGGCCCTACATTCACCCAATTCCCAAACGGAATCACCGAGATCGACGTGATGGCAAACACCACGGCAATGATCGGAGCCGCAATGTACAGCGGCTTGTAAACATGCGGCTGCGTCAAGTCTTCCTTGAAGATGAACTTAACTCCATCGGCCATCGGTTGCAGCAGTCCGAACGGCCCAACCTTCGTGGGGCCCCAGCGATTCTGGATGTGCGCCGAAACCTTGCGCTCCAGCCAAACGCTGTACGCCACCGCTGTCAGCAGGATGCCGATGACGGCCGCCGACTTGATGATCGAGATAATGATGAAAGTAGTTATGCTCAACGTTTGTCCGTGTGGAAGCGGGCATTCTGCCCGCGAGCCTTTGACCCTGTCCTTAGGTTCTGGTTCCGTATCTCGTATTACGTGAGTAGCTAATCCGCCGCAACTTCCGGCACAGCGGATTTGTTTTCGTAAACCGAATTCAGCGTCTTCGAATAGCGTCCCAACGTACCTGAACTGAACAAATCGTCGTGGGCCGGAGCGACAAGTCCCGCATCCTGAATCGCGCTCGCTCCGCTCTCGGCAATCTCCAGATGCTGATCGTTGCCCGCCAGCAGATTGACTCGCGAAACATCGTAGCCTCGCACCACCCGCTGCACTTCATCCAGAATCGCCATCGGATCAAACGGCGTCATCTTCGGCTCCAGATTGTGCGCCTCGAGCCACACGGCATGACGGTCCGCTTCGCCCGATTGTGCACCGCGCGTCTGTCCCATATCCGCGTGCGTTCCGCCGCCGAAAGGCACAAGCCCGTGAACGTCGAAACCCATCGCGTCCGCAATCCGCACGATCATCTCGAAATCCGGCTTCGCATCGGCAACCTCGCCCGCCTTTTTCACCAGTTGCAGATCGCCGCACGTGTTAGTAAAGGTTCCTGTCTTTTCGTATGCGTTCGCCGCCGGCAGAACGACATCCGCGATGTTTGCGGTTTCGGTCAGGAACATATCCTGTACCACCACAAAACTCTTCGAAAGCGTAAAGGGATCAATCCCCAAACGCCCCACCGGGTTCGATCCCACCACGTACAGCGCCTTTAATCCGCCATTCTTCGCCGATTCCATCATCTCCGGCAGGCTCAGCCCCTTTTCTGTCGGCAGTTTGCCCCACTCTTTCTGAAAACTTGCTGTGTCTGCCAGCGGTTCGTATCCCGGCAGCAGATCGGGATAGAGTCCCATTTCGCTGGCGCCGCGTGAATTCGCGTAATCCCCTAGGCAGATCAATTTCGCTCCGCTCAATATTGCAGCGAAACTCGCGAGTTGCTCGACGCCGCGTCCCCGGATCTCCGACCCGAAGGCGATGACCAGATTCTGTTCGCCCTTGATCTTCTCCCGCAACGCGGTCCAGGCTTCGCGCGTAGTGTTCTCGGAGACAAGCCCATCCAGCAGGGAATCGTTGCCCGCAAGAAATCCAACCGCGGTCGCCTCCGCGTCCTGCGGAAGCAATCCGAATCCCGCCGCCTGCCGCGACAGTTTGATCGGAAGCGAATTAATAACGTAGAGCCTCGCGCGCCGCAGGCGCACATTGGTTCGGATCTGCCAGGCCAGCAGTGGATGCTGGTTGGTCGGATCGTTGCCAATCAGAAGAATTGCCGGCGCCGTGAGCACGTCTCGCATTGAAGCTGTCTTTCCCGGCTTGCCGTGCAGGGCCGATGCCAACGCCGGGTAGTCCGCCGTTCGATGATGATCGACATTATTGGTCTGCAGCACCACACGCGCAAACTTCGACAGCAGATAATTTTCTTCGTTCGTCGTGCGGTTCGATCCAATCACACCAATCGCGCTTCCGCCATCCCGATCGCGAACTTCACGAAACCTCTTGCCGATGACCTCAAACGCCTCTTCCCATGTTGCGGGCGTGAGTTTCCCGTTCTTTCGAATCAGTGGCTGCGTGAGCCGCTCTTTGTGATGAGCAAAATCGAAAGCATAGCGTCCCTTGACGCACAGGAAGTCGCCATTGATTCCGCTCTTGTCGCGATTGT
>Ga0302319_10023955_pt1 | contig 10879 bp, 10 predicted proteins | sample Bog_T0_2_FD_203319 | JGI IMG/M metagenome (GOLD analysis project Ga0302319, IMG submission 203319) | Peat permafrost microbial communities from Stordalen Mire near Abisko, Sweden - Bog_T0_2 | ecosystem: Environmental > Terrestrial > Soil > Wetlands > Peat | place: Sweden: Abisko, Stordalen Mire... | reverse complement strand
CCCGTCTCCTTGGTCACCGCCCGCGCGCTGGCCCGCCGGCTCACGGTGGTCATGACCTTTGTCATTAACCTCGCCGTGCCGCCGCTCCTGTTTTCCCAGGTGCTCTATGGCCGCGCGCTTTACACCAGCAGCGTACTCATCGGCATTTACTGGATCGCCATCATCGGCCTTCTCATGCTGACCTACTGGCTGCTCTATCGCTTCACGGGGCGCCTGGAGGCGGGCAAATCCGCCTGGTGGGTCGGCCTCAGCGCGTGGCTGCTCGCGGGATTCATCGCCCGCCTGCTCTCCACCAACATGACCTTGATGCTGCGCCCCGAGGTCTGGCGCAAAATGTACTCCGCCTCCGCCATGGGCGCCTATCTTCCCTCGGGCGACCACACCCTTGAGCCGCGCTGGCTGATGATGATGGCCGGCGGACTTTTCATTAGTGGACTGTGGCTCATTTATCTCTCCGGCCGCTCCACCTTCACTGCGAAAGAAAAACTCTTTGTCGCCGATCTCGGGGGCAAGGTGGCTGCGGTCTTCGGCTTCCTCTATCTGGCAGCGGGACTATGGGCCGCCATCGCGCAGCCGGCTATAGTCAAGGCCCTGCTGGCGGCGCCTCCAGCAGGATATGAATTCTACAAATTCTTCGGATTTGCCGGCTATGGATGGCTGGCCCTGGTGATGTGTACGGTGATAGTTACCGCCGCCGCCGGATTCGGCAAGCTCGCGAATATCCACTTCAGCTTGCCCTGTTGGACAGCCGTACTGCTTGCCGTGCTGATCGAGATCCTATTCACCGTCTATCGCGACGGCGTGCGTGATCTCACCCTGTTGGCCTCCGGATACAACGTCTGGGATCGCACCGTCGAAACCAACTGGTGGGTCGTGGGCCTGTTCCTGGTTCTCTTCGTTGCCGGACTGGGCGTGATCGGCTGGCTCGTCTCCGTAGTGGCGCGATCCAAAAAAGTGATGGAGGGCGCGGCATAACTGCACGCGATGAGACTGCTATGAGTCAAGAGATGAATCTCCCCGCAAACATCGTCGAAGAACCCGGCGACAAGAATACCCGCCGCGCCTTTCTGGCCGCCGCAGGTGTGGCCGGCCTCGCGTATACCGTGGCGCTGGCTTATCCCATCTACCGCTACCTGGCCTCGCCCGCGGAGATGGCCATGGAAGCCACGGCGGTCTCTCAAGTTACGCTCAAGGGCGCGCAGCAGCTCCCCGCCGGCTCCGTGCTCATGTTCAAGTTCGGCCCTTCGCCGGCCATGCTCATTCACCATCTGGACGATAAGTGGGTGGCCATGACCGCCGTCTGCACGCATCTGGGCTGCACGGTGCAATATGAGCCCCAGGCCGACCGCATCCACTGCGCCTGCCACGGCGGCGTCTACAACCCCTACACCGGCGCCAACGTCAGCGGCCCGCCGCCCAAGCCGCTCAAGCTTTTCAAGGTTGCCGTCAATGAGGCTGGCGTGGAAGTTTCGCGAGCTTAATCATGTAGTCGCGAATAACAATTCAATACAATGAAACAAAGGAGCAATATCATGGGTGTTCTCGATCTCTTCAGTCTCAAAGGTAAAAACGCGCTGGTTACCGGATCCGGGCAGGGTCTCGGGGCCGGCATGGCGATTGCGTTTGCGCAGGCGGGCGCAAATGTCACGCTGCATAGCTACGGCCCGGTGCTGGACGACACCATAGACGAAGTCAAGAAGACCGGCGTCAAGTTCATCTGCCGCTCAGGCGATGTCTGCGACCAAAAGATCGCCCACATGCTGGTCGATGACACGGTGAAGGAATTCGGCTCCATCGACATTCTCGTCAATAACGCCGGCACCATCCGCCGCGCTCCCGCAGCCGAGCACTCTGAAGAATTCTGGAACACCGTCATCAACACCAACCTCAACTCCGTGTGGTTCCTCAGCCAGTACGCGGGCAGGTTGATGCTGGCGCAAGGCCACGGAAAAATTATCAACACCGCCTCGTTGCTCTCCTTTCAGGGCGGCATTCTGGTTCCCGGCTATGCCGCGGCCAAGGGCGCGGTTGCGCAATTGACCAAGGCGCTGGCCAATGAGTGGGGCGACAAGGGCATCAACGTCAACGCCATCGCTCCCGGCTACATGGCCACCGACAATACCACTGCGTTGCGAGCCGACCCCGCACGCTCCGCCGCTATCCTTGCCCGGATTCCCATGGGTCGCTGGGGCCTGCCTTCGGACCTCGCCGGTACGGCGGTCTTTCTTGCCTCGGACGCAAGCAACTATGTGAACGGCCACATCCTGGTCGTCGATGGAGGATGGCTCTGCCGCTAGAGCGATTCTTGTAGCGTATTTCAGAAACCCGCTTTGTATCAGGGCACGACTTTACTGCTTGCGGAATAATGCAAACGGAGTAGCAAGAAGCGTCAGGGCGCGACTTTAGTCGTGCCGCAAATGCGGCAAAATTAACGCGGGCTTTAGCCCCTGAGGGAATGGAGCGGTTCTCCTGAAACCACGGAAAGAGTAGAACCATGACTTCAAAGGCAATTTACGATTGGGTCGATGAGCGGCTGGGCCTTTCCGAGCTAGTCGCTTTTGCGCGCCACAAAACCGTCCCGGCTCACTCCCAGACTTTCTGGTATTACTGGGGCGGCATCTCGCTCTTTCTTTTTCTGGTCCAGTGCTTCACCGGCGTGCTCTTGCTGGTCTACTACCGCCCAGGCGCTGAAGCCTACGAATCGGTCCGCCAAATAACGTTTGTGATGCACTTCGGCTGGCTGATTCGTTCGGCGCACGCCTGGTCCGCCAGCCTGATGATCTTCTCCATCCTGGTGCACATGTTCTCGGTCTATTTCATGAGGGCCTACCGCAAGCCGCGCGAATTCGGCTGGCTCAGCGGAATGTTGCTGCTGGGCATCGCTTCGGTCTTCGGCTTCTCCGGCTACCTGCTGCCCATGGACGAGTTGAGTTACTTCGCCACCAAGGTCGGCCTGCAGATTCCCGCGGCTATTCCATTCGTCGGCGAGGGGATAGCCAACATGCTGCGCGGCGGTCCCGATGTCAGCGAGTTCACCGTCCAGCGATTCTTTGCCCTGCACGTTGTCGTGCTGCCGGCCATCTTTCTGCCCCTGCTCGGCTTCCATCTCTGGTTAGTCCAGCGACACGGCAACGCCCTGCCGCCCAGCGAAGAAGCCAAACCCGCCAGCCAGCGCAAGACCATGCCATTCTTCCCCAACTTCATGCGTAAAGACATTGCCATGTGGCTTATCGCGCTGAACATTCTCGCGCTGCTGGCCTCCGTCTTTCCCTGGTCGCTCGGCAAGCCATTCGACCCGCTCGCGCCCGCGCCCCTCGGCATTCATCCCGAGTGGTACTTCATGAGTCCATTCGAAATGCTCAAGCTGCTCGGCTTTATATTTTCCGGCAAGTACGCCGCTTTCGGTGAGATTGCCGGCATCCTGCTCTTCACGCTCGGCATTGTGCTCTGGCTGCTGATTCCCTTCTATGACAGGAGCAAGGAATCCGGCCAGCGCGCCCGCGCCGCGCACTACTTCGGCCTGCTGGCGATCTTCGCCCTGCTGGCCACCACCGTCATCGGCTATTGGACGATTCGGTAAAAAGTGAACGAGTGAAGAAGTGAATGAGTGAATGAGTGAATGAGTGAAGAAGTGAATGAGTGAACGGGTGAAGAAGTGGAGCAACGACGAAAGTGGAACATGAAATGATTGTCGATAAGCCCAAGAGGAAGCCGGCCATGCAATCATTCCGAGACCTTCAGGTTTGGCAAAGGTCGATGGAATTGACAGTTGCTGTCTATCGGCTCACGCAGCATTTTCCTCGCGAAGAAGCTTTCGGACTCACGTCTCAGTTGAGACGTTCTGCAGTTTCAGTTCCAAGCAATATCGCCGAAGGCCACGGGCGTATGAATCCGCGCGAGTTTAAACACTTCCTCCTGATCGCACGCGCCTCGAATTGCGAACTGCAAACGCAATTGGAACTCTCCAGCTCGTTGGGATTTGCAGATGCTCAACTGCTCAACCAGGTCCAAAGCATTTCAAATGAAGTGGAGAAGATGCTCTTTTCATTCTTAAGCAATATCAAGAACAACAGTAGTTAAGGAGAGACCAGTGAAGAAGTGAAGTAGTGAAGTAGCGAAACAAGCACCGCGCGTAAAATGAGCCCCTTTTCACTGCATTCTTCACTCGCTTCACTTTTTCACTCATTCACTTTTTCACTCATTCACTAGTTCACTCATTCACTTTTTCACTCATTCACTTTTTCACTCATTCACTTTTTCACTCGTTCACTCATTCACTCATTCACTGGAGTAGAAATGAACTATCCATTCTGGGAAATTCCGTTTCTCGGCTCGGGCTGGGTGATCGGCATCATCGCCATCTTCCACGTCATGATCTCGCAGTTTGCCGTGGGCGGCGGCCTCTATCTTCCCATGGCCGAGCGCAAGGCCATGCAGATGCCGAAAGGCAAGCTCCGCTCTGATTGGCTCAAGCAACTGGCCGGCTTCTCGAAGTTTTTCCTCATCCTCACCGCCGTCTTCGGCACCGTCAGCGGCGTCGGCATCTGGTTCGCCATCGGCCTCACGCATCCCGAGGCCACCAGCACGCTGATTCATAACTTCGTCTTCGGCTGGGCCATGGAGTGGGTCTTCTTCCTCGTCGAGTTGACCACCATCCTCGTCTACTACAACACCTGGGACCGCATCGATCCCAAGCTGCATCTTATCGTCGGCTGGGTCTATGCCGGCGCTTCCGCCTTCACGCTCATCATTATCAACGGCATTCTCACCTTCATGCTCACGCCGGGTGACACCTGGCTCCGCGTCGCAGGTACAGGCCACGAAGCAAGCAAATTCTGGTACGCTTTCTTCAATCCCACTTACTGGCCCAGCCTCTGCCTGCGCGCCTGTGTTTGCTGCGCATTGGCCGGCATCTGGGCGCTCATCACCGCCAGCCGCATCGACGGAAACAAGAACCCCGCCCTCAAAACCACCATGGTCCAGTGGAGCGTCAAATGGCTGGTGCCGTCCTTTGTCGCCACGCCCTTCCTCCTCATCTGGTACCTCTGGATGGTTCCCGCTTCGCAGCAGGCATTGCTCACTCTGGGCATCGACACCATCGGCTCCGGATCCTTTTCCATCATCACCCGCATCGCCCTGCTCATCATCGTTACCTCGGCCACCATCGTCGGCGTCGCTTACTTCCTCGCCTACCGCAATCCCATCGACTTCAATCTCTCCCACGCAATCGCCATTCTGCTGTTGGCGCTCATCGCCACCGGCTCCGGCGAGTACGCCCGCGAGATGCTGCGCAAACCCTACGTCATCGGCGGCTGGATGTACTCCAACGGTGTCCGCGTTCCCTACGTCAGCCGCATTAATCAGGAAGACTATCTGGCGCATACGATGTGGGTCTGGAATAAATGCAATGCTGCGCATCCTTGGAGTAACTCCGTCGGCGATCCTGAGTTCCTCACTAAGCCAGGCTTTATTGCCTACTACAAGTGCACTCAGGTCGAATCCACTTCGAGTTACTCCCGCGGCGAAGCCATCTTCCGCGGCGAGTGCGGCTCCTGCCACACGCTCAACGGCTATCGCCCTCTGAAGTCGTTGCTCGCAGGACGCGACCGCGCCAACATATCGAGCTTCATCACCATGCTCCACGACTACAAGCCCGACTCGCCTTATCGCCGCTACATGCCGCCCATGGCCGGCACCAAGCAGGACATCGACGACCTGGCCGACTACCTCAACGCCCAGGTCAACCCGCCGCAAAGTCCGGTGCTGACGGCGCAAAGATAGCGGCATCTCCTCCCGTAGGGAGGATACGAGAATAGCCCAGGGTGAAACCCTGGGATTGAGTTCAAAATGGAATCCATTGCCCCGTAGGGGCGGAACGAAGCTCGCCCTACGGAATGCAATCTTACTGCTTGGAAGAAATACCCATCGTCCCCACATGCTCGGCAGCAAAGCTCACCAGCTTGGTGCAAAGATTCTGGTGCAGCCCACGCTCTTTGAAGGCACGCTGACCTGCTTCGGTGTCGAGTGCGCAGCCCGTTAATTCGCGGCACAGAATCGCCCCGTGTGCCGTGCGGAAGGCCTCCGTCAGTTCTCGCGCCCGCGCGTAGAGCACGTCCCGGCCGGCAACAGGATCGGAAGCCATGGCTTTTCCTTCAATTTCACCAAGAGCCAGCAGCGCGCCGGTGAGTGCTCCGCAAATCTCTCCCTGCCGCGCAACGCCGCCGCCAAAGGGCGCGGCCAACGCCAGCCGCTGCGCCTCGCTCAGGCCTTCGCCGGTTGCGCTAGCGGCATAAACCGACTGCGCACAGTTGTAGTTCCTCGAAAAAAGTTCCACTGCGCGTTGACTCTGTCTGTTGCTCACAAGCGGCCTCCCTGGGCTGATCGCCCCGCCCCACTCTCAGTATATTCAGCGCTTCACGCCGCGCGCCAAATCATGCGATCCTGAAGTGGCCATGAAAATCATCCTCTGTATTCTTGCCATCCTCATCATCGCTGCCTCGCTCTACGCCGACTACAAATGGCGTCAATGGATAGCCAATCACCCCACAGACAAAGACCTGTCCGCGGGGACCCCGCCCGCCCGCCGCCGTGACCGCCAATAACACCGCAACTTTCCCGGATTTTCCCCGTTACAATAACAGTTAGGGAGCCGTCTAATCACTATGACTCGTTTATTCGCATTTGCCCATCGTTTTTTCTCTCCCCGTCAGCGGACCAGCCTGATTCTCACCCTTGCCGCCGCCTCTCTGCTCGCCGCCGCCGGGGCCCACGCACAGTTTGGCGCGCCGGCGCCTGGAACGCAGGTGCACGACCCCGCCGCCCTCAAGCCGCCCGCCGGAGCCCGCGTGGCCCTGGTCGAGTTTGAAGACATGGAGTGCCCCGACTGCGGCCGCGCCAACCCTTTGCTCAGGGAGGCCGCGGCCAAGTACAAGATTCCCCTCGTCCGCCACGATTTTCCTCTGGCCATGCATGCCTGGAGCTTCAACGCCGCCGTCAACGCCCGCTGGTTTGACACCCATAGCAAGGCCGTAGGCGACGAGTATCGCGACCAGGTCTTTGCCAACCAGGCCTCCATCGTCAGCCCGGAGGTCCTGCTCCAGTTCACCCAGAAGTTTGCCGCCGGCCACGGCCTCTCCCTGCCCTTCGCCGTCGACCCGCAAGGCAAGCTCGCAGAGCTGGTCAAGGCCGACTACGCTCTCGGCCAGCGCATCGGCATCGAACACACCCCCACCATCTGGGTCGTCACCGCCAACTCCAAAGGCGCGCCCTTTGTCGAGGTCGTCGACCGCAGCAAGCTCTTCCAACTCATTGACCAGGCCTTGGCCGACACCGCCAACTCCAAACCCGCCCCCGCCAAAACGCCGGTGAAGAAACCCGCCGCGCCCCCGGCGAAGAGGCCCGCCGGCAACTGACATCCGCCACGCTCTGAAGCACAAAACGGCGCACCCGCTCTGCGGTTGCGCCGTTTTACGTTACGGCATTTCAGCTGTCTTCTCTGTTAGTAGCTGCTATTGAATGTGCAGCTCGGCACGCTGCCGCTCGTGCTCCAGGTGGAGGTGGTCACGTCCGTGCCGCTGGGCGTGATGTTTGAGTTATCCAGATACACCGTCGCATACTCATCGCTCTTCTGCGTGGTGGAATCCAGGCTGATGTTCGCCAGATACACCTGCGCCAGATTGCTGGAGTTATATCCGTAGAACGTTGACGAACCGCTCAACGAGCTTTCGGACTTAAGCCCGTTGACGATGATGTCCTGGAATGCCGGCGTACCCGAGTTGCCGCTGCAACTGCCGTAGTAGGCGTCGATGATGATCAGGTGCCCCACGTTATAGAGGCAGTTGTTCTGATAGGTCACCTGCTTGGTCAGGCCGCCGCATGTTTCATCCGACTTGACGCGGGCGCCGTTGTTGCTGCCCGAGGTGTTCCCTGACAGGTCCTTTCCATACACATAGTTGTTTTTGAACAGCACATTGGTCACGCCATACATCGTCTGGCTTCCAATCGACATGCCGTGCGTGCCATAGAACTGCGAGTTCTCCACCGTGATGTTAGACGCCGCGCCCGAGTTTGTCTTCACCGCGATGCCATCGTCGCCCGCTTCCACCGAGCAGGTGTTCACGGTGACGTTGGTGATGCTGTCGATGTCGATGCCGTCGGCATTGCTGCGGGTTGCGGGAGTGCGGAAGGTCACGCCCCATACCGTGGCGCCGCTGCCGCCTTCCATGTAAAGGGCAGGGTGCTTGGATTGATTCAGGCTGATGTCGTAGATGATGAGGTTGGTCGTGTTTTTGGACTGCACCAGACGCGGCGTGCCGCTAATGGCGCTAAGGTCTCCGCGGCCGTCAATTGTGCCCGGTCCGCCGATAAACGAGTTGCTGCCCTCGACTAAAACCAGCTCCGACTGGCTCGAGTAGCTGTTGCTGCCTTCCAGCGTGACGCCGCTGTTGATGACCAGGCCCTCGCCGTTCACCGTGATCAGGCCGGTGTAAAAAGCGTTGTACGAGCCCGATGCGGCCAGCACCACGCTATGGCCGGTTCCGGCGCAAGCAGTCAGCGCCGCCTGCACCCGGCTGGTGTCGTCTGAGCTGGGCGGCGACGAGCGCTGCGAGGTGGTGAACTGGGCTGTCAGCGTCTTGCAGACGGTTGGAAAGCCGGGCTGGCTTACGCTCCGGCTGTCGCCGGTAGCATAGGTTTGCGCGCCGGCGCATACTGCCAGGAACAGAACAGCTGCGGCGGCGAAATGGATCATACGTGTGTACTTCATGGGGGATCTCCTTTGAGGATACTTCTGAGGATACTTCGGTTTTAGAGCGATGCAAACTTGTCAGACCACTCCAGCCGCTGAGCTTAGTGTTATCAATAAATAGTTGTCAACAGAGTAAGTAATATATTCTGTGGATAATATGCGATTTCTTCGCGGCGGCGAAAGCGAGAGATACAATCAGTTACTTCATTCTATCTGCAACTAAGATAACTTTATTCGAATAAGAGATATGCAAATTGACTTATAATGATGGAGTTATATGCCATTCGCGCTGCCTCTGCATCCGGGCGCAACTTACCTCTTCATGCGGGCGGGCCGATAACTCCGCCCGTCCGCATGAGTTTTTCTTTCATCTAACTCAACGCTTATGCGCGAAAATTTAGTTGCAGAGATTGAATGTTAGTAGCTGGTATTGAAGGTGCAGCTCGGTACGCTGCCGCTCGTGCTCCAGGTGGAGGTTGTCACGCCCGTGCCGCTGGGCGTGATGTTCGAGTTATCCAGATACACCGTCGCATACTCATCGCCCTTCTGCGTAAGAACTCCCAGATCGATGTTGGCCAGATAGACTTGCGCCAGATAACTGGCGCTGTAGCCTGCAATCGTCGAGTATCCGCTCGTCGATCCCGAGGATAAGACGCCATTGACGATGATGTTTTGAAACTGCGGTGTGCCAGCAACGCCTTTGCAGCTCCCGTAGTTGGGGTTGAGCGTGATGTAGTGCGTCACGCCATAGAGGCAGGTATTCAGATATGTCACCTGCTTGACCAAGCCGCCGCATACTTCATCCGTCTTGATGTTGATGCCGTTGTCGTCCGATGAGGATATCCCCGTCAGATCCTTTCCGTAGACATAGTTATTCTGGAACAGCACATTGGTCACGCCATACATCGTCTGGCTTCCAATTGACAGCCCGTGCGTGCCATAGAATTGCGAGTTTTCCACCGTGATGTTGGACGCCGCGCCGGAATTCGTCTTCACCGCGATGCCGTCGTCGCCGGCTTCCACCGTCGAATTATTGACGGTTACATTCGTGATGCTGTCGATGTCGATGCCATCGGCATTCGAGCGATTTGCGGGGGTGCGAATGGTGACGCCCCATACCGTAGCGCCGCTGCCGCCCTCCATGTAGAGGTTGGGGTGCTTGGCCTGCTGCAGAGTCACATCGTAAATGATGAAGTTGGTTGTGTTGCTCGTCTGTACTATACGCGGTGTTCCACTGCTGAGCAGGTCTCCACGGCCGTCGATGGCGCCTGGTCCGCCGATAAACGAGTTGGCGCCCTCGACATAAACCAGCTCCGCCTGGCTTCCGTAGCTTTTATTGCCTTCCAGCGTAACGCCGGAGTTGATGACCAGGCCTTCGCCGTTCACCGTGAGCATGGCCGTGTAAAAGGCGTTGTACGATCCCGAGGCCGCGAGCACGACGCTCTTGCCTGTTCCGGCGCAAGCGGTCAGCGCCGCTTGTACTCGGGTAGTGTCATCTGTAGTTGGAGGCGACGAGCGCTGCGCGGTGGTGAACTGAGCCGTGAGCGTATCGCATACGGCTGGAAAGCTGGGTTGGCTTACGCTGCGGCTGTCGCCGGTGGCATAGGTTTGCGCGCTGGCGGATGCTGCCAGGAACAGAACAGCGGTGGCCGCGAAAAGGGTCAAGCAATTGTACTTCATGTGTGAATCTCCTTTTGTGGTGCTGCGGTTTTGAGCGATACAAGAACCCGCAGGCGGGCAGATTACTCCGCCCGCACGCATGGTTCGATCCGCTTGAATTAGAAGGAGCAGGTGGGAACGCTGCCGCTCAATGTGAAGGTGCCGGTTGTTACATCTGTGCCGCTCGGCAAGAAGCCATCCACGTTATCCAGGTCAACGATGGCGTCCTGGTCGGTATTCTGTTTGTTCGTGTCCAGAGCAATATTGGCGACATATGCGTTAATCAAGTAGCTCGCGCTATAGCCTCTGAACCGCGAATACGCGTTCTTGGTATCTGAACTGGTTGATACGGCTCCGTTGACCACAATGTTAGTGAAAACTGGAATGCCAGAGTTACCGGAGCAACTCCCGTAAGCAGTGTCCAGAACAATCAGGTGCTTGATCCCTGTCATGCAGGTATTGGTATAGGTGACT
>Ga0302319_10023954_pt1 | contig 10879 bp, 7 predicted proteins | sample Bog_T0_2_FD_203319 | JGI IMG/M metagenome (GOLD analysis project Ga0302319, IMG submission 203319) | Peat permafrost microbial communities from Stordalen Mire near Abisko, Sweden - Bog_T0_2 | ecosystem: Environmental > Terrestrial > Soil > Wetlands > Peat | place: Sweden: Abisko, Stordalen Mire... | reverse complement strand
TGTAACGGATGATGTTGCGTAAGATCAACTCCCCCTCGCGCCCCGCGTCACAAGCGTTGATCAGCGCGGTCACATCCGGTCGTTTGATGAGCTTTTTTAGCACTTTCAGGCGGTTCTCGCTCCGCTCGATCGGCTGCAAATCAAAGTGTGGCGGTATCACCGGCAGACATTTGAAGGTCCACTTGCCTTTCGCCGCCTCCACCCCGTCGGGACATACCAACTCCAGCAAATGCCCAACGGCCGACGAGATGACGTACTGGTCATTTTCGAAGTAGTCTTCGTGCTTTTGAAATTTCCCGAGCGCCTTGCTGATGTCGCTGGCGACGGACGGTTTCTCGGCGATGATAAGGGTCTTGCCCATGTTGCGCGCTCTTCTTTACGCCGCGAGACACCGTTCGCGCAACTTAATTTTTTCAAAACCCGGAATATCCCTGGCCGCGGAATCGCCTGTTTTAAACTGCCAGCCACCACCGCGCTTTCCTCGGAACCCGCGGTATTGGTCTGCGTTACCTCCTCCAGGGACCCCATATTGGAATGAACTTTTGTGATGTTATCAACCGTGCGGGTCGATGCGTTCAGCACGATTTTACTGTGTTCCGCAACTTCCTTGGACTGCGATTGGATTTTGCCAAAGGTTTCCAAAGTCTTGTGGCTTAAATGCGCCCGGTGATCCATACGCTCATACTTGCTCGGTCGACGGTGGCCTGGATGGTTGCTCCGGTGGCTTCCGCCTGGGTCTGGCTGTGACTCTCCATGTCGCGAACGTGCTCCACCACGTCGCTTAGGGCCGGCTCCAGCTTGGCTTCCTTCAACTGCATGGCGTTCTGTGCCTCAGGCTAGCGCTTGGCCGCAAACAGATAATGTCCGGATTCCACGCGCACAACCGCCAGGTTCCCTGCCGTTTGGAGCACGGTGACGCCTTCGTCCAGGCTGATGGGTTTTCCGCTTTCGGTGACCGATTTAGTATCGCTCGTTGGCAGATGGATGGTGGCGCTGGAATTCGGAGGCACGGTCACTTCCAGCTTCAGTAAATCTCCCTTCTTTTCCCAGCGGCTCTTGATCTGCCCGTAGGGCGACTGGGTGGAACCTTCGGCAAACGTCAGATCGCCCGTCACCAGCGGCTCGATGAGGAACGATTGGTAGCCAGGATGCCCGGGATCCGGGCGGATGCCGGCGACGTCCTTCATAAACCACGACGCTATGCCCGTGTAGCAGGTGTGGACGCGGCTGGTGACATCCACATTCCAGTATTCCGGCCAGGTGTTTTCACCGCGTTTCAGAAAATAGCCGTAACTCGGTTCCTCCGTCCTGGCCAGGGGCCCAAACGCCAGTTCCGGATGGGGCGAATCTTCCACCAGATATTTCAGCAACACCGGCAACCCTGAACTGCCCATGTCGAAATAGGGATGGGTCGTAAATTCCTGTTCCAGCGTGCCTTCGACCGCCGGACGAAGCTCCCCCGGAACGATGCCCGTCAACAACGCAAACGCCTGGCGGACCTGGTTTCCGCCACAATACAGGTCGTTGGTTGGGTTGAAAAACGCCCGGTTTATCCGCGGCTTCAACTCGTCCAGCCGCCGCCGGTAAAGCGCCACGTCCTCAGGATGGTTCAATGTCTGTGCCAGGTTGATAAACGTTTCCAGATTGAAGGCATATACGCAATTGTTGAAATACTGCGCTTCCGGCGAACCGCCCCGTTCCCGGCGCTGTCCTGGCGCGGCCCAGTCCCCGAGAAATTTACCCCAATGATTCGCGTAGTTTTGCAACAAACCGTCCTGGACCCGGCCGGCGAGGAATTCCAGCCAGCGCTTGCTGGAAGGATAATTCAATTCCAAAACCCGCCGGTCGCCAAACGTCTCGTAGTGTTCCCAACTGATATTGAGTCCGCAGCTGCTCCACATAGGTCCCCCATAGTGCTCGTTAATCTGCGGTGCAGTATGATTGATCCAGCCATTGGTTTCCTGCACATCCGACCAGTCGCGCACCAGATTTGCGTAAAACGCGCCCGAGTCATAGTTGGGCAGGCCTATGCCCCACGCTGTGGCAAAACTCTCCTCGCCATACCCCAGCCGTTCCCGGTGCGGACAATCCGAGGTGTAGCCCTCCACCGTGTTGCACCGGTACGTCCACAGGTCGGTCTCATAGATTCGGTTGAACAATTCCTCGGAACAATCGAAATGACCCGTGCGCCGGAAATCCGTGCCGATCGCGTAACCAGTGATATCGGATGGCTGGGGCGGTTGTTTCAGCCCCTCCAAGGTGACGTACCGGCCGCACGCATAATTAAAGCGGTTTTGAAATGCCTCGCCGTTCCTGCCTTTGGCCACATATTCGCTGCGCTGCCCAAAATCCTGCGCCGTGTCGCTGCGATTGGCCACCTTGATCGTCACCCCATCGCCGGCAGCCAGCCCGTTAAACTTGATTTCCAGCCAGCCGGAGAAATTTCGGCCGAGATCCACCAGATACGTCTGGTTCGTCGGCGCTCTTTCCCGTTTCACCGATAACGCCTTGAAGGCTTCAATCACACGCGTCGCCGGGATCATTTGGGCTGACAGCGTGGCGTCAATCGTGGTCGCGGTGGCCATCGGCCACGCGCTATCGTCGAATACCACCGCATTCCACCCGGGAAGGTATTTCCGGGCATCCATCTTCTCGCCCCCATTGTCCATGAACATGGTTTTACCCGAGTTTTCACTCGAACTGACCGCGCTGCGCCAAGTCGTGTCACTCGCCACCGATATGGGCTTGCCCCCCCGGGTCAATCCATTCATTTGCACGCGCAACGCGGGATGGGTCTTGAAAAAGGAATAGCGTGACCAGCCCGGGCCGGTCCACAGGGCAATCGTATTCGTTCCCGCCTTCAGCAGTGGCGCCGCGTCGTAGGTCACATAAAACACCCGCCGGTCGAGGCGGGTCAACGCCGGGGCCAGGATGCGGTCGTCCACCTTCTGTCCATTAATGTAGAGCTCGTGATAGCCCACCGAGGCCACATGGATGAAGGCCGATGCCGCAGCCTGGTCCAGGACAAAATCTTTGCGGTACCAGATATGTTTCTCCGCCGGAGCATTGGGATGCTTGATCCACGGTCCGGTCCAATCGACGGGCGATAACAAGCCCAGGGAAAAACGCGCCGTCGAACTCCAGTCGGATGGTTGTCCCGCCTGGTCGAACACCCGTACTTTCCAATAACAGTCCTGGTCGGAAACCAGCTGGTGTCCGCCATAGGCGACCAGGCTGGACTGCGGCGAGGTGACAATCCCGCTGTCCCACAAATCGGCGCGGCCCGTTTCCAGCAGGGATTTCCGGCTGGCCACCAGCACCCGATAGGCCGTCTGCTTCTGGCCCCGCACTCCGGCCAGCGCCGGTAGCTTCCAGCTCAGGCAGGGCGCCGCGACATCAATCCCCAGCGGCTCCGTAAGATATTCGCATTGCAAGTCCCATGGACATAGGGAATCGGAGGACAGATCGCCGGGAAATCCCTGGGCGCAGGCGGTCAGCAGACGGGTAACCACCAGGACGGCGGCTCCGAAGCGGATAAGATTCTTCATAAAAACGATTTAACGGCTCGGCGTGTGTTGGCCTACAGTTAACCGTCCAACGATTCATCCGTCAAGCGCGCCAGGCTGCAAACCAGACTCACGGGGCCCAACTCCATACCGGTAAGATAACAAGTTATATTAGGTCCAGCGGGTGCGGTCGCAAAAAGATCACCTCGGGCTTTTAGTTGACAAAGTGATTGACTCCTGCTAATTAATAGTTCACTAAATAAATTAGCCCTGACGATGCATAAAGTTGTTTCAGATGAACGGAAGGTCCGGCGACGGCACTCCCCCCTTGCTGACGATGACCCCGTATCCGCCAGAATGTGGTCGCCGGTCAAACTAGGTAAAACCAAATTCTCAGACCCGGATGCTCGGATTTATCATTGGGTAAATCCAGGTAAAACCAAAACGGAACCTATCGCATTCAACCAACTCCTCGGATTTCGGTCTGGTCACTTGATCCAGCGTCCGTGCTGGAACCAGCAAGCGGTAAAACCAGGTAAAACCAAAGTGGCCGGCCTGGGCTTTCTCCTCCGGTCATCCTAATGCATAAGCTATTGATCTCAAATGGAGTATGAAATTTACATGCCGTAAGTGGTTGATTTTACCGGGACTTATGCCCGATGTTCCCATCAAATGCCTCGGTTTTCTTGGCTTTTCTGCCTCATCATGCCCGGGTGATGATCGTCAATCGGAACCATAAATCCTGTTTGAAGGTATTTGGCATCAAGTTTGAACGGCTTGGCGGCTTGTCAAATCGAATTCTCTGGTTTACTTTTCCGTTAATGTCGTTTAAGCAACATCTTGTCATAGTCGCCCTGCTTGGTTGCGGAACCCATTTTATTTTTGCCGACACCATCCAGCTCAAGGACGCCTCATCCATCACCGGCAGGATCCTCGAGGAAAAATCTGATGCGCTCGTCGTCGACGTGGGTTACACCGCCTTGATGGTTCCCCGCAGCGCCATTACCAGCGTAGCCAAGGCCGCTGCCGGCGCTAATGTCGCCAGTGTGGCTGCCGCCGGAACCGCCGCCGGACAGTTTTATTCCGCCGTGACCAGGTCCTCCCCCGCGCGCGATGTCAGCTCGCTCGTCAAGCAGATCGGTGAGGCGGTCGTCCAAGTCAAGACGCCCGGCGGATTGGGCTCGGGCTTTTTCATCAACGAAAACGGTTATTTGATCACCAATTTCCACGTCATTGAGGGCGAAACCGAAATTTCCGTGGAAGTTTATCAGCAGCACGATGGCCAGCTGGACCGGGAGACCTACAAGCAGGTCAAAATTATCGCCATCAACAAATTTCACGATCTCGCGCTCCTGCAAATCGAGGACAAGGACGCGCCGAAGTTCAAACCTGTGACGCTCGGCAGCGCGGACGCCCTGAATGTGGGCGACGGCGTTTTTGCCATCGGTAGCCCGCTTGGCTTGGAACGTACCGTGACCCAGGGTATTTTAAGCACCAAAACCCGCCAGCTCGAGGGTGAGCTGTATTTGCAGACCAGCACTCAGATCAACCCTGGCAACAGCGGCGGTCCGCTCTTCAACCTCGCCGGCGAAGTTGTCGGGGTTACCAACATGAAGATCACCTTCGGTGAAGGCCTCGGCTTTGCCATCCCCGTGGAATTGGTGAAAAGCTTCCTCGACCATCGCGATGCCTTTGCCTATTCCACCGACAATCCGAATAATCCCTTCCGCTATCTCGAACCCCCGAGCCGCACCAAACAGAAAGTGGAAGCTAAATAAATCCTGGCGGTCATAACCGCCAACCACACCGTTCCCGAAATCCTACCTTCCCAATGACAACAAAATTTGTGCGTCTTGCCGTTGCGGCATTTTTACTGACCGCGTTCCGGCTCCCGGCTGCCATCTCTCCCGCGGAAAATCTCTTGCCGGCCGACACCCTGGGTTTTTTTGCCGTGCCGGACTGTGCCGCTGCCCGCACCGCAGCCAAGTTCTCGGCCAGCTGGATGTTTTGGGGGGACCCTTCCATGCGGCCGTTTCGCGACAAGCTGGTGGCCAAATGGAACCAACAGTTCATCGCGCCGATCGAACGCGATCTGGGGATCAAGGTCGCTGATTTCACCGACCTGCCGCAGGGTCAGTTCACCCTCGCCGTGACTGTCAATGGCTCCAACGGGCATGATGACATCCCGCCAGGCCTGCTGCTCCTGCTGGACGCGAAGGATAAAACCGATGCCCTCAAGACCAATCTCGCCGCGCTCGTCAAGAAATGGACCGATGCCGGACGCGCCTTGCGGACCGAACAAATCCATGGCCTCACCTTCACGGTGGTGCCGCTCACCAGCAATGATTTCGCCGGTATCCTGCCCAAAAAACCGGCGGTGTCGGAAATCGACAAGGAACCAGCCAAGCCCGCAAAACCGGGCCAGATTTATTTCACCCAGTTTCAATCCCTGCTCGTGGTTGGCAATTCTTCCACCGCCGTCGAGTCCGTGGCGGCGCATCTGACCGGCGGCAACGTGCCCGCCATTGCCGATAATCCCGTCTTCGCCGCCGATAAACCGGCGCAATTCCGCGACAATCCGCAATATTATGGCTGGTTCAATGGCAAGGCGTTTTTCGATCTCGTCGGCCAGGCACCCGCCAGTGATGACGCGGAGGCAGCGCCTTCGCCCTTACCAGGCTTGACCACGGCGAAGGCCTTCGGAGCGCTCGGCCTGGGCGGCATGAAATCCGTCAGCATCGCCGTGCGGGAAACGCGCGAAGGCGGCACGTTCACCCTCCACATCTCCGCCCCGGAATCCGCTCGCACCGGCCTCCTGAAAATCATCGCCATTCCGCCCAAGGACGCCAGCGTGCCCCCGTTTGTGCCCGCGGATGCCGTGAAATTCACCCGCCTCCGCCTGGATGGCAAACAGACTTGGGCTGAATTGCAGAAGATGGTGGCCGGCTTGTCCCCCAGTGGCGAGGCCAGCTTGAACGCGCTGATTAACGTCGCCAATTCCATGGGCCAGCAAAAGACCCCCGGTTTTGACATTCGCACGGATCTTTTCGGCAACCTGAACGACGACTTCATCACCTATCAGAAACCCGCTTCCGGCAACTCCCTGGCGGAATTGGGCTCACCCCCCACCATCTACCTCATTGCCGTGGCCAATCCCGACGCGATGATGAATGCCATCAAGACCCTGGCCGGACTCAGCAATCCCCAAGACAGTGAGCCCCAGCCCCGGGAATTTCTCGGCCGCAAAATTCACACCATCTCCCTGAAACCCGTGCGCACGGCCAGCGGGGCGGAGACCCGTTCGCTCTATGTTTCGTCCAGCGGCGGCTATCTCGCCCTGAGCACCGACAGCGCCATTTTGGAGGAATTTCTGCGCAACGCCGATGGCCAGAACAAGGCCCTGCGCGATAATGCCGGGCTGGCCGACGCCATGCAACACCTCGGTGGCGCCGGGGGCGGCTTGTTTGGCTTTGAAAACCAACGGGAAGGAATGCGCGTCGCCTTCAAGGCATTCAAAAACACCATGACCGCCGATATCGCTCTCAAAATGTTCCCGCCCGCATTCCGCGAGTGGCTCGACTTCAGTCTGCTGCCGGACTACGAGTCCGTTTCAAAATATTTTTATCTCTCCGCCTTCGTGGGCGGGGCCAACGCCGACGGCCTGACTTTTACCTTCTTCAGCCCCCGACCGCCGCAATTGAATTGAGCCGGGGTTTGTTGATTGCTGTCGCGATTGCCCGCCGATACCAAGAGGATGATTTGGAACCAGTGGTCACTTTGTCCGCCGAGGCGAGCATCCCTCCCCGCCCTTTTTTGAATGCATGGGATTTGCCATCGCTCACGAGCAATGCGTCGAGTTCCGGGGCGTCAGGTTTCAGAATTTTGCAATGGAGCGGCATCTTCTGTTTATGATTTCGCCGGAGCCCCTAACGCCCGCTGATTTCCGTTCTCCGCCCCGATTTGCTGCTGGATCAGGGCGCAGATTTTTTTGGACCAGCTGGTCAGCGTCTTGGGATTGCGGCCTTCCACCAGCAGGCGCACCTTGGGTTCGGTGCCGGAGTAACGCAGCAGGAGGCGTCCGCCCTGTGCCGATAATTCTTTTTCGGCCGCTGCCAGCAACCGGCTCAGACCCTCCAGTTGCTCAAAGGGCTTTTTCTCCCGCACCTTGATGTTGGTCACCTGTTGCGGAAAGCGCGTCCAGCAACACGTCAGCCTTGAGAGTGGCGTGCCCCGGCCTTTGAGCAGGCGAAGGATTTGGAGCGCGGCCACCAGGCCGTCGCCGGTGGTGCTGTAGTCGCGGAAGATCAAATGGCCGCTCTGCTCGCCCCCGAAGTTGAAGCCGCCCTGAAGCATCGCATCAATGACGTGCTTGTCGCCCACTGGTGTGCGCAACATTTTCCCGCCGGCCTGCTTGATGACGGCCTCCAGCCCGGCATTGCTCATCACCGTGGCCACCAGCGTTTTCTTGGCAAGCGATTTTTCCGCCAACATCCCGAGGGCGGTGATGGCCATAATGTCGTCCCCATCAATCAAATTGCCCTTTTCGTCGCACAGTAACACCCGGTCGGCGTCCCCGTCATGCGCAATGCCGATGCTCGCGCCGTGTTCCACGACTTTTTGGCACATCGCTAGCGGATGGATGGAGCCGCAGTTTTCATTGATGTTTTTCCCGTCCGGTTGGTTGCCATAGACAATGACTTCCGCGCCCAACTCGCGCAGGACGCAGGGCGAAGCCTTGTAGGCCGCTCCGTGCCCGCAGTCGAGGACAATTTTAAAGCCCTCAAGTGTCGAACCCTTGGGAAAGGAAGACTTGGCAAATTCAATGTAGCGGCCGAGGGCGTCGTCGATGCGCACGGCCTTGCCGATGTGCTCGGCGCTCGGGCGGATGTTTTCCACCTCTCCGGAGAAGACGAGTTCTTCGATGCGGTTCTCAATCCGGTCGTCCAGCTTATAGCCGTCGGCGCGGAAAAACTTGATCCCGTTGTCCGTGTAGGGGTTGTGCGAGGCAGTGATGACGATGCCGGCGTCGGCGCGCAGGCTGCGGGTGACATAAGCCACTCCCGGGGTGGGCAGGGGACCAATAAAGAGTACGTCAACCCCCATGGAAAGAATGCCCGAGGAAATGGCGTTTTCCAGCATGTAGCCCGAGAGGCGCGTGTCCTTGCCGATGACGATCTTGTGTTTGCCGCGCCCGCGCGCCTGTGATTCCAGATTCTTGAAAACATGGGCGGCCGCGCGGCCAAGTTTAAGGGCCGTCTCGGCGGTCACAGGTTCCACGTTGGCGGTGCCGCGCACACCATCGGTGCCGAAGATTTTCTTGGGCAAGGTCATGCCGACAATAAAGCAGGATTTGCCAGGGGGAGAAAGGCAATTTCACGGTTTCGGTGGCACAATGACCCTCACCTTGGTGGGAACCACCTTGACCAGGGTCACGCCGCCGGGCACGGACACGTCCACCTCCACGGGCTCCGAGAATCCGGTGGCGGGATCCAGGTTGGAGAGATCCACCGTCACGCGAATCTGGTTGGCCTCCAACACCGACATCACGTTGGGCGGTCCGTTGACGGTGACCGAGACCTTGTCGGGATTCACGTGATAAAGGTGCATGTCTGCCGCGGAGGCTACAATGAGCACCGGCAGTTCACCGTAGGTTACCGGGACATCGGAAAGATCGGCCGGCTGGGGCTCCTCGATGAGCTTGTCCACGGTAAACCAGATGAACGCGGCCAGCACAAGCGAAAACAGTTTCCACCAGAAGTCTTTGAATAGAAGATCACGCATGGCTATCCGAAGTTATTTTTTGGCCCCCGGGCGCGATTCGTGTTTGGTGATGACGGCCGGGCCCGCTGGACGTTTCGGCCGGAACTGCCGGCGCAGCCACTTGGCCATGCCATGCGTTTTCGCCGGGCGCAGGACGACCGAGGTCAGGAAGGCCCGCAATTCCTCCAATGTTACTCCGCGGGTCAGCTGGCCCTTGTAAGCATAGGAAATCATCCCCGTCTCCTCGGATACCGCCACGATGGCCGCATCCGTTTCCTCGCTCAGCCCTATCGCTGCGCGGTGGCGGGTGCCCAGCGATTTGTTCAGGTCCGTGCGCTGGGTCAGCGGAAAGATGCAGGCCGCATAGGCAATGCGGTCGCCCTTGAGAATCACCCCGCCGTCATGCACCGCGTTGTTGGGGAAGAATATGGTCTCCAGCATTTCCGGCGTGGCGTCGCAATCAACCTTGATGCCGGACTCGACCGCCTCCTGTAACTGGATCGACTGTTCGATGGCTATCAACGCGCCGATTTTCACCTCCGCCAGGCGTTCGCAAGTCTGGATGATGACCTCGATGGCCTCGCGCTGCTCGCTGGTAGAGGCGAACAGCGGCAGGTTGCCCAGTTCCGCAAGCATGCGGCGCAGCTCCGGCTGAAATATCACCAGGGCGCCGCCGGCGATGAAGACCGAGGCGCTCCCGAGCATCCAGCGGAGGACTTTCAGGTGAAAAATAGTGGTTACCAGCGTGAGGGCGAGCAGCACGATTACGAAGCCAATCACCACCGGCCAGCCACGCGTCCCCCGCACGAACTTGAAAACAAAATAGATCAGCACGGCGAGAATGAAAATCTCCACCATCGGCTGCCAGCCCTTTTCGAGATCAGTCCACATGTGTTGTTCGCAAAATCGCCTCGGCCATGCGCACCGCCTGCACCGTGTCGCCCACGTCGTGCGTGCGGATGATGTTGACGCCGGAGCGCACTCCTAAAATCGCGCAGGCCAGGGATGCGGGCAAGCGTTCATTCAATTTTGCTCCGGTCAATTTTTCGATGAACGATTTGCGGGAAACGCCCAGCAGCAGCGGTCGGCGCCACTTTGTAAAACTTTGCAGGCCGGCGAGCAACTGTAAATTGTGTTCCAACCCCTTGCCGAAGCCGATGCCCGGATCGAGCACCACCTGTTCCAGCGACAGGCCCGGCTCGGTTGATAGGCTCGCCAGCCGCTCAGAAAAGAATTCGCCGACTTCGCGCACCACGTCGGTGTAAACCGGCTTTCGCTGCATCGTTACAGGTGTGCCCCGGGCATGCATCAACACGTACCCCGCCTGGTATTCGGCAACGATGCTTCCCATTTCGCGACCGTTACGGAGAGCGCCCACATCGTTGATGATGCTCGCGCCGGCGGCCAGCGCCGCGCGGGCCACCGCCGGCTTCAGGGTGTCAATCGAGAGCGCTACCTTGGTGGTGGTCGCAAGTCGCTCCATGACCGGAATGACCCGGCGCAATTCTTCCTCTTCCGGCACGGGCTCCGCACCCGGGCGGGTGGATTCGCCGCCGATATCCAGGATTTCCGCGCCCTGCGCCACCAATTCCAGGGCGCGGGCCACCGCCGCC
>Ga0302319_10023953_pt1 | contig 10879 bp, 7 predicted proteins | sample Bog_T0_2_FD_203319 | JGI IMG/M metagenome (GOLD analysis project Ga0302319, IMG submission 203319) | Peat permafrost microbial communities from Stordalen Mire near Abisko, Sweden - Bog_T0_2 | ecosystem: Environmental > Terrestrial > Soil > Wetlands > Peat | place: Sweden: Abisko, Stordalen Mire... | reverse complement strand
ATGGGTAAGAAACCTCGTTTAATGTTTGGCTCGGTCCGAAGGTCTTGACCCGTCGAACCATTGAAGGTTTGGTGGCCCTCGATGTTTTTCTGGAGGGCATCCTCACTGTTGGTTGTATATATAGCCTTCAATGTCCCGGCTGTACTAGCGCAGGATGCCGGGGTTGCAAATATGGCCAAGGTGATCGAGAAGGAGGGGCGAGTGACTGTTTCCAAGGCGGGAGCAAGGACGCAGGCCGCCATTTTGGAGATGGCTTTGACGACAAACGATAGGCTGCGCACCTACGAGCTTAGCCGTGCTGTGCTAGAGATGTCGCCGGAATGGTTTGCGCGCATAGACGAACGAACCGACGTCGAGATCATTGGGAGCTCGAATCGGAGCAACTCAGTATATTCGATCAACTTGCTGCTCGGAAACGCCCTCATCAATAGTCGTGAGCAAAAGGGCGATCCCACCGTGAAAACGCCGTCGCTCGATGTAGCCCCACATGGAACCGAGTTCGCGATTCACGTCGATGGGAACGGTAAGACGCTCATTAAGGTGTTCGAAGGCGAGGTTTCTATGAGTAACGAAAAGGGAGCATTGACGCTTGAAGCTGGCCAATCTGGAGGAGCCGCACGCGGCGAGGTGCCGCACCGAACTGCCGAAATAGAGACGCGAGATATTATACAATGGGCGCTTTATTATCCTGCAGTTGTAGCACCCGAGGACCTGGAATTGAGCGCTGACGAGAAGCAGCAACTCGGCCCGTCACTTGAAAAGTACACCGAAGGCGATCTCCTTGCGGCCCTCGATCATTACCCTACGGGCAATTCTTCGAAATCCGGACCAGTGTGCATCTATCACGCTGCCGTGCTTCTGTCCGTTGGCAGAGTAGCCGAAGCCCGTTCAATCCTCGCGGGCGCGCCTGAAGAATCCCAAGGCCGGAGGGCCATCGAGAGGATGCTTAAAGCGGTAGCCGAGCCGAGAGTCCAGGCCCCTGTTTTTCCAATCGAATCTGCAAGCTGCGGATTGGCGGAAAGCTATTTTCAGCAGGCAATGCACAATTTGCCGGGGGCCCTGAATGCAGCTCGACGGTCTACAGAACTAGCTCCTAGTTGCGGTTATGCATGGACTCGTCTTGCCGATCTTGAGTTTTCTTTCGGGCATACCAACAGAGCCATCAAGGCCCTCGACAAAGGATTGAAATGGACCCCGCGAAATGCAGAGGCGTGGGCGCTTAAGGGGTTTCTATCGACCGCACAAAATGAAATTGACCCAGCGCGCGATGATTTCCTGCGGGCAATTGATATCGACGGCGCGTTGGGCGACGCTTGGCTGGGACTCGGCCTCACGTCGATAAGGCGCGGCGACACTGCGACCGGGCTCAAATACATCCAGGTCGCCACAACTGTCGAGCCGACCCGGTCACTTTTCACCGGATATCACGGTCGGGTCCTGAGTTCATTGTATAACAGTGGCCTTGCTAAGAACGAGCTCGAGCTGGCTCACCGGCTTGACCCAGCCGACCCCAACCCACTGCTCTTCCTAGCCTTGAATGACGCGCAGGGTAACAACCTCAACGATGCCATTATGCATCTTGAGGCCTCGTCAGACAGGAATGTAAACCGTTCCGTTTACAGATCCAACGCGCTGTTGAACCAGGACCAGGCAGTGCGAAGTGCCAATCTCGCATCAATCTACTTGGACAACGGGATGTCTGACCTAGCCCTTCGAGAGGCAACCCGTGGCGTTGACGCGGACATACTTAACGCCTCCGCGCATCTGTTCCTAGCAGATAGTTACGACGCCCTGCGAGACCCGCAGCTCATTTCGCTCCGATATGAGGATGCATGGTTTAATGAACGCCTGCTCGCCAACCTGCTTGCCCCAGTGGGGGGCGGGAGCCTTTCCCAGTTTGTCTCTCAACAAGAATATTCAAAATTGCTTACCGGTGACGGACTTACGGGTGATTTGGTCTCAGACCTGCGGAGCGGGTATTCGGATGTGCGCCTCTCGCTCAATTACACTATGGGAATGGTCGAGAATTCGTTGGATATTCACTCCAATCGGGATGACGGATACCGGCCGGACAACGGAAGCGCCATCACAGAGGTCTATTGGAACTTCAAGTACCAGTTTTCCGGTAGCGACATGCTGTACACAATGCTGCAAGGCCAAAAACAGACATCCGCAGATACAACACAGACCTACTCTAATCTTTCGGCTAATGAAGGTGCTGATTACAATGACAAGCAATCGCCAGGCCTCCTCTTGGTGGGTTGGGACCATATCTGGGACTCCGGATCGCGGACGCTGTTCCTCGGAGGAAGGCTTTCGGTCGACGACACGCTCACACAACCCAATGTGGGTATAGGTCTTTTGGTGCGCGGACCATCGTCGCTCGAGCCGGGCTTCATTGAGGCGGGCCCCGACGGCTCGACCATTTATTCATCTCCGAGTCTTCAAAATGCTCAGTCGCCTGGACCGGTGTCAAATGCTGGGCCCTCAAGTCCCGCGGTTTTTTCGCAGGCATTTCTAGGCGCAGTCGAGCCCTATCTTGACGGCGGCGCGATCTCTGAGGTTTCAAAAAATTATTTCGATTCTGCGATGTCCCAGCGATTCACGATCTACTCGTTTGAAATGGAGCACATTTGGAAAACGAGCCTTAATACGGCGATCGGCGGATGGCGCATCCAGGATGGCACTTTCGATTCAAGCGCGATGCTGACGCTCGTAGATCCGTTGCAGAACGTGCCAGTGTATTCAAACCCAGCGGATGGCCAGACCATTTCAAAGGGATTCAATCGAGAAAGCATCTACTTCTACGACTACTTTGATGTGAGCCGCTGGTTGACCCTTATCGCGGGCGCATCGTGGGATCGAATGGTAAGGCCCGATGACTTCCGGATCGCCCCTTTCAGCAACTTGGAACAGCGAGATGAGCGGAGAAATGGCAAAGCCGGATTTACTTTCAGCCCTTCGCGCTGGATCACGATTCGCGGGGCTTATACAGAGGCATTGGGAGGTGTGTCGTTCGACGGCGACGTCCAGCTCGAACCGGTTCAGTTTGCCGGATTCACTCAGGATTTCAGGACGGTGATTTCGGAGTCAATTGTCGGATCCGTTGTTGCGCCCGTGTACCACAGCAAGGGTCTTAGCGCCGAGGGCATGCTTTCACCGCAGACGTGGTGGGTGGCTTCCTTCAACCTGCTCGACGAAAGTGTATCACGGACAGTCGGAGTATTTGATGTCCTTGAGGCGCCAGTGTTTCCACTTGGGGCTGTCGTGCTGCCAGCCAACACGGCGGAAAGCCTAGCATATAAAGAGGGGGTTTTCACGCTCGGCTTGAACCAACTGCTTGGGCGCGAAATAGCCTTCGGAGCCGAGTACAAGGCGACAAGGGCGGAGCTTGCCGACACGTTCCCCGGGATACCCTTGACGATTGACCCGGGCGCTTTTTCATCGAGCGACGATCTGCTTCAAGAAGTCAGATTGAATTTCAACTGGAACGCGGAGGCAGGCTGGTTTGCCGCTTGCGACGCCGACCATTATAAGCAGGACCTAGTTGGTCCGAATGGAGGCCAGGTGGGACCTGGCGACCCAGGCGATTCATTCTGGCAAGTGGACGGTGAAATCGGCCACCGATTTCACCACAATATGCGCAAGGTGAGTCTCGGGGTGCTAGACCTTACGAATAGGGATTTCCGTTTGAGCCCCTTGACCTACTATTCTCCTGACCTGCCTCATTCGCGGACATTTTTCGTCAGGTTCCGGGTTAGTTTTTGACCGCTTCTGAGGCGACTCGGTCGATACAAACGGCATTGGGAGATTTTAATGTGCTGTGTTCCGCGAATTTACGTATTATGTCCGTTTGTATCCTGCAGGACAGGTTGCTCGGGTTGCCGGCGCATTTGCGCAACAAGGCTATGAGAACACTTTCTTTCTTTGCAGCGTCGGTTGTTCTAGTGGCGGCAGCCCGAGCCGACCAGCGGACTTTAGGCAACGGGCCCCAAGGTCCTGTCTTCGAGGCACAGGTGCCCTATAGCCGGTTTTTACAAATCAACAAGGGACAGCGTGAGGATGAGTGGTGTTGGGCCGCCTCGATCTCGAATGTATTTGCTTACTATGGACATCCCGTGAGCCAGCAGAGAGTCGTTCAGCGGCTTTTCGGTGCCGTGGTAGACATGCCAGCGCCTTCCGCGCGGCAGATAGCGGCGCTTCTTGACGTTGATTGGGTGGATGACGGCGGAAGGCCATTTCACTCGAAGTTGACGGCCGCATTCGACGTAATGGCGGGCGTCAACGCCCTTAACAACATGACGATGATCCAGAATCTCCAGGCCAACAGGCCGTTGATTGTCTGCAACACGCACCATTGCATGGTCATTACCGAAATCACTTACACGCAATTCCAAGTCCTATCAGTCGGCGTCTTCGATCCGTGGCCCTATGGTCCTGAGACACATAGCCTCAGCTCCGCTGAAATGGTTCCCGCCCCGGCGGGTCAGCTGATGTTTGTGGGCGCCGTCACCGTTAGCAACTAGGGGAACAGCTTGATGGTTCGTTTGGCGTGACCAGCGGCTCCCGTCTCTCAACCTATCTAAGGGGGCGACGAGTCGGTCTAATGAGTTTGAAGGAGCGGCTGGGCGAAATTTGACGGGTCGGCCGTGACCTGAAGAGACAGTTGCACAATGAGTCGAAACACATCGCGGTTCCACGTCGTTTCGCCGCGGTCTGGATCGTCATCACGATACCGCACAAACCCCGGACGGTCCTCGATCGAATAATGGACGTTCTTATAATCCAAGGAGGCGACAATGCTCCGGCTTGGAAATAGCTCCTCCGTCTCATCGGACACACTTCCAGGCCAAATCAGCTGAAGCGCGGGGTGGTCCTCGAATCTTGGGACGTGGTCCCAACCCTCACTTTCCCTCGTCCGGAAGTCGTCAAAAAGGGCGTAATTCTGCTGTTCGTTTGCCAATGCAAGCATTACGCCCATCAGCGACCTCATAACCAACCTGACATTGTAAGAACCCTTTGCGGTCGTGGAACCTGTGACACCTATCCCATTAGTCACCACGAGGTTGAATTTTTTGATAAGATTGTCCTTTCCCTCATATTCTGTGTCGGGGCCGATTTCCTTGGCAGCCGCCTCAAGGCCCGCGGAGTTCAGCTTGAACAACGTCTGTGTTACCTCCCTACCCAGTTGCCAACTCCCTTGGTTTACTTGCTCGGAAGCATGCTCAGCGGCTCCAGCGACTTGAGACTTGGCCGGTGGCTCCGCCTTGCTCGGGGATTCAGCACTCGGTGTTTGTTTCCAAATCAGTCCTTGCTTGTCCGCAGCAAGTTGCTGCTCCTCAGTTGGCGGACTTGCAAAAATAGTTTCGTCCGCCAGCGGAACGAAGACTTTCGAGATATCCAAATAAAGTATGCCCTTTTTTTGCAGCGTGCGGGCAAGGGCGCAGGCGCGCAGAAAGCGGTCATAATGGCCGTCCTTTTGTTCCAATGGATTATTGACCATCATCTCAAGTTGCTCCCCCGTGCCGATCTTGTTTGCGCCCGCAGGAGTTGCGGCTGGCAGGACCAGCTCCATGCGCTCAATCAGCACCCTCATCAATAGATCAACGGGCCATCCTTCCTCAAAGAGCTCGTAAAAGATCTCGGGCTTGATGGGCGCGAGAAGCTGGGTTGCAAACTTGTCACCGCCGAGGGGAACAAGCGTGAATGTGGGATTGTGGGTGGCGGTTCCGCCAAGCGAGGCAGTTGCGGTCCGGAAATTTGTGGCAGGCGAAGTTATTAAGCCTCTTTCGTGGGAGTCACCTATACTTGCGGTTTCAGTGAAGGTATAACCTGCCAATATCTGCGTAAGCTGGAAAAAGTATATAGGCTCTCGGTTGCTCAGTCGCGCAAGGTTAAGCAGCATCTGCCGATTCTGCGTTTCGGCGTAGGTATCGCTATAGTTGTCGAAAGAGTGCTTGAGTGCGACGGATGCGCAACCCGACATCAGTCCAACAACGGAAAGCGCACACAGAACAATCACCTTTCCCGAAAATCGACGCTTATTAGCAATTGATTCCCGGCGATCGGCCAGAGAGGTGCCTGTTCTCATCGGCGGGAAAGCAATATGGCGGTGTGCTGGCTTGGCAAACTTAATTAAATTTGTATACAGTAATGTGGCGCGGTCCCTTACAATCGGCGCCGCGATCAAAAAAGGTGCTCCTTGGAGACATGTTCCCGGGCATACTGCGTGCCCGACTCTTGCAGGAACGGTATCAGCCTGAGGTTATCCAGAGTCCAGTCACCGTGATACTGCTTGGTCGCGTTCTTAACTTCTTGGTCGGCGTAGTTTCGATCGTATCGCACATAGCGGAAGGCCCGTGGGGAAACAAGGCCCCTAAGAGCAACAAGATCCCCAAGTTCGCGATCGAGTGCCGCTCCGTGTAGGCAGCGCCCGGTTGTCCGGCACAACAAATCCTGCTGCTGGCTGCTGGAATCCATGAGCGATTGAATCATGGCCTTTGCGTGTCCTACGACATGCATGTTTTGTACCGGGCCTTTTCCGTATCTAAGTTTTCGGGAGCCCGTTCCAACGGAGACAAGCAGTAGGTTTTCCTCGCCTATGCTGAAACCAATCCGGTATTCGGGCAGCGTAGCCGTGAGATATGCCAAGTATGAGGGATTATTGTATGGGCTCACGCCGCCGTCTATAAATTGGAACAGCTTCGGCCCGGTCGAGGAGCCAACTTGGATGTCCTGCGGCGGAAAATACGTGGGGGCTGCCGAGCTTGCGCGTACCAGCTTCCAAAGGGGAATCTCCAGGTTGCTCATGCCGGCAGGCCGCTTGCTATAGTGCCCATCAGGATTGTTTGAAACGGGCCATGGCGATCCTGTGGTCGCATTCCGAAGCACAAGGAGGAGGAGATTGCGGATACGCGTCGTGCCGAGGTTTGCGGGAGTGCCGTCCCCCTCCGAGAAATAGCCCTTCAGGAAATTTGAAAGACCATCGCTGCTGAACTTGCTGCTTAGTCTCCGGTACCAAGTCGCCGGCATGAATATGTTGCTAGCTTGGTCGCAATAGAAACGCTCGACCTCGTCGATTGAGGCCCCCCAAGCGACCATAGAGGCGATGATTGCACCGGTGCTTGTTCCGGCAATGAGGTCGAAATGATCGGCAAGTACCCGGCGTTGGCCACCTTCCCCGGTTGCGCAAACCTGCCTCTCGATCTCGCGCAATACCTGAAGTGTGAAGATCCCGTGGATGCCTCCTCCGTCAAGGGTGAGAATTCTCCTCATAGCCGCCTCTTTGTCATGTTCACTTTTCTATTGTTTCCGCACTAATGGCCGCGAACGTAGGTGTGCTTGGAATACCATTCCACTGTTTCCTGGAGCAACGCCTGCTCGATGCGGTTAACGGTCTTGTCGAGAAATATCCCGCTTCCGCTCGTCAGGTTGCCGGTGCAGGCCCGTAAGCATCCACGTTCCTTACTTAGGAACGTGGCCATCGATTGGTAACGCTCGATTCTCCTGTCTAGGTCGAGAGTCGATATAAGCGAGGCGCTCGCGACCGCAAGCATCGGAAGCAGCACTGGAGCCACGCGGGTGGCTGCCTCGATTGAGTCGGGTATCGTGTACTTGTTGAGGAGATGGCCGAGGTGCCAGAATGCGTTCAAGACGGCAAGTATAGTGAATATATAAAAGAGGCACTCAAGAGTTCGGAGCATCGCCCTGGCAACCGCAGCTTTGGACATATAAAAGGATATCTCAGGATCGATCCGATTCTGCTCGTATAACGCAGCAAACTCGGCGACGCCGAGCGGATGCGAGCGAGATGCGCTCAAGTGCAGGATCTGTAGGGAGTCAGTGAGGCGGTCCAGCTCAGGCAGCCTTAGGGAGTTGAGGTATATAAGCGGTCCCGGGAATCCACGCATCGCCAAAACGGATCGGCACAGTTCCGCGCACATGCGCGCAGTTGCCCAGTGTCGTTGCGGCGAAAAAAAGAAAAGGTATAGGGGAAGGCCGAGGCCAAGCAGTAGAAGGCAGATCTTCACCAATATCAGCGGAATCTGAAGATCGGGGCGCAAATAGGCCAGCGACACTGTGGCTATGAGTGTCGCGGCAACATGGGCCGAGAGAACGAGGGTCGCAGTGTAGTGAAAATGCACCTTGGCACTCCGCGATAAACTGCTCGTTTTCTTCTTAAGGGCGGCAACTGCCGGAAGATAAGTTGCCCCGTCATCGAATTCCGCTTCACTGGTCGAAAGTATCTCCTCCAGGGCGCCGTTTGTGGTTTCGGAATTCCAGGATATTTCGGCCGTTTCAGACACGGGCATGTCGCCTATGATGTTGATTTCTATTATCCTCTTCCCGAGGGATTGAGCGAATTTGACTGTCTCCTTTGTCCCGCCCGGCCTTTCCGGTGCCGAGGGGTCGTGGACGGCAATCAGAAGGTCGCTGCCGTTGGCCACCTCAAATCCGCATTCGGAAAATCGCGTTCTTCTCTGAGGGGATTGGCTCGCGACCGTCCGGGCGATCACGTTCGGGCCGGCGAGCAGGGCCTGCGATCGCGCCATAGATTCGACGGACCCGAAATCCGCTACAATAAAGAACGAGTCGGCTGGAGTTGGCAGCACAACCTTGTGGGGAATATTCCTTGCTGCTATTACCTCGGCGAAAACCGTATCTGAGCCCGCTGCGAGCGCGGAATATGCCACAAGGTTTTCCCGAGTTGCCAATTCGGCCTGCAATCGATCGAGCACGTTGTTCAACTGCGAGGCCAGTCTTGCCTCCCGTTCGGAAATTCGGCCCTTTTCATCGGGGCCTTGCAGTCTTCGAGCGCCCACAAAGCCTACGACGAGAAATTCAGGGAAAGGCATCCCGTTGGTCATATCGCAGGTTTGGCTACGCCCGAGATCGTGGCGATTCCGGTTCGGGCGTCGAGAAGCAATCGGGGCCGGATGCAGAACGCGAACAAGGATCAATGATGCTGCGGAACGCCTTCCAGATTGGAAGTTGTGTCACTCCGCATCTGACTGGATGGTCGCGCCGCCACTCTTTAGGAGTTCGGCTTGGTGGTTACAGACCGCCATTCGGGCTGTTCCGAGAGCAGCCGCTCCTCGGTATAACGGACTAGGTTTCGCATGGAAGACACAGTCCGCACAGCTGCGCTTGCGGAAACAGCTGGTGCCCTGAATGACGCGAAACGGGGCACCCCGGGGGGATTCAGGTCCGGCTTTACGCCCGGATCCTGGAACATGCCAGCCGGAAGCCCGTGCTGTCGTAGCTCTCCCTGGGATCGAAGGCTGAGCGGGAGGAGGAGCTGCACCTAAGGGGCTCGCTGTTGCAGCATCCGCCCCGGCTTGAGACGGATCGAACCGCCGGGGCTGCTGCGCCGCCCGCATCGGGGGCGAAGAAGTCCGAACATAGCTCCCAGACGTTCCCTAGCGTGTCGTGGAGCCCCCAGGCGTTCGGCTCCCTAAGCCCTACGATGTGGGTTGTATTGCCGCTGTTTGACTCATGCCAGGCGGCGGCATCGAGCCTGTCTCCGACGGGGTCCGCCTGTCCGGCCCGGGACGCATGCTCCCACTCGGCTTCGGTCGGAAGGCGGTATTCCCAGTCGGGCTCCAATCGGGCGGCCTTCAGTTCGGCGGTGGTCAGCCATGCACAGAAGGCCCGCGCATCGTTCCAGCTGACGCCGACCACCGGATGGCGCCGGTCCTGAACCCAGTCCGGACTGCGCCACGTGACATTGGGTCCGAGTCCGGCGCGGGGATTGCGCCAAGAGAGCCCCTCGGCGCAATCGCCAAGCTCCCACCAGCCGTTCAACCACTGGAACAGTCCGAAGCCGGACTCAGCCTGCGTCACGTGACCAGTCGCATCCACAAAATCAGAAAACCGCCCGACGGTGACGGCGTATTTGCCGATCAGAAAGGACTCCCCATTTGGTGCCGAGCCTCCGGGTGCCACCGAATCCAGCGTCCGTTTCACTGCGCCGGCGTCGCAACCAGGGAAAATGGGAATCATCTCGCGGTCGGTTCCGGCGAACCAGCTTTGTCCAGACATTTTCACTTTGATTCGGGACTGGAAACCCCGTCCCAGATCTCCTGTCTCACTCCGTCCCTCCCGTCTCTGGGTGCCAGCAGGGGATAAAGCCGAACCACCAGTTTCCCCCGCCTCACTTCCCAGTCGATGGTTGACTCGTTCGTCCATTTCCGCAGCAGCCGGCCTGAGTGAACATCGTACACACGGAGTGTCTTCGAATGAACGCCCACATCCCATTCGGTGACTAGCAGGTCGTGGTCCGAGGCGTCCAGCTCGGCCAGGTCCATCTTGCAAAACTTGTCCCCGGAAATTTCCGCGTCGAGAAGGGGAGTTCCATCCGCATCGGAAACCAGCAGGAGGCGCTGGAGATCTCTCGAACGGTCAGGCTGGGACACAATTGCAACGAAGGGTTCATCTTTTGCCACGTCCATGAATGTGATGGCGACCACAATTCCCATCTCGTTCAGGCTGGTCCACAGGGGATCAGGCCGCCCTGAAAGTGCAGTCAGAAGTGCTGCGAAAATCGATGTCTGCAGGATTTTCTTCATATCGACCTCCATAGTTCCGTATCACTCGTGGTCCCTTGTGAGTCAGTCGAACTTCTGCCCGCTGAGCTTGAGAGTCAGACCCTCATATGCATTGCTAGGTTGGAGAGGTTCGCTCCTGTTATTCAGTCCGATGCGCACGGTCAAATCCACGCCACTCTCCAGGGTGTCAGCTGCTGCTCGTGTGAGCAGAAGCACATGCCTATCGCCATTATAGAAATCGGTTTTGAATAGTTGCTCATCGGTTGATTCGGTATGGCACCGATCAGTTCAAGGGAAGTTAGACTACCGACAGTTGTGATGTCGGAGATGCT
>Ga0302319_10023952_pt1 | contig 10879 bp, 12 predicted proteins | sample Bog_T0_2_FD_203319 | JGI IMG/M metagenome (GOLD analysis project Ga0302319, IMG submission 203319) | Peat permafrost microbial communities from Stordalen Mire near Abisko, Sweden - Bog_T0_2 | ecosystem: Environmental > Terrestrial > Soil > Wetlands > Peat | place: Sweden: Abisko, Stordalen Mire... | reverse complement strand
AAGCAGCCGTCACTGAGGCTGGGACATTGTCTTGTGCGGCAGCGAAGCAGGACAAGGCGGCACAGAGGCCGAGAGTCAGCAAGGGGGTGAAGCGGTTCATGGGCCACCCATGTTTACCCGCAATCCAGCAAGTTCGACCGAACGGGACGGGCTAGCCCTCCGCAAGCCACAGATAGGTTCCGTCGTCGTCGGTACCCAGATCAAAAATGGCCTGCCATCGCTCGGCAAGTTCGGCCTCATCGCGGATGATCCGATCGTAGCTCTCCTGGTAAAAGGGGGGGAACCGTTCTCCGCTCACCTTGACGATGGCCTTTCCGGCGCGTCCCTTGGCCTTCTCGACGACATCGCTCAATTCGGTGGGGCGGCCTGCGGTGCCTTCTGGCATTTGAACGATGAGCTCCGTCCGATCTGCGCCCACTGCCACGATGCCGACCTCCCAGCGTGAACCATGAGGTCTGATCAGTTGGGCGAGTAAGGCTCGTCGCTCGTCAGGCCCCAATTCCCGGCGATGACGGAAGGTCACGTAGTAGCGCACGTCATCGGCCCGCCAATGGGGAAGACGCCCACGCCAAATACTGAAATTACGGAACCGCATGGTTACAGCGGTTTGCCGGAATCACGTATTCGCTTGCAAAAGTCGTCCAATGCTTCCCGAATTGGTCGCATCTTGGTTACTCCGACATCGAGAGTCTTGCTCGTATCAAGGACCGAGTAGGCAGGGCGCTTAGCCGGCGTTGGGTACGCATCAGTCTTGATGGCTTCGATGTCGATCGTTTTCCCGGTCCAAGATTCAAGGGCCAAGGTTGCCAACCGATGCCACGACATCACCTCCGGTCCAACCGAATGGTAGATGCCCGGAAACGGATCCTTCTCCATGAGGTCGACAAGGACCTTGGCGAGGTCGGCCGTGTACGTGGGACACCCTACTTGATCGTTCACGACCTTTAGGTGGCGGCCGGCCTCGTAGGCACGAATCATCGTCCTCGGAAAGGAGGGGCCGTTCGCTCCGAAAAGCCACGATGTTCTCACGATCAGTGCCGTCGGCAGGGCAGTCCGCACCGCCTCTTCGCCATCGCGCTTTGTAGAGCCGTAGACCCCGAGCGGCTCAGTTGGGTCGTCCGGGTCGTAGGGTTTACGAGAGGTACCGTCAAAAACAAAGTCGGTGCTGAGGTGGAGGAGTTTAAGCTTCCCGATCGAGCAGGCGCGGGCGAGAAAGGAGGCGCCGATCGTGTTGAGTTCCGCCGCCTTCTGGGGCTCTCCTTCAGCTTTGTCCACTGCAGTATAGGCGGCGCAATTCACGCACCAGCGGGCGTGATAATGGTTCAAAGCAACGTTGGCAACGGAGCTGCTATCCGTGATGTCAAGTTCCTTGATGTCGGTCGCAATGGTCCGATGACCCCGCCCCTCCAATTCGGCGACGAGATCGGTTCCGAGCATGCCGGCGGCGCCGACCACCAGCACGTCCATCAGAGTTTGGCCGCCTTGATGATGTTTTCCCCGTATTCGGCCGTTGAAGCATGTCCTCCGAGGTCTTGGGTTGTGTAGATGCCTTCGCCGCAAACTTTGAGGACGGCGTTCTGAACGCGATCGGCCTTTTCGTCATGGCCGAGGTGCCGCAACATCATGACCGAACTCAGCAGCAGAGCCGTGGGGTTGGCGATTCCTTTACCCGCAATGTCTGGAGCGGACCCGTGCACCGCTTCGAACACAGCGCAATGCTCCCCGATGTTCGCACCCGGTGCGAGACCAAGGCCCCCGACCAGGCCCGCACAAAGATCGCTGACAATGTCGCCGTATAGGTTCTCGGTCACGAGAACGTCAAAGCGCTCGGGGCGGGTGACCAACTGCATACAGCAGTTGTCGACGATCACGTCATCCGCGTGTAACTCTGGGTAGCCGCTCGCAACGTTATGGAAGACCTCAAGGAACATTCCATCGGTCATCTTCATGATGTTTGCCTTATGAACGGCAGTGACCCGCTTACGGCTTTGGCGCCTTGCGAGTTCGAATGCATACTTGCAGAGCCGGGTGCTTCCGGGCCTTGTGATGACCTTCATGGCTAGGGCCATGTCGGGATCGGGCTTGAATTCGATGCCCGCGTAGAGATCTTCCGTGTTTTCCCGAACCACGATCAGGTCGATGTTCTTTCCTTCAAAGAGATTCTTGAGGCCGGGAAGGGTCTTGGCCGGTCTGACATTGGCAAACAGGTCAAGGGCCTTGCGCAGAGCGACGTTTGCACTGGGATGACCACCCCCACTCGGAGTGGTTGTTGGGCCCTTTAAGGCGACGCCGATTTCTCGGATTCGCTCAATGGTTTCGGGGGGCATGGGCGGCAGGCCTCTTTCGATGGCCGGGAGTCCGGCTTCCAAGAAGACCCAATCGGCGTGAAATCCAATTTCGTTGAGAATATGGAGAGTGGTTTCTGTAATCTCGGGGCCGATCCCATCTCCTGGGATCACCGCAATTTTGCTGTTTGCCATGCGCTGTTGTTCTACCCGGTTCCTCGTTTCATCAACATTGCCGTACACTGAGCAGGGTTTCGGTCCCAAAGGGCTTGTCCGGCTTCTGATGGTGGTACCGGGGAAAGTATTGGCTTGACAAACCGGGTCCATAGGCCCATGCTGGTTAGTTGTACGATGTTGGATGAAACCCGAGCCACCGCTCTTCGTCTGACAGCGTAGAAAGATCAGGAAATGCTTTATTGGAGTTAACTATGTTGAGAATCACAGCCTTGCTAGCGCTCGGAATGGCGATGTCGGTCTCCGTTATGGCCGATGGTCACGGGGGTGGCAATCGAGGCGGTTCCACTCACTCCCCGCGACCAACACCGTCCGTTCGTTCTGCCCCCAGGGCCTCTTTCAGCCATACGGGGTTTTCGGGGCGATCAGCTACCAGGGCGCCATCCTCGTTTACGGGCGAGACCCGATTTTGGTCGAGCTCGCGCCCTGCTACTACATCGACCTACGAGCGCCGACAGCCGACGACGGCGTTTCGATCTCCGGTCGGCGGCACGATATCGACGTGGCATTCGTCACCTCGGGACTCAGGATGGGGAACACCTCGTCAAGGGCAGACGGACTACGGAGCCAGGACAACCACTCACTACACCGTGGATGACGGAAACGGCTTTGCTTTCGTGCAAGGTGGGCGTGAGACGCATGGCGGCGCCTCGTTTGACGATGGCGGCGGCTGGCATGCCTCACATTCGGCGCCGATCAACATCTTGAGAGCGCCTCGGGGCTTTGGCGGCCAGGAATGGATCGGTCACGACGACGGTCCCCTTTACCGACACGATGGAGTCGACTTTCGCTTTGGATTTTCCCTCTTTGGCGACGGGGGATATCCCCCACGTTGGCATTTCCGCCGATACGGCTACGAACCGGGATTTGCGGTCGTGATCTCCCCTTGGTATTACTATCCAGAACTGCCGCCCTACTTGGATTCGAGTAGCGTGGTGGAGAGCCAGCCGCTGGATGTGCCTAGCGCTTGGGAACCTTACGATTATGCATATCCGGGAGACTCGGAGTGGACGTACAGCGAGAACCCGGTTCAGCAGACCTTCGACGAGTCTGGCAGACCGCCGATCGATGCGGCGATTGACCATGTCGTTGAGGCCTTTGCCGATGCCAACGCTCGCGATGCCGACGTGGAGTTGCCGAGAGATGGTGATGTTCGGATCATCGAGAATGGCGACCAGTACAGTCTCTCTGCACACGACTTCTACCAGATGTTTTCCGACCTCGTGAGCAATACTCACTCGGACGGGTACCACGTGCTCAGCGTTGAGGTTTCAGACGACGTCATCCATGTGTTGGCTCGTCATGACCGTCTGGATCCATGGAACCGAAACGAGAGCGTTTACCACCAGTATTGGCTCTATAACGAGTACGGCAACTACGTAATCAGGCAGTTCTCAACGAGCGGGACCCGCCCGGAGTAGCGCTCGAGCAGCGAGCAAGTCATGCCTCGGTCAGAATCGGCCGGGGCATGGTTGCGTTTCAGTAGTCGACCGGTCGCAGGTAGTACTCGCCTATCGCGCTGCCGCTTAGCATCGCCACGGTGGGCAGCCGCCGCTTCCAGTGGGTTGAATCGACGCGTCTGAAAACCAAATCGACGTCAGATTCCGCATAACCCAATCGGGTGATGGCGGTCTTGTCGAAGCCTTCAGTGAGGTAGTGCAGAATTGCATCCGCTTTTCGGTAAGTGATGCCGAAGTCACCTTCATCGGTCTGGCCTTCGATGAGATCGGCGGAGGCCGGCTTATCGACGATTCGGGAAGGGACGCCCAAGGCTTGAGCGATCTTCCAAACCTGAACCTTGAAGAGGTCTCCCAGCGGATTGATCGGCGGCGCATCATCGGCGTGCCAGGTGTAGTAGCCAAAGAGGCGCTCCGTCTTGTTGCCGGTACCGATGGGAAGGGCCGCGAGTTTGGCGCTTTGATCGAACAAGACGATCATTCGGCTGCGAGCGCAAATGTTGCCTAGTCGTGCCGGCGAGATGTCGTGCTCAAAATTCGCCGCGTACCCGTCGACCATCGAGGTGATCTCGATCGTGCGAACGTCAATGCCGGTCGCATCCACCACGAGTCCGGCGTCATCAAGACTGGCCTTGCTTGACTTTCGGTAGGGCATTCGGATCGCGTGGACGTTTTCCGGACCAAAGGCCCGAGCGCAAAGGAAGGCCACGACCGCGGAATCCACGCCGCCGGAGAGTCCGAGTACGGCCTTCCGCATTCCCCGCCGACGAACGACCTCTTCGCGCAGAAAGTGGACCAGCCAGTCAACGACTAATGGCGCATTGATTTCAAGCGGGTCGGTATTGGCAGTTTGGCTTCGGTAAACGGGCAATGCCATGGCTCACTTCGTACACTACCCGCCGCCCAAGGTCCCTTGGCCGCAACCCGCGCGTCTTTGATTCAGTAACCTCTCATACAAGACCGGAGAAGTCTGATGTCGAATACAACCAAAACCGTTATTGCCGTGTTGGCCGTGATCGTAGGAGTGCTTATGGTGGGAACCGTATTTCACTTGTTACTCGCCCTTGTTTCCCATTTGATCCCGATCGTGGTGCTTGTTGGCCTTGGTTACCTTGCCGTTCACTTTGTGCGACGTAAGGCGCTCGGCTCGTCCGAACGACGCAGCTTGCCTTGATGTTTTCAGGGATTCCCCGCAAAGGCGAGGACCCCGACGTCAAGCGCTCCTGCAGCTAAGAGGACTTTTGCACATGCCTGGGCGGTTTGGCCGGTCGTAAGCACATCATCCACTAACAGGAACCGTCTTCCCCTTACGTCACACGTTGTCCCAAAGGCATCATCAAGGTCTCGCCTTCGCTCCGCAGTTGAGAGACCGGCTTGAGGCCTTGTTGCCCTCGTTCGGGCCAAGGCCAGGCATATCTTGCCGGGGATGCGCTCCGCCAGCAACTCCGCCTGATTGAATCCGCGCTGGCATTTGCGGGTCCAATGAATGGGGACGGGGACCACCTCGGCTCCCTCCAATAAGTGGAACTCATCGGCTCGTTTAGCCAGGAGGTCGCTCATAGGCATGGCAAGGCTGGTGATTCGCTCGTACTTTAATCGGCGGACGGCAAGAGCGGCTGGTCCTTCGTAGGCGAAGAGGGTGACGCTGTAAGAGATCGCGCCATTTGCCTGCCAATCAGGCGGGTTGGGGCTCATCTGCCGCACACACGGAGCGCAAATCGCGGGACCGGGTTGGCCACAGACCGCGCATTGAGGCGGGTACACCGCATCCAGCACGGCCTCAAAAGACCTGGTCAAGAAATTCGCGGCTTCGCTCATCAAGGTTCTCCAGGTTCAGAATCTCGAAGCGCAGTCCATCCACACTGTTGATTTGCCACCGGTTTCCGCCGATGTCGTAAGCGCTGTCACGCCAGTTCCGCACGTAGAACTTGGCGGGGCCCCGCTGCGTTTGGACTTGAAAGAGCCACATGCCGGCGTCGGCCTTCAATGAGTCAATCCGCGCGATAACAGGGGAAAAGTAGCGCCGATCCAGTTCGCGCTCGACGATACGACGTGAATCGGGATCAAGGCCTTCAAGCCCACGCAACATGCCAACCTCCTTTCCGTCGCTCTGCTGAATCGAAATGTAAGCCTCGGGAGCGGACAACGGGAAGACACGGCGAATCCGGGCCGAGGGGAGGCACTGGTCTCCTTCGATCTCGATATGGGGTTGGGTAGCGTCTTCGGGGAGGAACACGCGCAGGTCTTCTGCACGAAGGAATCTGAGTTCGGTTCCGGCCATTGGATTTCTATTGAACCCGATGGACGCGTGCCAAAAACGACAAAGGGCCCCGATCGCTGAATATGCGACCGGAGCCCCCGTAGACTGCGTCGTCGCCGCTTAGGACTCGCCCCGGGCGTGTCCAAAGGACGGCTCAAACGGAATCAGTCCTAGGCGCGTTGCGGCGCGGAAGGCCTGAACCCTGTTGTTGACCTGCAGTTTGTCGTAGATGTTGGCGAGATGGAAGTCGACTGTACGCTTTGATACATACAACGAATCCGCAGCTTCCTTGCTGCTGTGGCCCTGAGCGATTAGACTCAAAACCTCAATTTCCCGCTTCGTCAGCCGGACCGCGCGTGACGCGTCGGGACGCGATGTGCTTGGCATTGGCATTTACCCACCCCTCACTTTTATTCAACCGCCTATCTATTTCATTCCATACGGGACCACTCGTTTTGAGATGGACTCGTCAGTCGGCAAGGATAATTGTCGAATTGAACTGGAAAGGATGCCCGGTCTCTCCCATCTGGGCGGCTGAACGCCGACTCAGCGCTTGTTTAGGGCCTGTGCTCTAGTTCATCGCAACGCGAAATCAAGAAAAGAAGGAGTCTCCCGTCAAGGACGGGCCCTCGTAGCTGGTAAGTTTACCGGGTCACGCACGCCTAGGGCAACAAAGGCTAGAATTCATACATGCCGTTGCGCGTGGGCTTTGCCACCTCGGATCACTGTCACTTTGCCGCTTACCTTGCCGCGTTCCGCAGTCTGCCCGAAGTGGAGGTTGTGGGTATATGGGATCGCCCCGGTGCACCGACGGAGCACGGCTTGCCGATTTTTCCGTCCCTCGACGCCTTGTTGCCAAGCATCGACGCTCTTGTTATCTTGAGCAGAAATCGCGAGCATGCCGAGCACATTGAAAAGGCTGCGGCACAGGGGCTCCACATCCTTTGCGAAAAGCCCCTCGTAACGACCTACGAAGAAGCGGCCGTCGTCGAAGCGGCGATTCGGGGAAAGAGTCAAAAGTTCATGGTTTGTTTCCCTTGTCGCTATGCGCCATCGTTCCATCGCCTTCGCGAACGGGTAGCTGCCGGCGATGCGGGTTGCATAAGGGCGATATGCGCCACCAATCACGGGAGTTGGCCAGAAGGCTTGGGCGCCTGGTTTGTGGATCCAATCCAGTCGGGTGGCGGCGCCCTTGCTGACCACATTGTGCATGTCGCAGACCTGCTGTGGCTGCTCCTCGGGGAAGAGCCAAGCGTTGTCCAGGCGCAAGTGAGTCACAACCTAAAGCAGCGAGCTGGCTGCGAGGACTCAGCCCTGGTCACGCTGAGCTATCCGAGTGGCATCTTTGCGACCATCGACAGCAGTTGGTCACGCCCAAGCGAATACCGAACCTGGGGCGACGTTACGATGAATGTCGTGTGCGAAGGGGGTGTCATGGAACTGGATATGTTTAGCCAGAGCATTGACCGATATCGTTCCGGCCGGGTGCCAGTCACCGCCGGCTATGGATCGGACACAAACGACCTCCTGATCCGAGACTTCGTGCGATGCATCGTCGAGGATCTGCCGTCGCCGGTGCCTTTTTCGGATGGGCTCAGCGCTTCGAAGGTCATGATCCGAGCCTATGAAAGCCTCTCACTCTGAGATGCCTCCAATGGGTAGACAATTCCATCGACCTTTTTCATTCACCCTGCCCACCTTGAAGGCGCACAAGTCCATAATCAACAAAGGCTGCCGCTAGCGAACCTACTGGGTTCAAGGGGACGTCTAACACTCTGGTTGGGAACATGGGAATAAATCGTTTTTCACGTTTGGCAGTTCTTCAGGTTGCGTGTTTGCTGCTAGCGATCGGCGTTGCGGGGACAGCATCGGCGACAAATCAAGCGCTAGTGGGTGCGACGGCCGTGCCGGGGCATCCAAACATCTTTATGCCCCGCTCAGGACAGCGCGTGGCTGGCCGCATGAGCACGATGTATCTGATCAACGTCTCGCCAAAGAAGCCGGCGATCACCGGGACCCATGGGCCGCGCGGACAGGTGGGCTATTACTATGGCTACGGACCCGCCAGTCTTCGCGCCGCCTACGACCTGCCGGCGACGGGAGGTAATGGGGCGATCGCCATCGTGGATGCCTACGACAACCCGACCATTCTCGCTGACTTCAACGCATTCTGCACCACGTATGGTCTGCCGACGGAAACGTCGACCAATCGAACGTCGCCTTCCAACAAGGTGCTGCAGGTCGTTTATGCTGGGGGAACTCAACCCCTGCCCGACCCGGATTGGGCCGGAGAAATCGCCTTGGATGTGGAGTGGGCGCATTCGATAGCCCCTCAGGCGAAGATCTACCTTGTCGAAGCTCCAGACGCAAGCAACAGCCTCTACACGGCGGTGCTTTTGGCCCAATCGTTGCCCAACGTGCACGAATTGAGCATGAGTTGGGGCGGGGGAGAGGATCCAACCGAATTGGGATTTGACAGCGATTTTCCTCTGACGGGCAAGATCACCTTCTTTGCTTCGGCGGGCGACGTGGCCGCCGTTCGGAGCTATCCGGCCGAGTCGCCGAACGTGGTGGCAGTGGGAGGGACTTCACTGATTGTTGTGGGCGACACGGTCTATTCCGAAGGCGGCTGGTCGGCCTCGGGCGGAGGACCAAGCACGATAGAGCCCGAACCGATCTATCAATCCGGCGTTAGCCTCATCACTGGCTTTCGGGGTTGTCCCGATGAGTCCGCGGATGCCGATCCCGACACTGGCGTCGCCGTTTATAGCCAATATGCATTTGGCGGATGGGCAGAGATCGGCGGAACGAGTCTGTCATCACCGGTTTGCGCTGCCGAACACAATCTGCGAGCGGTTTTTGATGGACCGACGAATGAGCATAGCCGCATATACGCCGATCTCGGTGGCGTACAGTTCCGGGACATCGTCTTCGGCGGAAACGGCGTTTTCAACTGCCTGCCCGGATATGATTTCGTGACAGGGTGTGGCTCACCGGTCGGCTTGACGCCGTTTGATGTCGATCCAGGTTCGGCCTATGTTCCTTATAATACGGCCGACAAAACGAATACGGTTGCCCAACTGCCGTCTGCTGGCTTCTTAGAGGCAGGCAACACCCTGAGCCTGGACGGTATCGATGGCAACTGGTACTCGATCGCCTCGACGCTCGTGCAGCAGGACCCGGGCCAAGGGGGCCCGCTGGTGCCGATGGCGCAATTGGAAACAGACTTCCCGCTGGCCGGTGCACAAGTGCAATCGCTCTTGACTCCGTCCGTAAGCCTGACTACCCAAACGAGCGATTACGCGACAGTTGAAGTCTTTGCCTACAACTACAGTTATGGACAGTTCAGCATGATTGGCAGCTTTCACGGTTCGTCAACCACGCAGACTGTCTCCGTGCCCTTCAGTTCGCTGCCAAGCTACGTTAGCCCAACGGGGAACGTGAAGGTGCTCGTCCGGGCGTTTGTGCCGGCGCGGTACAACATCGGCTTCATGCAGTTGTCACTTGATCAAGTGCAGTTCCAGGCCTACATCTAAAGGAGGCTGACTGCTTTGGGTGAACGAGAGGCCAGGGAAACTTCCTGGCCTTTCATACTTTGGCTAGGTCCGGGTCAGGGTTTGGTCACGATTCAAATTCCCAGAGTCCAAATATGGTCAAAGTATGTCTTGCAAGGGCGTTGCCCTCGTAGGCATCGGGTAGGTTGTGGGCGTCGTGGTCGAATCCCAGAGGTTTGCCAGTCTTGCCGTCCTTTTCCTCGCTTCCGTCTCCGGCCCCTCATATCGTTCCGGTCTCCTCATTGAGCGAGTCTTTCGATCCGATGCGCTTGGGCCGGAAACACGACCTCCACCCGACGCTTGGTTGCTGAGCCGCCTGGGCATCTCCACCGACGAACCATCGTGGTCACAATACGCTTGGAGTTATCTTGCCTTTAGTGGGCTTGGCATCCTATGGGTAGCCGCCCTGGGTGTGTTGCAGAACTACTTGCGGGCTCCCAACCAGGCAGTCCAATCCGCAGTTGGCTTGTCTCCACCTGGGTCCAAACATGGAGGGAAAGGAGGTGCGCTTCGGGGTGGCTTCGACGGTTCTCACCGCCGAGGTTACGAGCTTAGGCGGGACCGGATCGACCAACGCCGGCCACGACGGCCTCATGCCGTTGGCGGGAGCGGTCCCGATGGTGAATATGCTTGTTGGCGCCAGGGATGGGGTGGACTAGGTAGCGGTGCTGAGCAGTTCCAATTGCATTGAGAAAAAAACCCGCTCCAGCCGATTAGGGCTGGAACGGGCTCAGGGTGTTCAGCTTGACGCGTCAGTTTTAGAACTTGATGGTCAGGTTAACGTTGAGGGTGGTTTGCTCTTTCTTGGAGAGCCCACTGGTGCTCGGGAACACAGACCGGTTCGCAAAGTCCGAACGAAGCTCGGTGCGAATCGTCGTGCTGGCGTCGACCGAGTAATCGGCCTCAAGGGAAGCCGACTCGGCGCTGACCGAAGGGCCGCCAATGCCGCTGCCGAAGCGAATGCCGTGGTTGTCATTGAGGAGTTCACCGCGCGCAGCAACCTGCCACTTCGGATTGAACTTATAATGACCGACCAACTCGCCACCGACCCACTTATCCGCGGTGCCTGCGTTGCCGTAGGTACCATTG
>Ga0302319_10023950_pt1 | contig 10880 bp, 8 predicted proteins | sample Bog_T0_2_FD_203319 | JGI IMG/M metagenome (GOLD analysis project Ga0302319, IMG submission 203319) | Peat permafrost microbial communities from Stordalen Mire near Abisko, Sweden - Bog_T0_2 | ecosystem: Environmental > Terrestrial > Soil > Wetlands > Peat | place: Sweden: Abisko, Stordalen Mire... | reverse complement strand
CATTCTCAGCATAGTGATGATCTCTGGAGTCGGTATCGTCCTGGCTCTGTTCCCGCTATTAAATCGCTTGGGCAAGCTTGACGAGGAAAAGATCAGGCAGGCTAGCTGAACGGTCAATCGGAGGACCGCGACGGTCCTCGACCAAGCCTAAGGGCGAAGACTGTTCACCGACGATCTAAGGAGAAAGAGGATGCTAAACAACATTCTGGAATTCTTGCAGGCGATGGCCGATCAAACGGGGATCTCTCATTTCTGGTGGGGCAACTTGGTGATGATCGCCATAGGCTGTACCATGATCGGCTTGGCTATCGTCAAACATTACGAGCCCCTGCTCCTCGTTGGTATTGGCTTTGCCTGCATAATTGCCAATGTGCCAGGGTCCAGCCTAATTCTGCCAGGTGGATTGTTCAATTACGCCTACAAGGGCGTCGAACTCCTGGTGATTCCCCCGCTGATCTTTTTTGGCGTGGGCGCCATGACCGATTTTGGACCGATGATTGCACATCCGAAGCTTGTAGTGCTTGGCGCGCTGGCGCATCTCGGTATCTTCATCGCGCTCATCGGGGCCAAGGCACTCGGCTTCAGCATCCATGAATCGGGTGCGATCGGTATCATTGGCGGTGCGGACGGCCCCATGGCGGTGTTCGTCTGCGTGAAACTGGCACCGCATTTGCTGCCACAAGTCGCCGTCGCGGCCTATTCTTATATGGCGCTGATGCCGCTGATTCAGCCGCCGGTGATGAAGCTGTTGACCACCAAGCAAGAGCGGTTAATCCGCATGAAGCAGATGCGCCGGGTGTCTCGCCTCGAAAAGATTGCCTTTCCGATCGTCATTGGCATTGTCGTCAATCTGTTTTTTCCGCCGGTAGCTCCGTTGATCACTATGTTGATGTTGGGCAACCTGTTCAAGGAATGCTTGGTGACCGAGCGTCTGTACAAGACAGCCGCCAACGGTTTGATGAACGTCATCATCATTATCTTGACCGTGGCGATTGGCTCGACGATGACCGCCGACAAGTTCTTGACGTTCAAGACCCTCGAGATCATTGCCTTAGGGCTGATCGCTTTCTTGGGCGGTACCGCCTCGGGAGTCATCGGCGTCAAGATCATGAATCTTTTTCTAAACGAGAAGATCAATCCGTTGCTTGGCTCGGCCGGGATTGCCTCGGTGCCGATCGCGGCGCGTGTGTCCCACATTGTTGCAGCGCAGGAAGATCCTGAAAACCTTCTTATCTACCACGCCATGGGGCCCAATTTGGCCGGTGTACTCGGTACGGCCATTTCGGGCGGCATCATGTTAGCGCTGCTCGGCGTCAAGTAGACGCTTTTTCGGGTGCCACCGTAGCTACCAAGGGAGGCCTCCGGCTTTGCCGGGGAGGCAACAGAAGTTCGACAAATACGGGGGTCCATCCAGAAAACTCGATGCGTGAGCCGCCAAGCAGACGCAAAGGAGAAGCTGGAGGGACGAGTACGAGAGCTTAAGTCACTCCAAGTGGGAGTGCAAATACCATGTGGTGCTCATTGCGAAATGCCGTCGCAAGATGCTGTATGGGCGGTTGCGGCAGTATCTTGGGGAAGTGTTCCGCAAACTGGCCGAACAAAAAGAAAGTCGGATTGAAGGAGGACACCTGACGGCAGACCACGTACACATGCTGATCTTGATTCCACCAAAATATGCGGTGGCGCAGGTGACTGGGCTTATCTAAGGGTAAGAACGCCCTCTATTGTAAGGCTGGTGTATGTTTACGCGGATGGAAGTACCGAACCCTATGGACGCTTCGGCACGGTCTCCAATCCTATTGCCAGGATGACTCAGGAGTGCGACAAGGCAGCCCTGAGCGCAAATATCGCCGACTGAGTCACAACTACGTTCCGGCCGCCGGCGACTTCCCTACCTATCACGCGTTCTACAGCGGACTGAGAGAGTTTGGGCAGTATCTTCATCGGCACACACCCTGAGTAACAACGACTTGTGGAGGTGAATGGGACTGAGAGGAAACTCCCGAACGGCAAGCACAAGTTTGCGGCGCTCTTTGATGACCACATCAGCGGCACGGTTTTTATACTGCAAGGGACAACAACCCTCCCTTCAGTCTTGAATGTGCCACAGGCTAAGTTGGTTCCAACATCCTCGATAGAGTGACACTTCGTTGCCAAGGAGTCCACTTCCTCAAGTGAATCACTTGTTTCCAATTGGATCGTCCGGCGGGCACCCGCAGAAATTACAAGGTGTGTTTCCCCGCAGAAAACTGCTGGCGCGTCGTCTTCAGCAGTTCGATGTCCAGAGTGGAGCCACTGGCACCACTGATTCCGACAACCATCTTTTTCGGATGACTGCGCTCCGTCATAGTTTGATGCCAGTTTTCAGCGGCGGAATCGGCACGCATGTTGCCGCGCACGTCTGGTTCGGGTAGCAACTCATCTCGAACCTGCATTAACTGGCCCTGCGCGTCGAGAGTCTCCATGAATCCCCGGAGATCGCGATGAGCTACCGTCGCTTCTTCTTGTTCCTTGGTTGACATGGTTTCTGCCAGGCTCATCTCGAAATTCCCCTTCGCTGTGGATTCAAACTACCGTTATTGGTCTGTCTTGTTCCCGAACACCGGCAGGTAGACATCTCCGCCTCTAGCTAACCTTCAGAACGATGGAGGCTCCGGTATCACCGGCAGCACATCCGGAGAAGAGCAAGTAACCTCCACCTTTCATGACAAGTTCTTCGATACCTTCTATGATCTGGCGGCCTGCGGTGGGCGCCTGCGGATGGCCGTAGATGAGCGAACAGCCATAGTTGTTCATCATGTTTACGTCCAGCCCCATGACCTTCGCCATTACCAGGTCATTGCAGGCAAATGGATTATGGGTCTTGACGGCGCCCAGGTCTGCCACGGTTAAACCCGCATTTTTCAGGGCAGCCTGTGCCGAAGGTGCAACGGCTCCGGCCATAAAGGCCTTCTTGGCGCGGGAAAAGCCGAAGGAGACAATCTGGATCTCGATCTTCTCGTCGAAACTCATCTCTTTGGCATTCTCTCGGGTAGTCACCAGTACGCCGACATTGCCATCGGCTGGGTGCGTCTGGGCTCCATAGCTGTGGACACCGCCGGGAATGACAGGATTCAACCCGGCCAGCCCTTCTACCGTGCTCTGGATCACCCCTTCGTCCGCATCGAACTGGATTGTCTTTTTCTTGGATACCTGGGCCTCGACCGGGAACATATATCGCCGCTGAAATGCGCGGTCGTTCGCCAGAGCGGCGTTGTACTGGTCCTGCCGTTTCAAAACCAGAGCATCACATTCTTCACGGGTCACGCTGTATTCGCTCGCCACATTCTCTGCGGTTTGGATCATTGCTGTTCCACCCCAGGGATCGAGCCCAAAGTTGTCCATTACCCAGTCTTCAGCAATCGGTTGCCCGCCAGGACCATTCGGATTAGGCCAAACGGCATGAGGGCCATTCGACAGCCGATCAGCCATCAGGCACCAGCAGTTCCCAAACAATCCCGTTTCAACGCCCATCCCAGCCTGGTAGATGGCAAAGGTCGAGGTGGAACAGGCCTGACTCACCAGAACGCCTGGAGAATTGACGGCGCCCAGCATGGCGGCCACCCAGGGGCCGCCATAAAACCATTGCTTCTGGTAAACGGTACTGCCGACAATCACGTAATCAAAGCTCGTTGGATCCCAGCCCCGACACTGAAAGAAACGCTTCGAAGTATTTGCTCCCAATACAAGCGCGTGCTGGTTGGCGAGCGTTCCCTGCCATCGCGCGAAGGGCGTGCTGTAATAACCTCTGTACGGAATATAAGCTTTAGTTAACATGGCTCCGCCTCCTCAATGGGCGATCACGGGTTTTTCAACCGCAACGGCGCTGGCCGCAGCCGCCTGCTTCAGTATGATTCGACAGTCCAGGATTGCTGCCCCCTGCGCATAGACGCGCACGGGATTCAGATCGATTTCGTTGATGTCCTCATAGCGGACGGCCAGCTCTGAGAGCTTGACCAGGAGTTGTGCTACAGCTTCCACATCGACCGTCGCCTGTCCCCTTACACCCTCCAGAATTCGCGCCGCTCTCGTCTCCTTGATCATGGCGAGAGCGATCTCCCTGTCAAATGGAGCGACACGGAAACTCACATCCTTAAAGACTTCGACGAAAACGCCACCAAGACCGAACATGATGACAGGACCAAACTGGGGATCTCTAACCATACCTATGATTAGTTCCGTTCCAGTCGCGGCGCAGGGCACAACGAGCATTCCGTCGATGGACGCATCAGGCGAGGCGTTGCCGATATTCGCGAGTATCTCATCGTAAGCGCTCGCCACGGCTTGCTCGCCAAGAAGATTCACCTTTACCCCGCCAACGTCGCTTTTGTGAATGACCTGAGGCGACACCACCTTCAGCACTACCGGGCCACCGATAGCCGTAGCGGCACGAATGGCTTCTTCTTTTGTTTTTGCAAAGTGGAATGAAGGAATGGTGAAGCCGTTTTCCTGCAGGAGTTGCAGCGCCTCCGGCTCAAGGAGACTTCTCCCCTGAGCCAAGGCATGTTGAATGGCTGGATTGCTGACGAAACCTTTGGCCGTCGTAAAGTCAGCGCTCTTGACCAGGCTTGCCCGAGTCAAAGCCGCTAATGCCACAGCAGCCCGGTCCGGGGTATCGAATGTGGGGACTCCATTCTCCTCCAGATATCTTCTGGCCTCTGCCATGGGCTCGCCCTTCATCAGGCACAGCAACACCGGCTTGTTGAACTCTTGAACAGTTTCGACAAGCCCTTTGGCCACTTCCAACGCAGGAAGAAAAGTCGGCGGAAGGGTCATAAGAATGACAGAGTCGACGCCTGGGTCTTCCAGAATGGCGCGCAGCGATTCGCAATGCTCGCGAGTGAGAGCGGCTGCAGTGATGTCCACGTAACCATCAGGCTTAGCAACTACCGCCATGGGCGGCAGGATCTCAGTCAGTCGCTCCTTGGTAACTTTGCCCAGGCTGGCAAGTCGCAATACTCCATCACGGGAAATCTGGTCGATACAGGTAATGCCAAGCCCACCAGCTTCGGTGAGGACGCAGACCCGGTTGCCAGCGGCTTTGGGTAGCATGGAGATGGCCTTGGCGCTGTCCACCAGTTCTTCCAGGGAATCCGCGCGAACAATTCCGCACTGCTTAAAGGCTGCATCGTACACGGCGTCGGAACCGGCCAAGGTTCCGGTATGCGAAAGCGTGGCCGCCGTGCCCAAGTCCGTCCGCCCCACCTTAAATAACACGATGGGTTTTGTCAGGGTGACACGGGAAGCGATTTCCATCAGCTTCCGACCGTCCCGCACACCTTCCATGTAGATAACAATTAAGCCGATGGAAGGGTCGGAACCGTAAGCCTCGATCAACTCCAGATTAGAGACATCGCACATGTTGCCGATATGTGCGAATTTGGAATACCCGAGCGGCTTTGACTGGTCCGCTGCCATCATGAGAATGGCGCCTCCGGTGGCCCCGCTCTGCGAGATGTAGCCAATCTTTCCCGGTGTAAACGTAAGCCCGGGAGCGAAACCGGTCGATAACCGGGATTTGCAATTGATAATGCCTATGCAGTTTGGGCCAAAGACGCGGATTCCGGCTGACTTAGCTAACCGCACCAACTCCCGCTCCGCTTCCACCCACTCAGGAACTGCTGTCTCAGAAAAACCTGCTGAGAGAACTACTGCACCCTGTATGTCTCCGCGCTGCACTGCTTGTCGCATCGTGCCTAGAACATGAGTCGCTGGCAGGCTGATCACCAGCAGGTCCAGTGGAGACTTAATATCCAGAATAGAAGAATGACAGGTAACGCCCAGAATCTCGCGCTCCTTGGGATTAACCGCGAAGACTTTCCCTTGATAACCCATGGTGAGCAGCGTTTTCAGGACCTGATAGCCAGCCTTTCCGGGATCAGCAGAGGCACCGACGACTGCAACCGACCTAGCGTCGAAGATATCTGAAAGCGAATGGATCGCTTTTGGGGTCACTGCGAGCGATTTGTGCATTGAAACTACCCTCCAAATATTCGCATTTTCTGTCTGCTTCTGATGTCCGACTGGCCGGGTGCTATAAGTGAGAACCTGCTGCCTGCGGAGGGAAACGGGAGCGGCGACGAATCACCGCCCCCAAAGCGACGCTGGGGAGAAGCCCGAACCTTACCTGCCCGGTGGGTCAACGTCATCGGGCAGGCGAGCTCAGATCGATACCACCGGTAACCTACTCGGATCGCTGTCAGAATGTTGAAGGTCGTCTATCCATGACCGAGGCACTTTCACCCGCATCTCAAGCGCGCGCTGTCCGTAAGCTTTACCCTGCGGATCGATCCGCGCAGACGCCATGCCGCCGCCGCCAAGCGCGTTCTGCAGCACGAAGTTGAACGCGGAAAGACCTGGCGCTTCGTATCTAACTACCGGTCCATCGGCTACTGTCGCAAAATGGGCCGCGATGCGCTCCGGCGTAAGCAGCGTTCTCAGGTATGAAACGTATTCCGGCTTACGGCAGAGGATTGCAATATTCGACGAGTTGCCCTTGTCGCCGGAGCGAGCGTGTGCGACACGTCGAAGCTCGACCTCTTCGTACTGATCGGTTTTATCCGGTTGTATCGGACTAGGCGCTGTAACCGCTGGAGTTGCCACGAATGGAGAATTCACGCCAATTTCTGGCAAGACTACTGAAAAGCTGGCGTCCTGCCCGACGGTCACGCTGGGTGCCTCCAGTCGTGACTTGTCGATGAAAAATGTGAAGAGGCGCACCAGCGGCGTTGGTTTTGGCCGACCGCCGATTAGGCCAGCGGTGCCCTGCGCGAAGCTCAGCCCTACCGCACCCAACTGGCGCGCAAAAACGTCGAGAGCCCGCGGATCGCCATGATCTACGACCAGACGTAGCACAACTTCGCGCGCGCCGCGCGCAAGGGAGTCGCTACCATAAGAAGCCTCGGCTCCGAGGACTTCGAAGTTGGTCGCAGAAAAGTCCCCAAAGCCCTGCTCTTTGAAGAGCATCCGCGCCCGGGCGATCAGTGCCTCGGCTGTTCGTTCCGCTTTTCGCACCGCATCAAAGCCCACGATTGCAACCATCGCGACGGCGCGGAAACCGTCCTGGTAAGTTGCCGACACTTTGTACTGCTTCGACGGAGCCCGTCCGCAAGCGCCGCTCACAGACACCCGGTCCGGCCCAACCGATTCCAGATGCACCATCGAAAAGTCAGCCGTGACATCCGGCAGACGGTAGGCTGCGGGATCTTCGATCTCATAGAGCACCTGTTCGCCAAGGGTGGCAGGCGACACCAGACCTCCGGTGCCCTCTGGCTTGGTCACCACAAATGTTCCGTCCGCCCGGCACTCCGCGATTGGGTAGCCGATGTTGTGCCAGTCAGGCACGTCCTCCCAATCGGTAAACAGCCCGCCCGTGGCTTGGGGACCGCATTCCAGGAGGTGGCCAACCAGGGTGCCCGCAGCCAGTTTGTCAAAGTCGTCGTCACTCCACCCAAATTCATGCATCAAGATGCCGAGTGCCAAGGCACTGTCAACACAGCGCCCGGTGATTACGATCTCCGCGCCTTGCGCGAGCGCCGCCTTGATCGGCAGGGCGCCCAAATACGCGTTGGCGGTCAAGAGGGTAGCTGGCAAAGCCGCCCCTGACACGGCTTCATGCGTGCCTGCGGCGCGCAACTCCTCCAGCTTCGGCATCAGGTCATCGCCCTCGACCACTGCAATGCGAAGTGATACGCCCGCCTTCTCGGCGATGGCCTCGATTGCCTGTTTGCATGCCCGTGGATTGACTCCCCCGGCGTTGGACACGACGCGGATCTTGCGTTCCTTGATCGTCTTGAGATACGGTGCCAGATAGCCGACGAAGTCGGGAGGATATCCGCCATCAGGACTCTTCTTTTTTGCACGCGCGAGCAGGGACATGGTGACCTCTGCAAGGTAGTCCATCATCAGATAGTCCACCTCTTCGCGCAGTAGTTGCGGGATAGCCATCGGGCTGTCTCCCCACGCGCCAGAGGCGCCTCCAATACGAACGATGCGCTCAGTCATGATTCGCTTCCTTTCTGTTCTCCGAGATCCAGTTCGGAGTACGTTTTTCGGTAAACGCCGCCAGGCCTTCCTGTGCACTCGAAGTGCGGGACAGCAGCGCGATCTGTGTTTCCGCAAATGCTATGGCTCCCTCGAAGCTCATGGATTCCATCGCCGTGATTGCGTGCTTGCCCCATCGAACCGCAGTGGGTGACGCCCCCGACAGGAGTTCGACGAGAGCATCAACCCGCGCATCGAGTTGGGCATAAGGCACAACTTCGTTGGCAATACCGATCTCTTGTGCTTTTGCTGCGTTGATCAGCTCACCGGTGAGACACATTAAATTCAACTGACGAGGGCCCAGCATTCGGCGCAGATATACCAGCACCTGCATGGGGAAGACGCCCACCTTAACCTCTGGAAGACCGAAACGCGCGTGATCGGCGACAATTGCCAGGTCGCACAGCGCCATCAGACCCATGCCGCCGGCAACGCACGCCCCGTTGACGCGGGCAATGATGGGGATGCCGATTTCGCGCATCGCGCGCGCCAGACGACCGAAGTCAGTCGTCGGCACATCGGGCGCGGCAGCGAAGACGCCGGGGCCGCGCGTCAGGTCGGCTCCCGCGCAAAAGGCTTTTTCGCCAACTCCGGTCAAGACGATCGCCCTAAGCGATTCATCGTCTGCCGCGGCGGTCACAGCCGCATGAATGCCTGAGATCACGTCAGCGTTGATTGCGTTTCGGCGCCCCTCGCGATTGATCGATATCCATAACGCATTACCGCGCCGATTGGTCAGGACTGGATTTTCTTCGTTGGACATGGTTTTCCTTTCAAGGTTTCTTCGTCGCTGCGAGCGCATCGCGACCGACATGCGGCTTGATTCCAAATTCAGCGTTATTCCCGCCAAGTCGCGGGGCAAGACACCGTACCGCCAGCGGTGTACCCGAGAAGACAAGCGGAGAACGAGGCATCAGCAGCGTGCCTTCGCTCGGATGCTCCACCTCCGAGAAGAATCCAACCGCGCGAAGATGGGGATCGTCGAACAGGTCGTCGACAGAATTGACTCGGCAGGCCGGAATGTCGGCCTCATGGAATGCATTGAGCCATTCTTCGGTCGTCTTCTTTACTAATTCCTCCGCCAGAAGGTGGCCTGCCACTTCCGCGTTGATATTGCGAGCCTGCATATTTCGGAAATGGTCATCCTCTTCCATGAGCGATGGCCGACCGATCATCTGGCTGAACTTTCGCCAGTGCGCGTCAGTGTAGACCACCACTGCGAGGTATCCGTCACGGGTTGCATAGGGTCCTCGCTCACGCGATAGCAGGCGTTGATAGCATGTTCCGCCGAGGGGAGGAACGAACGCGCGGCCACCGATATGATCGCCCAGAACGAACTCCGCCATCGTTTCAAACATGGGTACTTCGATTTGTTGCCCCTCGCCGGTTTGTTTCCGGTGATAGAGCGCAGCTTCTATGGCGATAACCGTATAAAGCCCTACCACGCGATCACAGATGTTCACCGGCGCGTAACGTGCCTTGCCGTCGACGCGATCGAACAACCCGGAGACACCGGAAGCTGCCTGCATCAGATCGTCGTACACCGCAGCGCCAGCGTACGGGCCGCCTTGTCCATAGCCGACCGCCGCACAGAAGATGATCGAAGGGTTGATCTTGGCCGCGCTCTCGTAATCGAGGCCGAGTCGTGCCATCGCCTGGGGCCGTATGTTCGAAACCAGTACGTCGGCATCGGCAACCAATTCCTGGAGCTTCTGCATGTCCGCTTCGTTTTTCAGGTCGAGCACGATGCTGCGCTTGTTGCGATTTGCCTGCAGAAATAACGCGCCCATGCCTGGATTGCGCATGGGGCCGATATTGCGCATGGAATCGCCGCTTGCCGCTTCAACCTTGATTACGTCAGCGCCAAGATCTCCTAATACTTTTGTGGCCAAGGGGCCCATAATGACCGTGGTCAAATCGATAATTCTTACGCCGCTTAAAGGACCGCTCATGCTCGCTTCCTCCAAAACTACTTACCGCTTACCGCCCGACCCGAATGACAAACCAGGTAGTTCGCTACTGCGAATAAATATTCTCTGGTGCGAAATGTACACTTGGCAACATCTCTTTGCAAGGGAAATAATTCGAAAGCCGTGACTATCTCCTTGGCTTCTTGCCTGGCGTCTGAAGAAGGACGGACCTCTCCCCTATTGCTCGGCGGAATCCCTTGGAATCACGTTGTTCGCTTGACCATTCCGATTACCTCCGCGACAATCAATTAGCCTGCGTCGTTGGCTCCGTCTATGGCCGGAATCGCACGACAGATGATAGATTTCGCGGAACCCTGGTCGCCAGCGTGGCTGGAATATGAGCTGTACTCGAGAGATTAGTGAATGTCAAAGATCGTTGAACGAACCCTGGATGTCTTTGAGATGTTTGCGACCGAGAAGCGCCGGTTGTCGCTAACGGACATGAAACGTCTGTTAGGTATACCCATCTCCAGTTGCTACGACGTGATCCACACGCTGGAGGCGCGCGGCTACGTGTATGCAACCGCTCCGCGGGCGGGCTACTATCCAACACGCCGGTTGTACAACATCTGCGAGGTAATCGTCGCCCATGATTCGCTCCTGCAGCGGGCTGCGCCCCTGTTGGAGAAACTCAAGGATGAAATCGGGGAAACTGTAACGCTGGCCAAGGCGACCGGCACCCGCGCAATCTATTTGCTTGTGGTGGAACCGGAACATCCGATCAGGTACTCGGTAACTGTAGGTTCGGAAATTCACAGCCTCTACGCGACCTCGGCGGGGAAGGCGCTTCTCGGCACACTGCCGGAAGACGCACTGGAGGAGTGCATA
>Ga0302319_10023949_pt1 | contig 10880 bp, 8 predicted proteins | sample Bog_T0_2_FD_203319 | JGI IMG/M metagenome (GOLD analysis project Ga0302319, IMG submission 203319) | Peat permafrost microbial communities from Stordalen Mire near Abisko, Sweden - Bog_T0_2 | ecosystem: Environmental > Terrestrial > Soil > Wetlands > Peat | place: Sweden: Abisko, Stordalen Mire... | reverse complement strand
AATTTGCATCGACTAGCGAGTTTCCGCAGAGCACGCGATGCTTGCCTAGCTGCCATAGATCGCCGGCAACAGTGACCGCTGCTCCCGAGATCTCTGGCAAGCGATCGTCAGGATCACTCTCAGGCAAGGCATTGAGGCCGTCGATGAAGAGATCTATTTCAGGAACCTCAAAGCCAATTGTCTCGAGATCGAAGTCGAGTTCTAATTCGGACAAGATCTTGAGCTGCTCGCCGAGCATCCGCTCATCCCACGATCCGTTCTCGGTCAATCGGTTGTCGGCGATCAGAAAGGCCATGACCTTCTGCTCATCGTCGATCAGCAGCGGGACGTTGAACCCAAACGACTCGATGCTCTGAGCGATCTGCCGGACCTGCTTGTCACTATGAACTCTGGGATTCCGAGGATCAGGTTTCAGGGATGTTGTCTGAAGGTAAGTAATCTCTAAACGCGATGTCGACAATTGCATTGTGTACCTCTGCTCTCAGTGGGCCAATCAGGCTGAGCAACAGGAGCATAACGTCAAAAACGGACCCTCCTTTCCGGCGCCGACTTTCATGCTCGATAGTCTCATTAGGTCTCATTTAGTCCAGAGAAGTCTCATTCGCCCGCGCGCTCGGAAAATTGAAGACTACTCCGGCGCCCAGGAGTTATCAGTCTTCCGAATTGCCTCTCTTGTCGCTTCGCGCAAGCGAAAAGTCATTTGCGAAACTTGAGGGGATCCCATTGTCGGGATCGTGGATACGTGACTCCGCGATTTCGCAAGAATTGACTCGGGCGAATCACACTTGAACTACCCGAGCGTTGCAAGTGAGCTGTTCCGAAAGGCGCCGAACGCGATGACTCCTATTGCCCCCTTTTGACGACGGGAACGGCTTTAGAATTCGCACTCGCCTGCCGCAGCGCCCGCCACAGTAGGGGCCGTATCCCAGCGCAGCTACGCGGAACTTCAACGCCTTGGGATTGACATACTGCTGAGCACAAACCTTCCATTCCATTCGATGGCACCGAGGTAAGATGGCCTGTGTCGCGTACTGGAGCGATACAACTTTCTGGCGATTGAGCGAGTAGAGCGTGAGGAATAGTTTTGGTTACAACGGTACGCCTCCGTCATCCTCCCTATGTCGGTTCGCTACGGACCGGGATGTGGAGCCATTGCAGTTTATGTCCGGACGTTGCTGAGAGGACCGAGATGCCAATTCGCGTGAAAACGTTGATCGTCTGCGAGCTGTTGGCGGCGCTTCTTAGCATCAAGGTGGCTTTCGGCTTTCCTAGCCACTCCTGGTTTCGTTTCGCCGTGTACCTGATCGCGGTGCTATTGAGCTCCGGGCTGAAGGTAGCTCTGCCCAAAGGCGATGGAACGATGACGGTAAACTTCCCGTTCATCTTACTCAGCATTGTGCAATTCTCCGTCGGGCAGGCAATTGCTTTGGCAGCCGTGTCAGTATTCGCGCAGTGCCGGATTAAGGTGCTCAAACCTTTTACGGTGATGCAGATAGCGTTCAACGTCGCCAATGTAATGACGTGCACTCTAGTGACCTGGCTGGCATTTCAGCGCCTGACTCGGCTGCACATGGAACTGGCTCCGGCGCTGTCGATCGCGGCGACTGCTTATTTCTTCGCTAATACCATACCGGTAGCATTGGCTATCGCGTGGTCTAAGGGCGAATCGTCTTTCCGCCTGTGGAAGCGTGAGTTCCCGTGGTATTTGCCTTTTTATCTCGTCGGAGCGGTGTTGGCGGCGATCGCGCATCTGATCAGCGTCCACTTCGGATGGACAACATCGCTTCTATTGATCCCGATGGTTTACACGATCCATCGCGCGTACCGGTCGCAGATGAAAGCGATTGAAGACCGGCAGGCACACATTGAGGAGGTGGAAGCGCTGCAGCTTCGTACCATCGAAGGGTTGGCGATGGCGATCGAGGCCAAAGACCACAATACCCATGAACACCTGATGAGGGTTAGGGTCTATGTCTCAGAGATCGGTGCAACCATGGGGCTTCCTAAGGACCTGATGCAGGCGCTTTTGACTGCTTCCTTCCTGCATGACATTGGTAAGCTGGCTGTTCCGGAACACATCATCAACAAGCCGGGGAAACTGACCCCGGAAGAGTTCGAAAAGATGAAGATCCACCCGGTCGTGGGAGCGGACATCCTGGACCGGGTACGGTTCCCCTATCCGGTTGTCCCCATTGTTCGTTCGCACCACGAGGCATGGGATGGAAGCGGATATCCCGACGGTCTAAAGGGAGCGGACATTCCGGTGGGTGCCCGGATTCTGAGTGTGGTGGATTGCTTTGACGCGCTGGCTTCGGACCGGCCATATCGCATGGCATTGCCTCTGGAGCAGGCGATGGAGTTTGTGAAGAGCAAAGCGGGGTCGCAGTTCGATCCGGGCATCGTAGCAATCCTCGAGAGCCGGTATGTCGAACTCGAACATATGGCCAGTGAGCAGCGGGCGGGCCTTAAGCCTCTCAACACTGAGATAGAAGTATGGCGCGGCGCAGCTCCCAGTGCCGGCTTCGAGCAGGACAACTCGGGGCAGGAGGCCGAAAGGTCTGCTGAATCGTGCGGCCAGGCTCGCAGAGCAGGAACTGCAGATGGGTTGAGAACCAACGGCAGCCCACTCGATTTGATTGCCGAAGCCAATCGCGAGGCGCAGGCAATCTTCGAGATGAGTCACATCCTAGGCAGCTCGCTCAGCCCGAATGAGACGATTTCGGTAATGTCCTCTCGCCTGCGGCGCCTGGTTCCATTTGACTCCCTCGCAGTGTATCTGAAGATCGATAAATCGCTCTCGGCACAGTACATCGACGGCGATGGAGCGCGGTGCCTTTCTTCGGACCGATTGCCTATCGGAGAAGGTCTCTCCGGCTGGGTCGCTCACTGCGGTAAGCCTATTGTGAATGGTAATCCCAAGGTGGAGCCTAATTACCTCGTGAAACGGAACCTTGGCATTCAGCTGAGTTCAGCGCTTTCGATCCCTCTGTTCGATCTTTCAGCCGAAATCTTCGGAGTGCTCACCATCTATGCCGCAGTGCCGGATGCCTTTTCCAGAGACCACCTGCGAATTTTGCAAGCGGTGGAATCGAAGTTCTCGCTGTCGTTGGAGAACGCACTCCGCTTCCGTTCCGCCGAGAAGGATGCGCAGATCGATTTCGTCACGAAGTTGCCGAATGTGCGCCAGTTATTCCTATTCCTGGAAGCCGAGATGAATCGCGCGCGCCGTGCGGAAGAGCCTTTCGCAGTGCTGGTCTGCGATCTCAACTCGTTCAAGGCGGTTAATGATCGGCAGGGGCATCAGACCGGCGACCTCTTGCTGCGCACCATTGCCAGAGGGTTTATGGATTGCTGCCGCTCTTACGATACCGTTGCGCGAATCGGCGGCGACGAGTTCGCCTTCCTCCTGCCAGGCATCGACGAAAAGACCTGCGGAGCATTGACTCATGCGGTTGGCGATACGGTCCGGCGGGCATGTGAAGAAGCAAAAGTGCAGGCCGATGTGAGCGCGAGCGTTGGTGCTGCATTTTTTCCTGCCGATGGCAATACGGCTGAGGATCTACTCAGGGTAGCCGACCGGCGTATGTACTGTCATAAGCGCAAACATTACGAAGATCGCGGTACGCAGCCGAGTCCCCCGCTTGAGATGGCTGCGACGGCATGAGCATTTCTGCAAGGTTTCTGTGCGCGGTAGGCCGTACTGTAGTTGTTCTGGCTCTATCCGCATTGGGCACAATTTTCCTGGCGCGTCAGGCCCCGGGCTATTTTGACGATGCACGTGAGATGGACGCGGAGTATGGGCAGAGCGCCCGCTCGTCGTTCGCGGGTGAACAGCGGGCCGAGCCATCGTCATTTTGGTCAGCGGAGCATGCGTTTCGCGATCTTTTACATGGCAATCTGGGCCAGTCGCGCCAGTTCGGAGTGCCGGTCTCTGACCTCATCCGCGAGCGTGCCGGCATTACATTCCAGACGCTCGCACATGGGATTGGATACGCATGGTTGATATCGCTCTGTGCTGCGCTTCCTTGCAGCGCGATTCGCCGCCGGAGATTTCTCTTAGGCGCACCGTTCACTCTGCTTCTCGCTGTGCCTACGGGGGCTATGGCAACGCTTTGTCTGCTGCGCAATCAAGGGGGCCCAGTGCTTGTCCTGACGCTGATTCTTGCGGCACGGGATTTCAAGTTCCTTGAGCGGACCCTCCGGCAGGCCTGGTATGCTCCGCACCTGCTACAGGCCCGGGCTCAGGGTCTCCGGTTGCATCAGCTAGTAGGCAGCTTTCTGCTGCCGAACATTATTTCCAGGCTTTTCGCGCTTGCGATTCTGTCCTTGATCACTGCACTGAGCGCGATTGTGCCGATCGAGGTGATCTTTGGCGTTCCTGGACTGGGCCAGCTTGCCTGGAGCGGAGCCATGAATCGTGACCTGCCGGTGTTGATTGGCGTTACCTTGATCATGGCTGGAGCCGTCGGTCTCGCTGGGGCATTCTCGCAACAGTTTCGATCGATGGAGACGGCATGAGAAGCCGAGTCACAGTTGGCCTGCTCGGCTTTCTGATCGCGGCGGCTGTTCTGGTGACTGCTCTTTCGGGGCGCAACTATGCCACGCAGGACCGCGATTCGCCAATGGCCGGAGCCTCCCGAATGCACTGGACAGGTACGGATGACTTGGGGCGCGATCGCACCATCCGGATGGCCGTGGCTCTGCTGATCGGGGTTGCAGGCGCCGTGGCCGCGTCCGCCGTCAGCGTCTCATTGGCAGCCGGAATAGGGACCGCGGCGGCTTTCAGCCCACGGCCGGTAGGTGGGGCGTTGATGCTGCTGAGCGACATCTTCCTGGCGCTGCCCTGGCTTTTCCTGCTGATGATTGTGAGATCGGCGCTGCCACTTACCATTTCTCCGATGCGCTCTGCGGCGGTCACATTCTTTATCCTTGCTGCTCTTGGGTGGCCTGCATGCGCTCGTGCGGTGTATCGCGGCGCGCTTGATCTCCGCTGTTCGGAGTGGATGAACCAGGGCCGGGCTGCGGGGCTCAGCAGTGCTCAGCTCATCCGCGGCCTGCTCCCCCACCTCCGGCCTTTGCTGGTTCCGCAGTTTCTCCTCTGTATCCCAGCCTTTCTGGTCGCGGAGGCGAACATGGGTGCCCTCGGCCTCGGAATCGCGGAACCTTTGCCGTCCTGGGGAGGCATGTTGATGGAGCTCGACAACTCGGCGATGCTGGCACGCTCCGGTTGGGTATATTTTCCCATCGCATTGTTAGTCGGTCTCTTGTTGCTGCTTGAATCTCTCGTTCATGAGGTGTAGGAAAATGCGTTTTCGGACACAGGCTCTCTTCGTATTGCCAACACTGGTCGCGATGGTCACAGCGACGCAAGCAACATCCCAAGGCCCCAAGCCTTCAGCAGAGTTGGCGTGGGCCATCCGGTACGATCCGAAGACATTCGATCCCGCCAAAGTAGATGAGCAGGTGTCGGAGACAGTACGGTTCCTTACCGGAGGTGTGCTGCTTCGCTTGAATCCTCAGACCCAGGAGCCGCAACCCGAACTGGCGGAAAGCTGGACCTCGTCCGCCGATGGCCGGGTGATCTCGTTTCGACTTCGCAGCGGCCTGCGCTTTTCGGACGGGACAAGCCTGACCTCACAGGATGTGGCCTGGTCGCTGCGCCGCATTCTCGATCCTGCGACCGACGCTCCCACGGCTGAAGAATTTGTTGCTCCGCAAAAAGTGACAGTGGAGACTCCGGACCCGCGCACCGTCGTGGTTCGCCTGCCGCTGCGAATACTGGGAATAGGGAAGGTATTCGACGAGATTGCTATTGAGCCGGCCGGCCGCGCCAGTCAGGGCCGGGTAACTTCAGGTCTTTTTTGCATAGCGAATTACAAGCGGGGTCAGTTCGTTCAATTGAAGGCGAATCCAAACTACTGGAAGCGTGATGCCACGGGTGTGCAGTTGCCCTACGCATCTGGAATAAGACTGGAAGTGGTAGGCAACCGCGAGCAGGAGATTGCGCGCTTTCAGCGGGGCGCCTACGACCTGATCGACGGCCTTCCGCCAGAGTACTACTCTCTGCTGGCGCAAAAGAGCCCAGGCACAGCGCGGGACCTGGGCCCTTCGCTTAACAGTGAGCAGATGTGGTTCAACCAATCACCGGCAGCCCCTTTGCCAGACTTTGAAAAGGCTTGGTTCCAGAACCGGACTTTCCGCGTTGCCATATCGCAATCGATCCATCGCGCCGATCTCGCCAGGATTGCCTACGATGGACACGCGACTCCGGCGTACGGGTTCATCTCACCTGCAAATACGCTGTGGTACAACACCCATTTGCAGGTCCCCCATGAAGACACGGCTGCCGCAGTCCGCCTACTTTCAAGCGCAGGCTTTCATAAGAGTGGCGATCATCTGTATGACACAGCGGGACATCCGGTGAAGTTCTCCATCGTTACGAATTCCGGCAACAGCGCACGGCAGAAGATGGCAACCCTCATCCAGCAGGATCTTGCTGCATTGGGAATCGACGTAACGGTAGTGACGTTGGATTTTCCTGCGCTTATCGAGCGCCTGATGCACAGCATGGACTATGAAGCGTGTCTCTTGGGGCTTTCAAATGTCGAACCTGATCCAAACGCGATGATCAATGTGTGGCACAGTGCTTCACCAAACCACCAGTGGAATCCATCGGAAAAGACGCCTGCGACCCCCTGGGAGGCACAGATCGACAAAGACATGGATTTGCAGGCCAGCAGCGTTCGAATGCAGGATCGTAGGCGCGCCGTCGACGATGTGCAGCAGATTGTGGCAGATCAGCAGCCGTTCATCTACTTGGTTTATCCGAACGCTCTGTATGCAGTCTCTCCGCAACTTATCGGCGTGCAGCCAACCGTCTTTCAGCCAGGCATTGTGTGGAACGTGGCCAGCCTTCGCCTACAGGGAGGAAAACGATGAATCCTTTGTTGCAGGTGAAGGTGAGCGCCTCGTATGGTGGGCAGAAGATCCTGCACGACGTCCGCTTCGATCTCCAGGCGGGTGAAGCAATAGGATTTGTCGGCACAAGCGGCGCCGGCAAAAGCACCCTGATTCTCTCGCTGCTCGGGCTGCTCCACTGGCGCGGCGGCCAGGTTAGCGGAGAAGTGTTGTTGAACGGACAAGATCTTCTGTGCCTGCGCGAACGAGACATGCGGAGGTTGCGAGGTAAGCGCATAGCGCTGGTCCCGCAAAGCCCCATGTCAGCCCTGAACCCGGCCATCAGTTTGCGGGCGCATTTTGAAGAGGCCTGGAGTGCTCACGAATGCAGAGGTGCCAGGGAATTTCAGCCCCGCCTCGACGAAGTGCTCGCCGAGGTACAGCTACTCTCCGACCGCGAGTTTCTCGCCAGACGACCTTCGCAGATCAGTGTGGGACAAGCGCAACGAATGATGATTGCGTTGGCGGTGCTACACCGGCCGGACATTCTGATTGCTGACGAACCGACTAGCGCTCTGGATCCTGTCACGCAGGCTGAAATCGTTTCATTGTTGCTGCGGTTGAATCGCTCTATTGGAACCGCGCTGATCTACGTTTCGCATGATCTCATCTCAGTTCTCCAACTCTGCAGCCGAATCGCTGTGCTGGACCGGGGCGCGTTGGTCGAGAGCCTGCCGGTGGAGGAAGTAGAGAGAGCCCATCATCCTGCTTCCGTGGCTCTGCTAGGCGCGCTCCCTGTGCCTGCGCGAATGATTCTCAATCGCGGCATGCAGATAGCTCCGCCAGCTTACGAAGCTGCCGCACTACACCAGTTGATGTCCCGCTAAAGCCGAAGCTGTATTCGCTGCCCAGGCCGTTTGCCTGCGATGGCAAAGCAGCGGAGACTGACTGTTGCACCTTCGGTTAACCCAAACGCACATTGGTAATACCACCAAAGGAGTATATCGATTCAGATGCGGTACGACTAAAGTCGCAACAACTCAATGTTCAAGTGTGGACTTTTCTGGAAGTCGGGATAGAAAACCACCGGCGGTGCTCACCAGATACGCACAGCACATCGGATTGTTCGATCCGGCAACGCAGATCAATGTTTGACCTGCACGACTTAAAACCGTTACGCCCAGGAGGGACCTGAAATTGATGTCATCGATCCCGCAAGATCTCCTAACCGGTTCATCCCAGCGCAGATGGTTGCGTTTGGATTCGCCCGAGTTAGGTCACCTCTCCAATCAGGAAGTGAGCGATTCGCCACACACAAGCGATAAAGCGGCTGTGGCCGAGTCAATCGACCGAACAACACCAGCGCACTACGATCAGAAGCACAAGTCTGCAAACCAAGATGGCCTGGACGTGAATACCAGCGACGCCGCTTGAGATGTTTGGCTAGCCAAGATCACGCCTATGAGCATTAGGCAATGAATGCAAAGAATTTTCAAAACCGACTTCTCGGCCGTTGGAGAAGCGCGACAACAATGTGGAGTACTCTGATGAACTTCTGCCGGCCTGTGAATTTGATTCGATCAATCGCCCTCCTAGCGTTAGTTACTCTCGGCGCCAGCACGCTCTTAGCTGCCTCACCTCAACCATCCAAGATATCCAACGACGCGAAGGCCATAGCTGCATCGGAAATGGTTAACGTCATCATTCAGTACAAACAAGATCCCGGCTCGGACCAGGAGAACGCGATCGCAAACGTGGGCGGTTCGCTGAAGCGGACGTTGCACTCCATTCATGCGCACGCTGCCACGCTACCTCAGTTCACACTGGAGAGGTTGGCGGCCGATCCAAACGTCAGCTACATCTCTGTCGATCGCCCGCTAGCCGCGCGCAGCACCTCCCCCATATGCGTGTCTGTGCCTGAGTACACGACGGAGCCCATCAATGCGCCGCAGGTCTGGAAGCAGGAATACATCGGCACCGGCATCGGCGTCGCCGTTATCGATAGCGGCATCACCCCCGTCGACGACCTGACCACCGCCAGCGTTGGGCTGTTGGCCGGCTTGAACAAGCTCTTTCCGTCGTATCGCATCGTTTACACAGCAAGCTTCGTACCCGCCGCTGCACCGGCCAACTCCGGCCTGCTCAGCCTGCCTGCCCTGCCTACCATACACCTTCTTGGGCTCGGCGACGGTGGCTGCCCGACGCCGTCGGCGGTCAGTCAGAGCGCCGCATCCACGGTCGTTCCGCCTCTTACTTCCACCACCGGCAATTCGGCCGCCAGCTTCAACGGTCCAGGTGCCGTAGCCGACCAGTTCGGTCACGGCACCCATGTTGCCGGCCTGATTGCCGGCAACGGTACGGACTCCACCGGCATGGGGTTCTTCCGCACCTTCTACGGCACAGCTCCCAACGCCAACCTCATCGACCTCCAGGCGTTGAACAGCGCCGGCGCCGGCACCGACTCGCAAGTCATCGCCGCGATCGAAGCCGCAATCTCCCTCAAAGCCAAGTACAACATCCGCGTCATCAACCTGTCGCTTGGCCGCCCCATCTGGGAGAGCTATACGCTCGATCCACTCTGCCAGGCAGTTGAGCAGGCATGGAAGGCCGGTATCGTAGTCGTCGTCGCCGCCGGCAACGATGGCCGCGACCTCAACCTCAATGCCGAAGGCTATGGCACTGTCGAAGCCCCGGGCGACGATCCCTACGCCCTGACCGTCGGCGCCATGAATACCCGCGGCACCCCCAGTCTCGCGGATGACATCATCGCCAGCTACAGCTCCAAGGGCCCAAGTTTCATCGACCACATCGCCAAGCCCGACGTCGTCGCGCCCGGCAATCTGGTTATCAGCCTCCTTGCCCCGAGCGACGCACTCGCCAGCGCCAATCCCACCTTCGTCACCCCGTACAGCTTCTACGAGAACGGGCTCCAGGCAATGCTGAACCAGAATTCTACGGCCTACTTCCCGCTGAGTGGGACCAGTATGTCCGCCGCCGTTGTAAGCGGTGCAGTGGCGGACCTTCTCCAGGCAGCTCCCCAACTCACCCCGGACCAGGTCAAGGCGTTCATCATGCGAGACGCCGACCGCAGCTACTTCCCGCAGACCAGCAGCGTCATCGATCCCACCACCGGCATCGTCTACAACGCCAACTATGACGTGTTCACTGTCGGCGCCGGCTATCTTGACGTTCTTGCCACTTTAAAAGACATTCAGAGTGGGACGGTTGTTCCCGCAGGCACCGCGATGTCACCGGTAGCGACCTTCAATTCAGCTACCGGCGCCACCACCCTGGTCGCCGACCAGACCGCTCTATGGGGAGCAACCGCACTCTGGGGGGCCTCTAACGTTTACGGTAACAATGCGTTCGTCAACGGCTCAACCGCACTCTGGGGAGCGAGCAATCCGCAGAGCTTCACAGCGCTGTGGGGAGCGACAGCTCTTTGGGGAGCGGCAGACCCGCAGGGCTTCACCGCACTATGGGGAGCAACCGCTCTCTGGGGCGCTGGAACTCCCCAAGCGGCGACGGCACTATGGGGAGCGAACACCCTGGCAGGTCAGACCGCTCTCTGGGGTGCAGACGCTGACGTGGCGTATCCCTTCTAATTGACTCGCACGCAATCGACGTTGCTGGATTGACTTATGCAATAATGCCTCTAGACTAACCACAAAAGGGCTGGTCTGCTTATCAGCTGCGTGGCCCTTCTGTACTCTTGCTGGTTTCTCCCTTATGAAACAGCAGCCATGGCATTTTGTGACCATTCTTCACTGGCTTGCGGCACTCGAAGCGCGACCGTTTTGAAACAACCTCGCGCATTCGTCGAAGGCGATCCCGATGTTGGCGTCAATTGACGACGTATGAGCGCCGGTGCAAAACTAGGCCACAGTGCGCCGCGTGAGCGGCGTTCTGCGGCGGAGTAAAAGTAGGCCACCCGCCGGATCTTGATTTCGTGAGCTATTGCCTTGATGGCATGGTTCATGGAA
>Ga0302319_10023948_pt1 | contig 10880 bp, 7 predicted proteins | sample Bog_T0_2_FD_203319 | JGI IMG/M metagenome (GOLD analysis project Ga0302319, IMG submission 203319) | Peat permafrost microbial communities from Stordalen Mire near Abisko, Sweden - Bog_T0_2 | ecosystem: Environmental > Terrestrial > Soil > Wetlands > Peat | place: Sweden: Abisko, Stordalen Mire... | reverse complement strand
GTCGAAACGCGGCCGCACGTTCTTCGGTTGCAACCGCTATCCGGATTGCGATTTTGTGGCGTGGGGCAAGCCGATTCTGGAGAAGTGCCCAGATTGCGGTAGCAGCTACCTGATTGAGAAATTTCTCAAAGCGGGGCCGGTGGCACAGTGTCCGAACAAAGAGTGTAAATTCCAGCATCCGCTTGAAGTGCCCGTGGAGACGAATGTGGCATAGCTGAGTGTGGGATGATTTTCATGGAGATCCCAGATGAAGACTCTTAGATGCTTTGTATTAGTGAGCGCGGCGGCAGCGGCAGCGTTTTCACAGAACCCGTTGAGCGTGAGCCAAACCGTTTTTTATAGAGCCGTGTCGAATAACGTCTTAGCGGCCGCTGAAAAGATGCCGGAGGAAAACTACTCGTTTAAGCCGACGCCGGAGGTGCGGAGCTTCGGACAAATCGTAGGCCATACGGTTGATGCGCAGAGCCTCTATTGTTCCGCGGCTGCGGGGGAAAAGCCGCCCATGGTGGATGTTGAGAAAACAAAGACCAGCAAAGCAGATTTGGTTCAGGCACTGAAAGATACGGTTGCCTATTGCGGCAAAATCTATGCGGGCATGACAGACGACCAGGCGGCGGCGCTGGTAAAATTAGGACGTGAATGGCCTAAGCTCACGCTGCTTACTATGAATACTGCTCACTTGGACGAACACTACGGGAACATGGTCACCTATATGCGTCTGAAAGGCCTTGTCCCGCCGAGCAGTGAACCGCGTAAGCCGATGCCGACTCCCGCAAAAACGAATTAAGCGATGCGATTTTTGCTGTTGGGGCTCGCGGCCGCGACCAGCATTTTCGCGGCCGGTAGAATTCAAATCGAGATTAGTGCGAGTCAGGTCTGGACTGACACTGGCGTTGACCTGAGAGCCGGCGACAGTGTCAACATAACGGCCAGCGGCGCGATTCAGCTCGACTATTCCCATACGGCCGGGCCGGAAGGGCTGCCTCGTGGTTTCAGCGATGTGACGGCGCACTATCCGGTGATCAATGCGGGGCGTGGCGCTTTGATCGCGCGGTTTACAAACAATGCGGCAGCGCGGCCGTTCTGGGTAGGCCCTTGGACGGAACGCAATGTGCCGGTTACTGGGCGCTTATTTCTGGGGGTGAACGTGCCGGAGGGACAAGCCGGCGCGGGAAGTTTTCACGTGACGGTGCAGTGGTCTCGGGCCCTGGCGCCGCCGGTTGCCTACTATCCAGTGTTCCCGCAGCAAATGCTGGACAGCATTCCCGTTCGGGTAACGGACATTGAAGGCATCCTGAGTGACCGGGTCAATTTCATCGTTGTGGGTACGTTGGAGAAATTGCAGGCCGCCTTATCAGATGCGGGGTGGATGATGGCGGAAAAGAGCAAGAAGGACACCTTCCTGCATGGCTTGGCGGCGACGCTCAATCACGAGTCTTATGTGGCGATGCCGATGAGTCCGCGGGAACTGTTTGGCCGGCAGCAAGATTTTGGCTATATGCAGGGCGATCCGATGAAGGTGGTGATGACCCGCCATCAATTTCGGATTTGGCAAACGCCTTATACGCTATACGGCAAGCCAGTGTGGGCCGGTGCGGGCGCGCACGATGTGGGGTTCGATAAGAACTTCAAGGATAATGGTCTTGCGCATAAGATCGATCCAGCGACGGATGGTGAGCGTGATTACATTGGCCAGAGTTTTCAGCTCACTGGCTACGCGGTGAAAGAAGATTACATGTTGCCGAGCAATCCGGTGCAGGAAGCGAAGACAAAGAGGACCGATGGATTTATTTCGGATGGGCGGACGCTGATTATTTTTCTGGCGCCTTAGCCTATTGTTGTTCTCGAATGAGAGAGAGACGGTCTTTCAAATCAGCGGGGAGCAAGCTTTCCACCTGCGGCGTAATTAAGCCTACGTGATCCAGGTCCTGAATTTGCAATTGATCGCACAGGCGGTAGGAAGACAGTTTCATGCGCACCAGATCCGCTACCTGAATCACCCAAAAACCGCTGCCGTGAAGTTTCTCGCGCACAGGCGCCAGTTCTGGATTCAGATGAGCTTGTTCTGGCCGGGTTTTCTCACCGGCAAAGACAAAATGGATGGGGTCGTTCTTATCACCCTGCCAAAGAAGCATGTCCACACCCGCGGCGTGCGGGAACACAAAGCCCGCTGGTTGCGCGACATCTACCGCCCGCTGCAAATCAGCTCTGCGGATCAGAAGGTCAATGTCCTTCGTATTTCTGGCTGCGGTTGGGTCCGCCTTGTTTACGTGAACAAAGACAGCCATGCCGCCCACTAGCTCGTAGGAAATGCCCGCTTGTTCGAATACCTTCGCAATCCGATCAAGGGTACCGACCAAGGCAAACACGCGTTGTTCAAACAGCAGATTGACTACCTTTCCGCTCCGGGCTGCACTGGTGACAAAATCTTGAAAGCTGAGCATAACGGCTTTCCTTCATCATAGGACGGGTCCCGGCCCTGGCGTTGCCGGCTCCTTTACAGTCGCCGCTCGGATTGAGGCATCAGACCAGCTCTGACGGCGTGGACGAAACGGTAATTTGAATTTTCTGCTCGCCCAAATATTGATGCTTCGCTGTGAGATGGATGGTTCCTGCCTGTGCCTTCGTTTTGACGTAAACAGCACCAGCACCGCCGACTAAGCCGAAAGGATTTTCGCCGATGATTTCACCGGGGCCGTCGATGGTCAGGATCACGGCGCCGCTGGCGAATTGTTGAGTGTTGCCGAATTCGTCCGTCGCGCGTAGAAGAACGCGGGTGATGTCGCTGCCATCGCCCAGCAAGGCAAGGTCATCGGGTTCCACGAGCAACTTTGCGTCGATGCCTTTGCCGGAATAGTTTTTCGTTATGGCGAGCTTGCCGCTGATATAGCCTTCAATACGCAGGTCGCCCCACGGATTCAGAGGCAAATTGCTGAGGTCGACCATGAACGGCGGGTATTTGAGATGTGCGAAGGTTTTGCGATCGGGATCTGCTTCGGTGTGTAACGTGCCATCGATGTAGAGCTTCAGATGTTCGCAGTTTGAGCAGACGGGTACGATGCCTGGCCCACCCGCACTGGAGTGATCGCCGCTCGACCAGTTGAATGCGGGTTCGAGCACAACTTCCTCACTGGGCTCACATTGCGATTTGTAAAAACCGGCGGCGGCTTTGGGAATGCGGAAGATATCGGACACGCCGTGATAGCAAATATGGTCACCCGAGCCAAAGTTGCCATGTGTGTTGTAATCGAAAGCGCACCAGCCAATGCCCCCGGAGTACGCGTCGTCGGAGGCGAGTTGGTCGTGAATACGCGCATGCTTCATGGCGTGCTCGGCCACCCGCTCCACTTGGTCGGTACGCTTGGTAGAGAACATGTGGCCGACGAACTCGGTGTTCAGATACAGCGGATGGTTTGGCGCGCGCAAGGGGAAGCCGAAATCGTTCATGGTGAAAACGTCTTCGAGGAGCTCGGAATTGTAGAGATAGCGAATGCCGCCGGTTTGGCGCGAAGGGTCGAGGTCGCGGGCGGTTTTGTTGGTGCGGGTGTAGAAGTTGTGGTTGTCTTGCGATTCGTTGATACGCACGCCCCACAAGATGATGGATGGGTGGTTCCAATCGCGCTTGATCATATCGGCGACATTGCGGACGGCGAGATCTTGCCAGGCATCTTCGCCAATGTGTTGCCAGCCGGGGATTTCTTCGAGAACCAGGAGACCGAGTTCGTCACAAGCGTCGAGGAAATGGCGTGACTGCGGATAGTGTGAAGTGCGAACAAGATTGAGCTTGAGTTCCTTTTTGAGGACGATGGCATCGCGGTGTTGGGCGCGCGCGGGCATAGCGCCGCCTAAATATGGGAATGTTTGATGGCGATTGAGGCCACGCAGCTTAATATGCTCGCCATTGAGCGTGAATCCTTTGGGCGTAAAGCGGGCTTCCCGGAAACCGATGCGCGTCGTGTATTCATCATTCCCGTGCTTGGCGACGACGTGATAGAGCTTGGGAGTTGAAAGACTCCAGAGTTGGATGTCTCCGAGGTTGGACAGCGTAAGCTCTGGCGCTGGGCCGCTTGCGGTGGCCAGTACGCGGTTGCCGTCACGAAGTTCAACTGTGACAGGACCGCCACCCACAACTTCGCAGCGGACCCTCACTTTACGATTTGCGCTCATTACATCTACTGGCTGGGCAAAGACATTTTCAATATATTCGTTCGGCACAACACGCAGAGACACTTCGCGATAGATGCCGCCGAAGGTGAGGTAATCGATGTTGCCGCCAAACGGCGGAATGTCGGGGCGTTCGGAAGAATCGAGCTCGACGGCGAGCACGTTGTCCCCGTTCCAGTTCAGGTGCGGAGTGAGGTCCAAGGAAAAAGGTGTGTAGCCACCTTTGAATTCCGGAAATTTGTGGCCGTTGATCGCAACCGTAGATGCGGTCATGGCGCCTTCGAAATCCACAAATACGCGCTGGCCTTTGGCGGACGCGGGCAGACGGAAGTGGCGGCGATAGACTGAGACGAATTGATACGCGTGATCGTCAAAGCTATGCCAGGGCAGCGTGACGTTGCTGTGGGGCAGTGTCACTTTGGCGAAGTTCGAATCGTTAAAGTCGAGGGCCGTGGCATCGGTGGTTTTGCGGCCACCGAAAAGCCAGTCGCGATTCATGGAATAGATGCGGCGGCCGGGATTCGAAGCGCCGGTCTGGGCGGAAGTGATTGGTGGCATCAGGGCAAGTCCGGCTACGGAGCTGGATAGAAAATCACGTCGATTCATGACTGAATTCAGAATACAGGAGGAGAGACTCAATAGCGCCAGCTTTTGAGATCGGCCCCTTTCGGCGCGGTCTTTTGCATGCGTTCCATGATTTGCGGCACATACATCTGGTTGTAGTGCAAGCGTGAGTACCAGTTAGGCTGATTCGGATCGCCGTTCCAACAGTGTTCCGCGCGCGGGCCATAACTTACTTCACCTTCATAGGGAACACCGTGCCCCGAAGTGCCGGTTTGTTTGAGGAAATCCTCCATCAAATAGACCGCGTCGTTCAGAAAGTAGGTGTCGTCGGAACCCACGTAGAGATGAAGCTTGCCTTGCAACTTAGGACCGAGCGTGGTCCAATCGCGCTGCAAAATTGCGTCCAAGTCGTAATGCTCACGCCAATAGTCGGCGGTTTTGTGATCGATGACGCCGCTTTGTTTGTCGAAAATCGGTTGTGGATAGCCGTCTTCGGCGGCGGGTGAATAAACGGCTTGCCAGATATCGAACTGGTCACCGGAACGGCCGCGATCGCCCAGGGCCGCTTCGTAAGCAACGTTATCGCGCATGGAGATTAGGGTGTGGCCCAGATAGTCACGCATGGCTGGCTGTTCCACTTTTTTGTTGGAGCCTTCAAGGTAGAACAGGTTGTCCTGCTTGTAGAGATCGGCGGTCATGAAGGCGTGGAAATCGACCGGATCAGGGCAGGCGACGAAAGCGCCGTTGTAATGATCGGGATAAAACATCTGCACTGCGAGCGATTCCCAGCCGCCGGTGGAACCGCCGTACATGAAACGCGCCCAGCCTTGGCCGATGCCGCGAAATTGCTTCTCAATCGCTGGAATCAGTTCGGTCTCAATCGCATCGCCGTAGGGACCGAGGTTGGCGGAGTTCACCGCGTACGAATCGTCGTAGTAAGGGTTGGCGTGCTGTATCTTGACGATCAGCATACGTGGGGTGCGCGGAGCAATCCAGGATTTGTAATTTTTGTAGGCTTCTTCTTGTTGAATGCGGTTGTAGCCGGCCAAATGGAAGCGCTCTGAATAGTCTGGTTTCAGATTGGCATCTGGTAGTGTTTCGCGAAAATCGTTGAAGCCCGTGACGAAGTGGTCGTGGAATATGATTAACGGAAAATGCGCGTTTGGATGGGAATCGAAGCCTTCGGGGACCAGGACGACGGCAGAGAGATACATGGGGCGGCCCCAGAAATCTGTCAGGAGTTTCGATTGAATGCGCAGGTGGCGGATGTATTTGGTGTCGGGATCAGGCTTGATTTCCGGGATGACATCATCGAGCGAGACGCCGATGGCGGGTGAGCCCGGTCCGATATGCACGAGGCGCGGTTTGGAAAGTAGATTACCGGGGGCGAGATTCCAGTGTTGTCCTTCGCCTCGGTCGGGCGCGAGTTTTACAGTTTTGCCGTCGGAGCGATGAAATGTTTCGTAGATGTTCAACACAGCTTGGACAGTGTAGTCTCCGGGCGGTACATCTTTCAGACTGGCGCGCGGATAGCCTTGGGCGTTTTCGCCAACAACGAGCGGACTGGCAGGCTTCCAACCATCGACCGTGACACCGAAGACCATTTGGGATCTGGGCGAGTCATCAATCTGCATACGCGGCTCTTCGTTCGGATTGTTCGATAGCAGGAGCAGGAGGCGTCCGTCTAGCGGTGTAGTTGAACGCGAGGCAGGGAAGCTGACGGTAATGGTTTGGGCGGAGGCAAGGCAGACGACGAACGCGAAGAGCGAAAGTAAGCGCATCTTTTTACTATAGAAGGGCTACTGCTTAATGAAAATCGCTGCATGCGGCATCCGGTACCGCTCGGTTGAAGACGCCCCCGAAATAGCTAACCGTCCGCCTTTTCGGGCGTCTTCATCAGCATGGGTGGGCCGCCGGCGCGAGCGCCGAGATGAGTCTCGGCGCGGCAGACAAGAGTGTCTGCGCCACCAAACCAGCCAGGCCCATGGACACTCGTTGACACTCGCGGCTCGGAACGAGGCTTGGCGGTGTAACTAGGGCGTTTTCATCTGGTGGGGCGGAATTCCTGCACTTCAAACGAATTTCGAATTACGGCGCGCAGCTCTTCTAAAGAACTGAGGTGGCCGGCGCCCATCGCTTGTGTTAACGCGTTACCAGCGGCGGTGGCTTCGGCGGGACCGGCGATGACAATACGACCCGTGACATTGGCGGTGAGTTGATTCAGCAGCGCATTGCGCGAGCCGCCACCAATAATGTGGATGACTTCGAGCTTGCGGCCTGTGAGAGACTCAAGCGATTCGAGCACTTGTTTGTAGCGGACAGCCAAGCTGTGCAGGATGACCCGCGCCATGGACGGAATATCGGCGGGCACTTCCTGGCCGGTTTTTTGGCAATATTCTTCGATGCGCCGCGGATGGTTGCCGGGAGAAACGAATTCATCCAGATCTAAAACCGTGGCAAGGTGTTTCGCTTCCGTGGCGGCGGCGGTGAGTTCGGCATAGCTCCATTCGTGGCCGTCGCGTTCCCAGGCGCGCTTGCATTCCTGCAAGACCCAAAGACCGGGGATATTCTTCAAAAAGCGAATACGATTTGAGACGCCGACCTCATTGGTGAAATTGGCGGTGAGGGAAGCGTCGTTGATGACGGGTTCATTCAATTCAACGCCCATTAGAGACCAAGTGCCGGAGCTGATGTAGCACCAATTCTCGCCGGCGCGCGCGGGAACGGCGGCCACGGCGGAGGCGGTATCATGCGAGCCCGTGGCGAGGACGACTGTTTCTTGTTTTAGGTCGCAACGCTCGGCTATGTACGGCAAAACCGGGCCCAGATCCGCTCCTGGGTCGACGAGCGGCGCGAGGTAGCCGGCGTGCAACCCTAGCTTGCGCAGCATGTCTGTCGCAAATTGTTTTTTTACCGGATCGTAAAATTGCGAAGTGCTGGCGATGGTTCTCTCAGCCCGTAGCGCGCCCGTTAGGAAGTAGTTGAACAGGTCGGGCATGAAGAGCAGATGCGATGCCTCAGCCAGCGTTTTAGGCGTGTCCCGTTGCGCCGCGAATAGCTGGCAAAGCGAATTGATATCCATGAATTGAATCCCGCTGTTGCGAAAAACTTCTTCGCGCGAAACTTTTTGGAAGATCTGTTTGTAGGCGCCGATGTTGCGCGAATCGCGATAATGGCGAGGATTGTCGAGCAGAACGCCTTCTTCATTGAGAAGGCCAAAATCAACGCCCCAGGTATCGACGCCGATGCCATCGATCTGATCGACGGCCTTGGCGGCTAGACGGATGCCTTCGCACATTTCCTGAAACAGGCGCAGCGTGTCCCAATAGAGACCGCTCGCTAGGCGCACGGGGATGTTCGGGAAGCGGTGTAATTCCGAAAGTTCGAGGCGGTGATCGGCTAAATGCGCCAAGATGGCGCGTCCACTTTCTGCTCCCAGATCTAAAGCCAGATAACTTCGATTTCCAGTCATTGAAAGTTGAGTATACCGATTAGCCTAATTCATTCCCACTCGCCATAGATTTGCGCCACGAGATCGTCGAGGGCGCGTTCGGGATCGGAGGCTAAGAGCACTTCTCGATTGAAGGCCGTAAAGAGCGGTAAGGCGAAGGGCGACGGGCGAGGGAGATCGTGAATCTCTAAAGGCTGGGAGTAAATTCTTTGCGCTTCGGTATAGGCGCGCGGGGCATCACACTGGTCTTCTAGAACTTCGCGTATGGCTTCGCGAACGAGCGGATGGCCTGGCTCATGTTCGAGCAGCGTCTTATAGAGCAAGCTGCCATTCCAGGTGGCTGTGCGGGCGGGAACATCGCCGCGTAGAGTGCGTTTAGGCAAAAGTTGGCCGATTTCCGCGATGCGGCGGAAGCCGGCGCCGAGAGTTTCGGTGGTAGAGAGAGCGGCGCGAAGGTCATTAAGCCAGTTTTCGGGATTGAAAGATTCGTGCAGCGCTTCGGCCGTTAGTTTCACGCGCGCGTCAAGAGAGAGCAGAAAACCATGATCGTCAAAATTGGCGACGACACTCGGTCCTTGGGCGATTCGCGCGGCGCAAACCCAAGCGAGGGAACGGTTGACAGCCCTGCCGCCAACTACGTGCACAAGAACTAACATAGTGCGGCCCGTGGTGACTCGCTCGGCTAGAACAGGCGAATCGGTTGGGACAGGCAGGGCTTTGGTGTGACGCGCGATGAACTGTGCGATCCGCCCGGCGACATTTCCGTCGACGTGGTAGCTATCTTTCAACATGCGGACGCAAGCCTCTGCTCCACCGGCTTGCCAAGCAGCACGCAGTTGACGTCGCAGGTGCAACTCTTCGTTCGCCAATTCCGCGGTGAGGGGCATTTTATTGCCCATCCAACGCGGCGTCTTCACGTTTTCGCCTTGGGCTGGTTCCACTACGGCAGTATTTTGGTGGATTTGTTTGACGCGTACAGCTTTGCCGCCCATGATGAAGGCTTCGCCCGGTAGTAAGGACGTAAGGAAGTTTTCTTCTACTGCGCCCAACAGGCGGTGGCGCGCCGAGACCACTTTCATTTCCACGTCTGAACTGATGACGCCGATGTTCATGTAGTAATTGCGGGCGGTTTTACCTTTGGCCACATGGAAACGGCCGTTCTCGAGAATGATCTTGCCGTAGGTGCCATATGGGCCGAGGACCTTGCCCTGACCAGAGAGATAGCGCAGCACCTCATCGAAGTCTTCGCGAGTTAAATCGAGATAGGGCCCGGCGCGCTTGACGAGCGAGAAGGCCGCATCGCAGGTCCACTCTTGTTCGATGCTCATACCGAGCAAAACTTGAGCCAACACGTCGAGCGGTGCTGAGGGAATGCGGAGTGCATCCAGATGGCCGGCGCGCGCGGCACTTCGCAGAGCAACGCATTCCACCAGGTCTGGCAGGCTGAGCGGCACGAGCGCGCCTTGGGCGACACCGTCGACACGATGGCCGCTGCGGCCCAGGCGTTGCAGGGCGCGGCTCACGCCGCGCGGCGTACCGATTAAAAGCACTTGATCAACGCTGCCAAAATCGACGCCCATTTCGAGGCTGCTGGAGGCCACGACGGCGCGCCAAGTACCCGCTTTGAGGCCGTCTTCAATCTGAAGGCGCCGTTCACGGTCGACTGAGCCGTGATGGACGGCGATCTTGTCTTCTATATCAGGCAGCAGGATGCTTAACGCCAAGGCGAGGCGTTCGACACCCGAGCGAGTGGTCAGAAAGATGAGACTGCAACGGGCTTGCTCTACCAAGCGGGCCACCGTAGGTGCAATGCGAAATGGGTTGTAACCGGCCGGCGGTAGCCACTCGCCTGCTGCGGGAGGTTCAATTTCGAGCCGATGCGCTTTGCGGATATCGACGGTGGCAACAGGACAGGGCCGAACGCCACAGAGCAGGCGCACCATGGCTTCCACAGGCCAAGCCGTTGCCGAGATGCCAATGCGTTGTACCGGACGCTGGACCCGATGCTCCAGCCGTTCCAGACAAAGCGCCAGCAAAGAGCCGCGTTTGTTTTCGGCAAACGAATGAATCTCGTCCACGACGACAGTGGCAGGATCGAAACCCTTTTCGCGCCACTCTTTCTGAGACAGGATGGAACTGAGCGTTTCGGGCGTGGTGAGCAGCAGGTGGGGGCGTTGACGGCGCTGGCGATCACGATCTTCGAGCGCCGTATCACCGGTTCGCACCTCCATGCGGATCTGTTGTTTGGCATCAAGATCGCGATTCAATGCGGCCAGAGCTGGCTGGAGGTTGCGATGAATATCGTTGTCGAGAGCCTTCAATGGCGAAACGTAAATGGCGATGACGGCATTGGGAAGCCTGTTGCTGTGAGCGAGAGTGGCAAGCTTGGAGAGAACTGAAAGAAACGCCGCAAGCGTTTTGCCGCTGCCGGTTGGCGCCAGGATAAGTGTATTTTCGCCGTTCAGTGTGTGCGGCAGAGCCCGGTTCTGGATATCGCTGAATTTTGGGTATGCAGCGCGGAACCATTCTCTTAAGCGCGGGTGAAGTGGGTGGCGCATTAGGGCGGCGGCGCGATTGAGGCGCGGTAAAGGGCTGCTACCTGTTCGATGGAATCACATTCCTCCGGGCGCTTATCTTTTCGCCAGCGAACAATGCGTGGGAAGCGCAGCGCATAACCCCCTTTGTGGCGCGTGCTCTGCTG
>Ga0302319_10023947_pt1 | contig 10880 bp, 12 predicted proteins | sample Bog_T0_2_FD_203319 | JGI IMG/M metagenome (GOLD analysis project Ga0302319, IMG submission 203319) | Peat permafrost microbial communities from Stordalen Mire near Abisko, Sweden - Bog_T0_2 | ecosystem: Environmental > Terrestrial > Soil > Wetlands > Peat | place: Sweden: Abisko, Stordalen Mire... | reverse complement strand
ATGATGATCGCATCGTCGCGGAGGCCGGCGGCATCCACTTCCGCCTCGAGTTGCGTCACGAGCTCCGGCAGGTAGCGCTCACTTTCGGCAAGCGCCAGGCCGCAGGTGGGCAGCGCCACGCAGGCCATCGAGTTTAGCCTTAGCGCCGTTGCATGGTTGGCGGTATCAAGAGCGTGCTGCCTGAGGAGCTCCTCAATCACGGGCCGGTTTTCCTCGGTGACGCTGGCGATCATCAGGTGCTGGTTGGGCGTCAGGCGGAAGTCGCCCGTGTGGACCTGGGCGATCTTGCGGAGGGCCTCCTTGGTTGCGCCCTTGACGCGCCCGTTCTCGATGAAAAGCGTGAAGTGGGAGTCCCCGTTCGGGCCCTGGGTCCATCCGTAGCGGTCGCCCGTGTCCGTGAACTCGAACCTGCGGGGCACCGAGAGCTCCCAGCCCAGGCGCCGCTCCACCTCGTTCCTGATCCAAACAAGCCCGCGGTCCCGGACCGTGTACTTGAAACGGGCGTGCTTGCGGTCGGTTCTGTCGCCAAAATCGCGCTGCACCGTGACGACCTTCTCGGCGACCTCGACCACCTGGTCGGGCCTGCAGAATCCGAGCACGTCGGCCAGGCGCGGGAAGGTCTCCGTCTGATTATGTGACATCCCCATGCCGCCACCGACGGTGACATCGAACCCGGCGAGGCGCCCATCCGGCCCGGTGATCGCGATGAATCCGAGGTCGTGCGCGAACACATCCACGTCGTTGCTGGGCGGGATGGCGAAGACGATCTTGAATTTCCTCGGCAGGTAGGTCTTCCCGTAGATCGGCTCGGAATCCTCCCCGGGCTCGCCGCCGCCCACCAGCGTGTCGTCGATCCAGAGCTCGTGGTAAGCCCGGGTGTGCGGGGAGAGTTGCCTGCTCACGGCCCTGGCGATCTCGAGCGTCTCGGCGTGGAGGCTCGAGACGTGGGGGTTGGGGTTGCACATCACGTTGCGCACGACGTCGCCGCATGCCGCCAGGGTATCCAGGAGCGCAAGGTTCACCTCCTTGATCGTCGAGCGCAGGTTGCGCTTGAGGATCCCGTGGAACTGGAAGGCCTGGCGGTTGGTGATCTTAAGCGTCTGGTTGCCGTGCGAGTCGGCCAGCGCGTCCATGACAAGCCACTGCTTCGGGGTGCACACGCCCCCGGGGACCCGGACACGGGCCATGAAGATGTACGCCTTCTCCTTGCCCTCCCGGCGCCTCTCGCTGCGCAGGTCGCGGTCATCCTGCGGATAGACGCCGTGGAATTTGGTGAGCTGGGCACTGTCCTCGGTGATCGTTCCGGTCGACGGATCCTGGAGATCCTTAAGAATGTGGCCGCGCAGGTAATTGCTGTCCGCCTTCAGCAGCTCATTCTTGTGGAGGGGCTTGTGCGGGGCTTCGGCGGGTGTGCTCATGAGTGGATGCTTGCGCCAAGGGCCTGGCAGAGGGCGCCCGCCAGGGTCTCGATCGCCAGCGGATGCGAGCCCACCAGGTCTGCGAAGTGGCAGCGCAATCCCGGGACCCGCGCCTCGGCGACCCGCGCGATCGTCTCGAGATCGCCTCCCTTTCCCGCATGCCGCCCGGGCAGGAGAAAGAGGGGGGCGACCACCACGTCGCCCGAGTCGAAGCCTGGAAGGGCCAGTGCCTCCTCCAGAAGGGGCTTGTTGAAGCCGAATTCCGGTCCGGCGGGCGACTCCATCGAGGCGGCCCCGAGTACCCGCACGGCTGACCCAAGTTCCGCCTGCACCTCGGTGGCGACCCGGTCGCGGATCTCCGCGGAGGCGCGGGACGGGCCGCCGTGGTCGGCTACGATCACAGCCGGCCGGTTCAGGCCATTAGAGGCGATGACGGCGCGCACCCGCTCGGAAAGGATCCTCGGCAGCACGCCGCCGGAGGACAGGCCGTCGGTGACCGAGTACACGAATCCGCCGGTCTGAAGTCCGAGGGAGTCGAGGTCCCGCGTGAGCGAGGAGCCGATGGCTCCCTGGGCGCTGATGAAGAACGGGATGATGAGGAACTCCCTCTCGCCCGCCGAGACGTGCGCCCGGATCCAAGGCGAGAGCGTTTGGGCCGCCCCGTCCCTCAAGGACGATCCGGGTATCCGATCGCTGTGCCTCCACGAGACCGCCTCCACGTAAGCGTCCGCGCGGGCGCCGATGGCCAGTGCCGCCGACCGCAGGCCCTCGTGCGCCGCGGGTTCAACCGAACCGTTGTCGACAAGGGCTATCCTCATAGGACTCCCGCAAGGCGGTGGGCGGGATCAAACCATGCGAGTTTCTCCGAGAACGACGCGACCTCGCCGATGATGAGCATCGCGGGCGCCTGGACGCGCGCTGCGGCGGCGAGCGTCGCGATCGTCGAGAGCGTCCCAAGGATCCTCCTGTGATTCGCCGTGGTGGCCGACTCTATGATCGCCGCGGGTGTCGAGCCCTCGAGCCCGCCCGCCTCGAGGCGCCGGGCGATCTCGGGAAGGTTTTTCACTCCCATGTAGATGCACAGCGTGGCCTTGAGCCTCGCATAATCCTCCCAGTGGACCGTTCCACCCGGCTTGGTCGGGTCCTCGTGTCCGGTCAGGAGAACCACCGAGGAGCTGTGGAGGCGGTGGGTAAGCGGGATCCCGGCGTAGGCGGCGGCGGCAAGAGCCGAGGTGACTCCGGGCACGACCTCGAACGGGACACCCGCGGCCGCGAGAGCCGAAGCCTCCTCGCCTCCGCGCCCGAAGATGAATGGATCCCCGCCCTTTAGGCGCACCACGGTTTTCCCCTCGAACGCGAGCCTCACGAGGGTCTCGTCGATCTCGGTCTGGGGACGGCAAATGGCACCGGGCTTCTTGCCCGCGAAGATGCGCTCGCACCCCGGGCGCACGAGCTCAAGGAGCTGCGCATCGACCAGGTGGTCATACACGACGGCGTCCGCCTGGCCGAGGACCCGGTGGGCCTTGAGCGTGATGAGCTCGGGGTCCCCAGGACCCGCGCCCACCAGATACACGGTCCCCGGGGTCATATGTGGGCGCCTGAACCGGTCTGCTCCGAGGGTTTTGCCAGGCTGAGTGTCATCTCGGCGAGGCGCTCGACGGATTCCGCCACGCTCGTGCGGTCGGTGCGGATCTCCATGTCCGGGGCCACGGGTGCCTCGTAAGGGGAGTCGATGCCGGTGAACTGCGGGATCTGGCCGGCACGCGCCTTCTTGTAGAGCTGCTTCGGGTCGCGGCGCTCGCATTCGGACAGGGACGCGTTGATGAAGATCTCCGCAAACGGCACGCCACGCTCCTTGGCGCGTTCCGCGGCGAGCGCCCGGTCAGCCCTGAACGGCGAGATCAGGGCGGCGATGACGACGACCCCGGCGTCGGCAAGGTGGATCGCCAGCTCGGTCGCGCGCCGCAGGTTCTCGCTCCGGTCGTCGGCGGTGAAGCCGAGGTTGCGGCTTAGGCCGGTCCTCAGGACGTCGCCGTCCAGGACTGCCGAAAGGATGCCCGAGCTAAGCAGGCGCTGCTCGAGGGCCTGCGCGAGGGTCGACTTCCCGGATCCGGAAAGGCCCGTCATCCACACGATGCACCCCCGGTGGCCGAGGATTGCGGAGCGGCTGATGGGGCTTAGGCCCTGGCTGGCCGTTGGCTCGTCGACGACCGAATCAATGACGCCTCCGCCGCCGATCCGGCGTCCCCTCATCAGGACAAAGCGGCCGAGGGCGGGGACCTTGCCCCCGACATCGAAAGCGATCGGCTTCCTGACCCTTAGGCGGATCTCGGCCACCTCGTGGACCTTGACCTCGCCCGTGGTGCCTGTGCCCGTCTCGAGCGTGATTGCGTCCAGCGTGCGCTGGATCCCGAGAACCCTGGCCTCGGCCTGCTGGGTGCCGAGCTTGAGAGGAATGAGCTCACCGGAGCGAAGGGGGGTGTCGTGGATCCAGAACACCCGCGCGGTGAACGTCCGGGCCTCGTAGGGCTTGTCGTCGGCCTGGGCGCCAATCTGCCCGCGTTCCACGAAAAGCTCGTCCTCAAGAGTGATTGCGACCTCGCTGCCTGCGCCGACGGGTCCTCGCGGGGCGGGGTCGGTCTGCGGCCAGGTCTCGATTCCCTTGACCCGGCTGCGCTTGCCTCCCGGGACGAACTCGATCGCGTCGCCCACGGAGACGCTGCCGGATTCCACCAGTCCCGCGATGATCCTGCGCGCGTCGAAACGGTAGACGTCCTGGACGGACAGCCTCAGCGGTCCGCCCGATGCGGGCGGGGTGGCGCGGAACTGCTCCAGGGCCTCCACGAGCGTCGGCCCGCGGTACCACTTCATCTTGTCGCTGTGCCTGAGCAGGCCCTCGCCGAGCTTGGCCGAGATCGGAACAAAATGGGCGGGCTCTACACCGAGCTTCGTGAGGAAAGCCCCGAGCTCCTCGCGGATGGCCTCGAAGACCTCGGGCTTATAGCCCACCAGGTCCATCTTGTTCACCGCGACGACGATCTGCCGCAGGCCCAGCAGCGAAAGCAGGAAGCAGTGCCGGCGGGACTGCTCGCGAAGGCCCTCGTGGGCATCCACCAGGAGGACGGCCGCATCGGCGCTCGCGGCCCCTGTGATCATGTTCTTGAGGAATTCCTTGTGTCCGGGCGCGTCGATGATCGTGAACGAGCGGCGCTCGGTCCTGAACGGCACGCGTGTCGTGTCCATCGTGATGTTCTGCGCCTGCTCCTCGAGGAGCGCGTCCATCAGAAAGGCGTACTCAAACTCCATGCCCTCGGCCTTGCACGCCGCCTCGATGCGCTCGGCCTTTCCGTCAGGCACCGAGTGGGTGTCAAAGAGGAGCCTGCCGATCAGGGTCGACTTGCCGTGGTCCACATGGCCAACGACGACCAGCTGGAGGTGGTCGGTCTGGGGAGCCCGCGCCGGCGCGGCCGCCCGGGCAGGAAGGGCGGGTGGGGTGGAGGGAAGCGTGGTGTCGGAAAGGATGCTCATAGGTGAAATCACATGAAACCCTTGGCGCGAAGCTTCTGCATCGCGTTGCGCTCGTGATGGTCCTGGGAGCGCCCTGCGCGCTCGGACACCTTGGTCACCTTGAGCTCCTCGATGATGTCATCAATCGTCTTCGCGTCGCTCTTCACCGGCTTTGAGATCGGCATGCAGCCGAGGGAGCGGTAGCGTTCGCCGTTGCGGGAGAAATACATACCGGGAAGCGGCACCTTCTCGCGTTCGAGGTAGCGCCAGATGTCGATCTCGGTCCAGTCCAGGAGCGGCTGCACGCGCACGTGCTCGCCAGGGCCGGACTCAGTCGTGAAATGGTTCCAGAACTCCGGCGGCTGGTCCTTGTAGTCCCATTCGAACTCGGCGTTGCGGGGCGAGAAGTAGCGCTCCTTGGCCCGGGTGGAGTCCTCGTCGCGGCGGATTCCCGTGATCAGGGCGTCGTAGCCGTTTGCCGCGAGGCACTGCTGGAGCGCCACGGTCTTCAGCTCATGCGTCACCGTGACCGGGTCCGTGGTCTCGTAGCCAATGCCCCGGGCGCGCGCCTCCTTGTTGATCCAGACTGTCAACTCGAAGCCGTAGTGCTTCTGTGCCCAGGACCGAAACTCGAGCATCTCGGGGAACTCATAGGTGGTGTCAATGTGGACGACCGGGAACGGCATGTGGCCGCAGAACGCCTTCTTTGCGAGCCAGAGCAGGACATTGGAATCCTTGCCCATCGACCAGAGCATCGCGGGCTTCTGGAAGCCGTGGAAGGCCTCCCTCATCAGGTAGATGCTTTGGGACTCGAGTTCGTCTAGGTGGGTCATTTCGAAAGGTTTTTTAAATGTTGGCGGCGGGGTCATGCAGCCCGCACTCCCGCTTCAGGCCGAAGAACCGGGTATCCTCGGGGGTCATTTCGCCCGTCAGGGGACGGGTCGTGTGGACGTCGCCGATGGAGACATAGCCCTTTTCCCAGAGGGGATGGTAGGGCAGACCGTGCTGGGTCAGGTATGCGTAGACGTCCCGGTCGGTCCATTCCACGATCGGCAGCACCTTCGTGCGTCCATCCTGGTCACTGACCACGCTGAGGTGCCCGCGCGAGCTTGACTGGACCCTGCGCAGGCCGGCCAACCAGGCACGGGCTACCAATTCTGCGAGGGCACGCTGCATGGGCGCCACCTTCACGATCTGGTTGTACCGTGCCAGGCCCTCGGCCCCCTGCTCCCAGAGCTTCCCGTGTCGCGCCTCGATCCAGGCCGGCGACTCCGCCGCCCGGTACACCTTTAGGTTCAACTTGAGCTTCGACGTGAGCTCGTCGGCAAAGCGGTACGTCTCGGGGAAAAGGTAGCCGGTGTCGACGAACACGACTGGGATATCGGGGACGACCTGGGTCGCCAAGTGGAGCATGACAGCCGCCTGGGCGCCGAAGCTCGTGCTCAGGACCAGCGAGTTCCCATACTCCTTGTACGCCCAGGCGATGCGCTCTGAGGGCGAGGCGCCGGATAGCCTCCGGTCCGCCGCGGCTGTATCAACCGCAGGATTCAAGGTGTCCGCAGTTGGCATCGTCTAGGGTAGCTTGCAGCACGCCCACGCGATCGGCGCGTGGGGCGCAACAGCTCTTGCGGAAGCTTGTTTCATCAAGGTCGAGGGGTTAAACTGCATTATTAGGTCCCGATTTACAAGCACGGCTCCGGAGATTTGTGTCATAGGGGAAAAGCCTTTGACAGCCCGGGGACGCGGGCGCAGCAATTTCGCAAGATTTTGGCAGGTAATAACTCCCGTTGTGGCGGGGGCATGTGGACCGGGGGCGCGGGTTTCGGAGGCGTCGGCCTGATGCCGGTACTCGTCACGCTCCTGCGCGGGGTCAACGTGAGCGGCGCCCGTCCCCTGCGCATGGCCGCGCTTACGGCGATCTACGAAAAGCTCGGGTTTCGCGAGGTCCGGACCTACCTCCAGAGCGGGAATGCCGTGTGCCGTGTGCCGGCTGGAAGCCCGGCGCGGCATGCATCCGCCATTGAGCGCGCCTTGGCCAAGGCATGCGGCTTTGATGTCCCGGTAGCGGCCCTTACCGGGAAAGCCCTGGCTGCCGTGGTGGCATCAAATCCACTTCTGCGCTCCGGATCCGCGGATCCGGCCTTCCTTCACGCGACGTTCCTGATGGGCCCGGCGGTTGCAACCCTGATGGACCGGGCCGGGCTCCCGCTCGGTCCTGGGGAGGATGCCGTTCAGGTGGGCAACATCATGTACCTGTATTGCCCGAACGGATACGTAACCACGAAGATCAACAACGCGTACTTCGAGCGGAAGCTCAAGGTGCGGGCGACGACCCGGAATTGGCGCACCGTGCTCGCCCTCAAGCAGATGGCGCTCGTCGGGCCCCTTAGCCTATGAATCAATCGATAGGCGGAGTCTCACTCCTTGTCCGCGACTACGACGAGGCCATCGGCTTCTACACGACGAAGCTCCGCTTCGTGCTCGTCGAGGATACCCCGCTCGGGGATGGCAAGAGGTGGGTTGTCCTCGCGCCCCCGGGCTCCTCGGAGGTGCGGCTCATCCTCGCGAGGGCAAAGTGCGAGGAGGAGCTCTCCTGCGTGGGTCGCCAGGGGGGCGGCCGGGTGTTCCTCTTCCTGCACACCGATGATTTTGGCCGCGACTACCGCGAGATGAGGCGCCTGGGCGTCAAGTTCAACGAGCAGCCCAGGCACGAATCCTACGGAGCCGTCGCTGTGTTCGAGGACCTTTACGGGAACAAATGGGACCTGATCATGCAAAGTCCAAAGGGCGACGGCCAGGAAGGGCCGGGATGAATGTCGTCATGGTACACGGGTTTGCGGATACGGGCCGCCTGTTCCGCGCCATGGGCGATACGCTGCGGTCCCGCGGCCACGCCTGCTATGCGCCGACCCTCGAGCCCCGGGACGGCAGGCTTGGGATTCCGGACCTCTCCGCGAAGATCGCCACCTTTATTGAAGCGAGCGTGCCACGGCAGGCGCAGCTTGCGCTCGTCGGCTTTAGCATGGGTGCCGTGGTGCTTCGCCACTATCTCCAAGCCCGAGGCGGCGCGTCCCGTGCCAGGGCCTTCTTCTCGATCTCGGGCCCCCACAACGGCACATGGATCTCTTACCTTTACCCCGGAGCGGGGACCCGCCAGATGCGCCCGGGAAGCGCATTCCTCAGGGAATTGGAGGGTGGGAGCGGGGGACTATCCGGGCTCGTCCTCCACACCTACCGCACGCCGCTCGACTTCATGGTGGCCCCGTCCACGAGCGCGCGCATCCGGGGTGTGGCGGAGCGCGTTGTGTGGTGCCCCCTTCACTCGCTCATGCCCAGCGACCCCAGGGTCGTTAGCCACATCGCGGACGAACTCGCGAGGATTGAAACGCCGGCGACCTCGGCTTAGGTAAGCCCCCCGTTTGAAGCCGGACCCGACACGTTCCCCCCTCACTATCCGCCGTTTCCGGCCCGAGGATGCGGAGGACGTCGTGTCGCTATGGCGGCGCTGCGACCTGCTGCGGCCGGTCAACGACCCGTTCAAGGACATCGCGCGCAAGCAGAAGGTGGGGCAGGACCTTTTTCTTGTCGCGCTCCTCGGCGAAAACATCGCGGGATCGGTCATGGCCGGCTATGAGGGCCACCGCGGGTGGATTAACTACTTAGCCGTGGACCCGGGAGAGCGCAGGAGGGGGATCGGCCGGAGGCTCATGGAGGAGGCGGAACGGCTGCTGCGCGCCCAGGGTTGCCCCAAGATAAACCTGCAGGTCCGCGCCTCGAATGCCGAGGTGCTTAAATTCTACTCGGCGATCGGATTTGCCCGGGACGATGTCATCTGCCTGGGAAAGCGCCTCGTGACTGACGGGCCGTCCACCGATAGGGAGGCTGGACCGAAAGGAGCTCCGGGGGCCTAGCCCTACCCATGGCTGTCGCCACGAAACGCCCAGATCCCCAGGGCCGGCTCAGGGTCCTTTTCGTCTGCTCGCTCAACCAGTGGAGGAGTCCGACCGCGGAGGCGCTCTACCGGGGGGACCCGCGCCTGGAGGTCAGGTCCGCTGGCATCCGGAGCAACGCGCGCCGGCGGATTGGAGCGGGCGACCTGAGGTGGGCGAACGTGGTCTTCGTCATGGAGGTCGACCACAAGCGGTGGATCCAGGAGCGGTTCGGCGACCTGGGCCTGCCCCCGATCCGTGTCCTGGAGATCTCGAACAACCTGGGGTACATGGACACTGAGCTTCAGCGTGTCCTTCGCCTTGCGATCGATCCCGAGATCGATGCGCTCACGGGCCCTGGAGCCCCTCCCGCATGACTGTGGCACGCCCCGTCCATTTCGAAAGAGCCGCCGAATTCCGCCGGTGGCTAAGGGCGCACCACGCCTCGGCCGGAGAGCTCCTGGTCGGGTTCCACGCCAAGCATTCGGGCAATCGTGGAATCACCTATGCCGAAGCGCTGGATGAGGCCCTCTGCTTTGGATGGATCGACGGCGTCCGCCGCAATGTGGATTCTGATCGCTACTCGATCCGATTCACGCCGCGGAGGCCGCGAAGCACGTGGAGCGTGGTGAACGTGGGGCATGTGAAGCGCCTGATCCGCGAGGGCCGGATGCAGGAGCCGGGCCTTAAGGCCTACGGCGCCCGCAAGAAGGAGAGGACGGGAACCTACTCCTTTGAAAATCGACCGGAGGAGCTCCCCGCTGCCCTCGAGAAGAAGTTCCGGTCGGATTCGGGGGCCTGGGACCATTGGATGAGCCAGCCCCCGGGGTACCGGCGCACCGCGACTTGGTGGGTCGTGAGCGCCGTCCGCGAGGACACGCGCTCGCGCAGGCTTGCGGCGCTGGTGGAAGCCTCGGGGAGCGGCAGGCGGATTGGCCTCCTGGTGTAGATGCGCCCGATGCCCCACCACCTTGCACAGATCAACATCGCGCGCGGCAGGGCGCCCCTTGATTCCCCCGTCATGCGGGGGTTCGTCGAACAGCTCGACTCCTTGAACGCCCTGGCCGAAACCTCGTCGGGATTTGTTTGGCGCCTAAAAACCGAATCGGGAAACGCGACCGATATCAGGGCATTCGACGATCCCCTTATCATCGTGAACCTCTCGGTGTGGAGCGGCATCGAGACGCTCAGGGATTTCGCCTACCGAAGCGCCCACGCCCACGCCTTCAGAAGGCGCAAGGAGTGGTTCGAGGACATGGATGCGCCGAGCATGGCCCTCTGGTGGATTCCCGCGGGGAGCCTTCCCACGGTCGACCAGGGCAAGGAGCGGCTTGGGCTGATGGCGAGGGTTGGGCCCACCTGCGAGGCCTTCACGTTCAGGAATGTGTTTACGGCTCCGGGATGATCACGTGGCCTGTCCCAGCGAACATTTGATTACGCCGTGATTTTGACTTTCCTTTCTCCCATGCCCGCCAGGCCGCGGGGCCTGGCGCTGAATTCCCCACGCATGAGGCACACCGGAAGAACCTCCCCCCCTCCATTCCATGATTTCGAAGCCCCATGAAGGCGTCCTCTCGCGACGCACGTTTGTCCGCACCATGACGCTTGGGGCTGCAATCCTGGGAAGCGGCGCGCCGGGCGCCCTGGCAGCCGAGGTCGCCGAAGCCACGAAGGGCGGCGAGCGAAAGCTCGGCGTCGCCCTCATGGGCTTGGGCCTGTATTCCCGCGGCGAACTCGGTCCCGCGCTGAGGAAAACGAAGCTGTGCCGGTTCGCGGGTGTCATCACCGGATCGCGCGACAAGGGACTTCACTGGAGCAGGACCTACGGCTTCCCCGAGAGGAACATCTGGAGCTACGACACGATGCACGAAATGGCGGGAAACCCGGACATCGACATCGTCTACGTCGTGACCCCGAACGGCCTCCATGCGGAGCATGTCGCGAAGGCGGCCGCGGCAGGCAAGCATGTGATCTGCGAGAAACCCATGGCCAACACCGTGGCCGAGTGCGACGCGATGATGTCGGC
>Ga0302319_10023945_pt1 | contig 10881 bp, 6 predicted proteins | sample Bog_T0_2_FD_203319 | JGI IMG/M metagenome (GOLD analysis project Ga0302319, IMG submission 203319) | Peat permafrost microbial communities from Stordalen Mire near Abisko, Sweden - Bog_T0_2 | ecosystem: Environmental > Terrestrial > Soil > Wetlands > Peat | place: Sweden: Abisko, Stordalen Mire... | reverse complement strand
ACGGCGCCATGCGCCTTGCATCCGCTCCCTCCCCTGGCCAACGCGGCTCATGAAACTGACTCAGACAGGCTCCTAGGCTGACTCAGGCGGGTGACTCGGCGGGATCCGTCGAGACCACCTCTCAGCCGAGCGGCCGAGCGATCATTTCGAGGTGCAGCGGACCGCCGGCATACGGATGCGCGAGTGCGACCGCCTCGTCGAGTTCGACGCCGAGGCCCGGCGCGGTCGGCGGAATCACGTAGCCGTCCTCCCACCGGATCGGGGTCTTCAGCAGCTTGGCGTGAAAGCCATCCCACCGCTGAATGCTCTCCAGAATCAAGAAATTCGGCGTGCACGCCGCGATTTGGATGTTCGCTGCGCCCACCACCGGACCGCAATACAGGTGCGGGGCGATCTGGGCATAATGCACTTCGGCGAGCGCGGCGACTTTTTTCGCCTCGAGCAGGCCGCCGACCCGTCCCAGGTTCATCTGCAATATGTTGGCGGCGCCGGCGGCAAGTACGCGCGCGAACTCATACTTGGTCGTGAGCCGTTCGCCGGTGGCGATCGGGATGCTCGTCGAGCGCGCCACGAGCGCCATTTGCTCGGGCATTTCCGGTGGCACCGGCTCCTCGAACCAGAGCGGATCGAACGCCTCGAGCTGCTTCGCGAGGCGCACGGCGCCGGACGTGGTGAATTGGCCGTGGGTGCCGAGGAGCAGATCGGCGCGGCGGCCCACCGCCTCGCGCACCAGGCGCACGAGCCGGATGGTGCGCTCCAGCGCTTCCTGGGTTGGTTGGCGCGGATCGTAGGCGGAGAAACCGCCGGTCGGATCGAACTTCAGACCGGTGAAGCCCTGGGCCACGTACTCGGCCGCGCGCTCCGCGGAGCGTATCGGATCGAGGTAGAACTCGTCGCCTTCGCCCGCCGCCGGATACAAGTAGGTATAGCTGCGCAGCCGTTCGTGGACCTTGCCCCCGAGCAGGTTGTACACCGGCTGACCGACCGCCTTGCCGATGATGTCCCAGCATGCCATCTCGAGCCCGCTGAGCACGCCAACCAGGGACACATCCGGGCGCAGCGTGAATCCCGAGCCGTAGGTCTCGCGCCAGATGGCCTCGATCGCAAACGGGTCACGGCCGGCGAAGCGCCGGGCGAACACGTCCTCGATCATCGCCGCGATGATGCGCGGACCGAAGGTCGCCGCATAGACTTCGCCGACGCCCTCCACGCCGCAGGCCGTGCGCAACTTCAAGAAAACGTAATAGCGGCCGCCGAATCCGGGCGGCGGATTGCCCACGACGAATGTCTTCACGCTGTCGAGTTTCATCGGTTCTTCCCTTCGAGTTGCAGGGTCATCCCGCCAGAATCTGCGCGGCGGCCTTTTGCGCCACCATGAGAGTCGGCGCGTTCGTGTTGGCTGAAGTGATTTCCGGAAATACCGAGGCATCCACCACACGCAGGCCCTCCACGCCATGCACCCGCAGCGCCGGATCGACCACGGCGTCCGCCGGGTCGGGGCCCATTCGGCAGGTGCCCACCGGATGGTAGACCGTCGCTGCGCGTGCGCGAAAATCGGCGAGCAGTTCCTGTGGTCCGAAGCCGGCAGGATCCGGCGCGATGGGTTCGCGGATCAGGGCACGCATTGCGCGGGTGCGCACGATGGCCTGCACCAGCGCGCCGCCGCGCATCGCGTCCTGCACGTCCTTGTCCGTGGAGAGGTAGTTCGGCTTGATGCTGGGTGCCGCGCGAAAATCGGGGCTGGCGAGGTCGATGCGACCCAGGCTCGTCGGGCGCGTCGGCTGGAAGCAGATGATGAATCCCGGGAACGGATCGACCTCGATCTTGCGGCGGTTCGAGTCGCCGGCCCCGTAGGTCACGGGGTTGAAATAGAGCTGCATGTCGGGCCGCGTCGCCCGGGCGTCGGCACGCACGAAACCGCCGAACTGGTTGACGCTCAAGGCCAGCGGGCCGCTCCGCATGAGCACGTAGCGCACCCCGGCGCGCAGCTTCGCCAAGCTGGAATACAGCTCGTCATTGAGCGTGGGCTGGGTCGCCTTGAAGGAATAGGTGACCCCGAGATGATCCTGAAGGTGGCCGCCGACCGCGGGCCGGTCGAGGATCACAGGGATGCCGAGCCGCCTCAGCAGCTCGCCAGGGCCCACGCCTGAGAGCTGCAGCAGCTGCGGCGAGTTGACCGCGCCCGCGCACAGAATCACCTCCCGCGCCGCCGCGGCGAATTTCGCCGTGCCGCCGCGCGCGTATTCCACACCGACGGCGCGACCGCCCGCGATGCGCACGCGCGATGCCCATGCGGCCTTTTCCAGCCGTACATTGGGCCGGCGCAGCGCCGGCCGCAGGAACGCATCCGCCGCGGACCAGCGCGCACCGCGGCGAATCGTCACCTGGTAGCAACCGAAACCCTCCGGGTGCGGTCCGTTGAAATCGTCCGACACGGGCAGGTGGAGTTCGGCCGCCGCCGCGAGCCAGGTGCTGCGGGTGGCGTGCAGGTACGGGGTGACGTCCTTGACGTCGAGCGAGCCGCTGCCCGCCGCATGGCCGGCCGCATCGACGCGCCGCTCGTTGCGTTCGAAATAGGGCAGCACGTCCTGCCATCCCCATCCGACGTTGCCGAGCCCGCGCCAATCGTCGAAATCCTCCGGCATGCCGCGGCAGTACACGAGCGCGTTGATCGAGCTCGAGCCGCCGACCACCCGGCCGCGCGGCCAGTACATCGTCCGCCCGCCGAGGCCGGGCGAAGGCCCCGCCTGGTATTTCCAGTTCACCGTCGGATCCGCAAAAGTGCGGCCGTAGCCGATCGGCGTCTTGATCCAGAACCGTTCATCCGAGCCCCCCGCCTCGAGCACGAGGATGCGGTGGCGGCCGTCGGACGAGAGCCGGTCGGCGAGCACGCACCCGGCGGACCCGGCTCCGACGATGATGTAATCGAAGTCGCTCAAGATGGGGGGAGCTTAACGGTTCGTCCATGGGGCGCCATGCCATTTCGCGATCCGCCCATGTTTTTTTCGCACGTCGCGCAACGTTCCCGAAACATGTATGGTGCGTGGAACGATCCATCGAGGTTGCCGAGTGATCACCACTGCTTTGGGATTGCCGCATGCACGGGCCCCGTCGACGACCGAGCGCTGGTACGTTCTGATCCTGATGTGTCTGATCTACGCCATCAACATCGCCGACCGCTACGTCGTGTCGACGGTGCTCGAGCCGATCCGGCTTGAGCTGCACCTGAACGACGCGGGCGTCGCCTTCCTCACCGGCTTTCCGCTCGCCCTGTTTTATGTCACGTGCGGCATACCGATCTCGTGGCTCGCGGACCGATCCAACCGGCGCAACATCCTCGCCTTCTCGCTCATGATCTGGTCCGGGTTCACTGCGCTCTGCGGCCTGTCGCGCGGCTATTGGCAGTTTCTGCTCGGGCGCATCGGCGTGGGCGTCGGCGAGGCGGGCGGCACGCCCCCCTCGACAGCCATCGTCTCGGACTATTTTCCGGCGGACCGGCGCCCCATGGCGATGACGGTGCTGGCCCTCGGGGCGCCCATCGGTGCGTGGCTCGGTGCCGACATGGCGGGCGCCGTCGCGCATGCCTTCTCCTGGCGCGCGGCGTTTCTCGCGCTCGGCGTGCCCGGCCTGCTCGTCGGGTTCATGGTCTATTTCACCGTGAGCGAGCCGCCCCGCGGGCGCCTCGATGCCATCGTCGATGAGATCAAGCCCTCGCTGCGGGAAACCTTCCGTTTCTTGTGGGTGCAGAGGGCCGCGTTTCATGTGGTCATGGGCGGCGGCGTGTGCGCGCTCTGGGGCTGGGGACTGATCTACTGGACGCCGCCGTTTCTCATGCGCGCCTACAACCTCGACGTCGGCCAGGCCGGCGCCGTCACCGGCAACATCCACCTGATCGGCGGTTCGCTCGCCACCGTCGGGACCGCATGGCTGCTGTCGCGGCCGGGCATGTCCGATCCGCGGCGCGTCGTCTGGCTGCTCGCGGCCGGCGTGGGACTCACCACGATCCCGTCCGTGATCGCATATTGGACGCACGATCTCCTGGTCGCCAAGGCCATGTTCTGCATCTTCATTCCGGCGATTTATTTCTACATCGGCCCCTGCTTCGGGCTGCTCAACAATCTCGCGCCATGCCACATGCGTTCGATGTTCATCGCCGTGTCATTGCTGGTCGCGAACATCCTGAATTTGATCGTCGCGCCGTGGATCGTCGGGGTGCTCTCCGACTACTTCGCCGGCGCGCACGCCACTGATGCCGCCTCGCTGCGGTCGGCGTTGATCGTGCTCGCGCCGACCGGCTTCTGGGCGGCCCTGCATCTCTATCTCGCATCGCGCACCATCGTCGCCGATCAGAAGCGCGCCATCGGCTACACCAAGGCGTGGTCGCCTTGACCTAAAGGAGATGTAGCCCTTGGCGAAGACCCACATCGACCGACGCTGGCTGCCCTTGAATGCGCTGCGCGCGTTCGAGGGCGTGGCGAAGCACGCGAGTTTCACCGCCGCGGCGAATGCGCTGCTCATTTCGCAGAGCGCCCTGTCGCGCCACGTGATCGCGCTCGAGAAGCTGATCGGGGCGCAGCTCTTCGAACGCCGCCCGCACGCCCTGGTGCTGACCAAGGCGGGGCAGCACCTGCTGCCCGCCGTGATGAAGTCCTTCGACCGCCTGGAGTACGCGCTCGATGACATCCGCAACGAGGGGCAGCCGGCCATGCGCACGCTGCGTGTGCAGATGCCGCCGAGCTTCGCAGTGCATCTCGCCGTGCCCATTCTGCGTGATTTTCGCAAGGTGCTTCCGGAAGTGGAGATCGACCTCGTGAGTCCCTACGGAGTCGGGCCGCCGCTCAGCGACGTCGATGTGGCGGTGGTCTATTCGAAGCCCACGGTGACGGACCTGGTGACGGACCTGCTCTGGCCGGTGCGGCTCGCAATCCTCTGTCATCCAGCGATCGCCGCCCGCCATGCCGGCAAGGGGCTCGGGGATTTCATCGACGCGAATGAAATCGTGCACGTGCGCATATCGGATCTGCCGCGCCACCATCTGTGGTCGCAGTTCGTGCGCCGGACGAATCTCGCCGCCGTCAACATCGAACGCGGACTGGTGTTCGACACCGCCGTGCTCGCCGTGCAATACGCACTGAGCGGCGAGGGGATCGCACTCGTCGACACGACGCTCTTCGGCGAGGAGATCAGGACCGGGCGGCTGGTGAGGCCGTTCGATGCGGGCCTCGACGACGGCTACGGCTACTATCTCATCACCCACCCGGAGGGATTGAGCGATGCGGCGATCGCCCTGTTCCGGTCCTGGTTGATCGAGCGTTTTGGCAGCGGCGCGGCGCAGCCGAACGTGCACCTCGCCGTCTCCAACGAATAGTCGACCAACGGGAGCAATGATGAAGACCCACGCGAAGGTGGTGGTGATCGGCGGCGGCGTGGTCGGCGCCAGCGTCCTCTATCACCTGACGAAGGCTGGATGGAAGGACGTCCTGCTGATCGAGCGGGCGGAACTCACCTCGGGTTCGACCTGGCATGCGGCTGGCGGCATGCACACCGTCAACGGCGATCCGAACGTCGCCAAGCTGCAGCAATACACCATCAACCTCTACAAGGAGATTGAGCGCATCTCGGGACAATCCTGCGGCGTGCATATCACCGGCGGCATCATGCTCGCCGGCACGCGCGAGCGCCTCGATTGGCTGAAGATGGCGAAGGCGCGCGGCCGCTACCTTGGCATGGACCTCGAAATCATATCGGTGGACGAGGCTGCGAAGCTATTCCCGCTGATGGACAAGGCGCATTTCGCCGGCGCGATGTACGACCCCATCGAGGGCCATGTCGACCCGTACGGGGTGACCCATGCCTACGCCAAGTCCGCGCAGCTCGGCGGCGCCGAAATCGTGCGCCAGACGCGCGTAACGGCCCTCCAGCCGCGGCCCGACGGCACGTGGGACGTTTTCACGGACCGCGGCGAGGTGCGGGCGGAACATGTGGTGAACGCGGCGGGCCTGTGGGCGCGTGAGGTCGGACGGATGGTCGGCATCGAATTGCCGATCCTCGCGATGGAGCACCAGTACCTGATCACGGGTGACATGCCCGAGCTTGCCGGCAAGAAGGAACAGATGCACTGCATCGACTTCGAGGGCGAGATCTACATCCGCCAGGAGCGCGGCGGAATGCTCATGGGCACTTACGAGCGGGCGGGTGTGCCCTGGTCGCAGATCAGCACCCCGTGGGATTTCGGCCAGGATCTCCTGCCGAACGACCTCGAGCGCATCGCGCCGTCGCTCGAGGTGGGGTTCGAACACTTTCCGGCACTGGGCGCCGCAGGCATCAAGAAGGTGGTCAACGGTCCCTTCACGTTCGCACCGGACGGCAATCCGCTCATCGGCCCCGTGAAGGGGCTGAAGAATTTCTGGGTGGCTTGCGGTGTGATGGCGGGCTTCAGCCAGGGCGGCGGCGTCGGCCTGTCGCTCGCGCATTGGATGGTGGATGGGGACCCGGGAGCGGACGTTTGGGGAATGGACGTCGCGCGCTACGGCGACTGGGCGACGCTCGCCTACACCAACGCCAAAGTGCGGGAAAATTATTCGCGCCGCTTCAGCATCCGCTTTCCGAACGAGGAACTGACCGCGGCACGGCCGCTGCGCACGACGCCGATTTACGATGCGCTGCGCTCAGAGCACGCCGTCTTCGGCGATTATTGCGGATTCGAGCATGCACTCTGGTTCGCCCCATCGGCGGCGCTCGCGCACGACGAGGTGAGCTTCCGCCGCTCCAATGCGCATGCCTGGGTCGGCGCCGAATGCGCGGCGGTACACGAGGCGGTGGGACTGCTCGAAATCTCCAACTACGGAAAATTCGACGTCCGCGGGCCGGCCGCGGCCGAATGGCTGTCGGGCGTGATGGCGAACCGGGTGCCCTCGGTGGGCCGCATCACGCTCACGCCCATGCTCAACGAGCGCGGCAAGCTCATCGGTGATTTCACCATGTGCCGCCTCGCCGATGACCACTTTTTTCTCGTCGGCACTTATGCAGCCGAGGTTTATTATCAGCGCTGGTTCGAACGCTCGCTGCCCGGGACCGGCGTGACGGTCAGGCCGTGCGCCGTCGAATACGTCGGCTTGTCGGTCGCCGGACCTGGTTCGCGCGCGCTGTTGCAGAGCCTCGTTCGCGAGGACCTGTCGACCGCCGCTTTCCCGTTTCTGTCGTTCCGGCGCATGGACGTCGGCATGGTGCCGGCCTACGTCGGGCGCGTCTCCTTCAGCGGCGAACTGGGGTATGAGATCTGGGTGACGACGGACTATCAGCGGGCGCTCTACGCATTGCTGCGCGAAGCGGGCGCCGCGCACGGCCTCCGGCTCTTCGGCGGCCGCGCCTTGAACTGCCTGCGCATCGAAAAGAGCTTCGGCACCTGGGCACGCGAGTATCGGCCCATTTACGGTCCCTTCGAAGCCGGGCTCGGACGTTTCGTCGATTTCAAGAAGGACGCTTTCATCGGCCGGTCGGCCGCCCTCGAGGAGAGGGACGGCGGCGGCGCACTTCGCTTGCTCACCTTCGAGATCGAGGCGGCCGATGCCGACGCCATCGGCGACGAACCGATATTGCACGATGGGGCGGCGGTCGGCTGGGTGACGTCCGGTGCGTTTGGATTTCGGGCCGGCGCCTCGCTGGCGCTCGGCTATGTGCCGGCGGCGCTTGCGTCCGCCGACGCCGGATTCGAGATCGAAATCATCGGCGAGCGGCGCCCGGCACGGCGCCTCGCGGCGGCGCCGGTCGATCCGGCGGGCACGCGCATGCGCGGTTGACCCGCCGATGCCGGCGTGCTGCGCGGCTTTCACAACACCTGCCGGCATCGCGGTGCCGCGCTCTGCCGCGAACCGCACGGGCGGCTGCGCTCGCCCGCCATCGTCTGTCCCTATCATGCTGGTCCCTCGATGGCCGCGTGGACCGGCGTTCGGCAATATTTCGGAAGAGGACCGCAAGGCCGGCCACGTCTACATGACCGGACTGCCGTCGGTTCGACCTTGCCAACATCGTCGATTTCACGAACCTCGTGATGACGGAGGATGCCGACATCTGCGGACGGGTTCCGTGACGCCGTGAACCGGAGGACCGCGCTCGCGGCGGTGTGTGTTGCTGCATTGAGCACCGGCGGGTGCGGCCGCTCTGGCAACGCCGCGCGCGAGGCAGAGCCCCGGGTGCTCAACATCTACAATTGGGCCGACTACATCGGCTACGATACCATCGCGGAATTCGAGCGGCGCACACGGATCCACGTGGTGATGGATTTCTACGAATCCAACGAGGAGCTCGAGGCGAAGCTGCTGGTGGGCGACGCCGGCTACGACATCGTGAGCACGACCACTGCATTCTATGGACGCCAGATCCGCGCAGGCGTGTACGCGCCGCTCGATCGCAGCAAGCTCACCAATTGGCGGAATCTCGACCCCGCCGTGCTCGCGGTGCAGGCCCGGGCGGATCCCGGAAACCGCTATGCCGTGCCGTATTTGCACGCGATGAACGGCTTCGCCTACAACGTCGGGCAGATCGCCGCGCGCATGGCGAACGCGCCGACCGGCAGCCTCGCGATGCTGTTCGATCCGGCCATCGTGTCGCGCTTCCGGTCCTGCGGCGTGGTGTTTCTCGATTCGCCGGAGGATGTGATCGAACTCGCGCTGCTGTATCTGCATCGGTCGCCGAATTCGCGCGACCCGCGGGATCTGCGTGCCGCTGAAGAGGTGGTGATGGCGGTCCGGCCGTTCATCCGCACCTTCGACTCCAACGACTACTATCACTGGCTCGCGTCGGGCGAGATCTGCCTCGCGGTGGCGTGGTCCAGCGATTACGAGGTGGCCCAGGCGCGCGCGAACGAGGCGCACACCGGCGTGCATCTGGCGTTCACGCTGCCCGTCGAGGGCTCGAACATCACCTACAACGCGCTGCTCATTCCGGCCGCGGCGCCGCATCGGGAGGCGGCGTTCGAGTTCCTGAATTTCATTTTGGAACCGAAGGTGATCGCCGGCATCAGCAATGACATCCGTTATGGCAACGACAACATCGCGGCGACACCGTACGTGGATCCGGTGCTGCTGCGCGATCCGGCGGTGTATCCGCCGCCGGAGGTGCGCGAGACACTGTACCTCCCGGCGGAGGTGCCGCCCGACTACGAAAGGCTGCGCACGCGCGCATGGACGCACATCAAGACGGGACAATGAGGGGCTGCCGGCGGGTGGTTCCGGTCGTTCCGTGGGGAGGCAAACATGGATTTTCCAAGCGTCTTTCTCAGCCGCGCCGGCTACGTGGCGCACGGGTTTTGCATCACGTGGAATCCGGCGCTGCTCTGGACGATGGTGGGGTCGGATGCGACGATCGCCGCCGCCTACTTCTCGATTCCGCTCGCCATCGCCAGCTTCGTCCGCCGGCGCGGCGATGCCTCGCTCAACTGGGTGGCGGCGCTGTTCTGCGGGTTCATCTTCGCGTGCGGCGTCACTCATGTCATGGACATCTGGACGATCTGGCGCCCCGATTACTGGCTGCAGGCGCTCGCAAAGCTCCTCACCGCCGCCGTATCGCTGGCGACGGCGGTCGTGCTCTGGCCGCTGATTCCACAGGCGCTGCGCATTCCGGGCACCCGCCGGATGCAGGGCGTCATCGATGAACTGCAGGCCGAAATCCTGAGGCGTCACAGCGCCGAGGATCATCTCGTCGAAGTGGAACGGCGCCTGGCCGCGGAGAGCGAGTCGAGCCGCCTCGCCGCGATCGTCGAGTCCTCCCGCGACGCCATCATCGGCATCACGCTCGATGGGCGCATTACGAGCTGGAACCGGGGAGCGCAGGGCATCTTCGGCTACTCGGCGCAGGAGATCGTGGGGCGGCCGGTGCAAATGCTGATCCCTCCGGATCACCTGCTCGAGGAGAAGCGCATCCTCGCCGAGGTCGCGGCCGGCCGGGACGTGCCGGCCTTCGACACCATACGGCGGGCGAAGGACGGCACCTTGCTCGAGATGTCGCTCACCATCTCGCCGATTTGCGGCGCACTCGGCAACATCGTCGGCGGCGCCAAGATCGCCCGCAACGTGAGCGAGCAGCGGCGGGCGGAGCGTGAGCTCGCCGAGAGCCAGCTGCGACTGCGCTTCATTCTGGATGCCGCCCAGGTCGGCGAATGGGAAATCGATCTGGCGACCCGGATCGTCACCCGCTCGGTGCAGCACGACCGCTGCTTCGGCTACGAAACGCCGGTTGCCGACTGGAGCATCGACACGTTTCTCGCGCACGTGCATCCGGACGATCGCGCGCAAATGCAGCAGTCGATGCGGCGGCTCCTCACCGCCAGGACGGAATGGAATGATCAGACGCGCGTGATCTGGCCCGATGGCTCCACGCACTGGATCCGTCTGAACGGCATCACGATCCGTGCCGCGAACCACCCCATTCGCGTCGTCGGCATCGTGGCCGACATCACGCAATGGAAGCTGGCCGAGGAGTCGCAGCTGAAGTCGCTGCGCCTCGAGGTGGAGAATCGCCAGTTCCAGGAGGCAACCCGCTTGAAGAGCCAGTTTCTCGCCAACATGTCCCACGAACTGCGCACGCCGTTGAACGCCATCATCGGCTTCGCCGAGCTGCTGCAGTCGCGGGCGATCCCGGCCGACTCGCCGAAGAACGAGGAGTTCCTGGGGTACATCGGCGCCAGTGGGCGGCACCTCCTGCAGCTGATCAACGATGTGCTCGATCTGTCGAAGGTCGAGGCCGGCAAACTCGAATTCTTTCCCGAAGAGGTGGATCTCGCGGCGCTGATCAAGGAGGTGAACGACATCCTGCACTCCACCACTCAGGGCAACGGCATCGAGGTGTCCGTCGAGGTGGATCCGGCGCTGCCGGTCCTGCGGC
>Ga0302319_10023941_pt1 | contig 10882 bp, 10 predicted proteins | sample Bog_T0_2_FD_203319 | JGI IMG/M metagenome (GOLD analysis project Ga0302319, IMG submission 203319) | Peat permafrost microbial communities from Stordalen Mire near Abisko, Sweden - Bog_T0_2 | ecosystem: Environmental > Terrestrial > Soil > Wetlands > Peat | place: Sweden: Abisko, Stordalen Mire... | reverse complement strand
AAGACCATCGGGGTTATACGCTCGACCTTTCTCGTCGGTGGAGACGGCAGGATCGAGCGTGCCTGGTACAACGTACGTGCCGACGGCCATGCGGCCAAGGTGCTCGAAGCTCTCGGGTCCTGACAGGGCTCAGGCGCCGGGGCGAGACCGCGTCCGCAAGGCCATCACCGTCAAGACCGCGACAAGGATCGCCGCGACTGTGCCCGCGGCGAGCCCGGCCGGGCCGGCGCCCGAAAGGAGCTCACGGGCGGAGATAGCCCCATAACAGACCGCTCCAGAACCAGCTGCCACGGCGAGCATTAAGACCGTGCCCGAGCGATCGACACCACGACGGCGCTCTACTCGGCCTGACCGGGAAACCGACCGGTCGGCTGTCTCGGCGGCACAGAACAAAATGATTCCCGAGGCGACGACAAAGCTCGTGCGGGCCGCGGTGGTCTCCTTGGTCGCAGCGACCACGACGGCCACCCCAATAAGTACCAGGCCCGTTGCCATGGTGCGGTGACGTCTCGGAGCAAGCACCGGCGAGAGACAAGCGGCAAAAAGACAGACGCCGGAGATACCCGCAAGCACGGTGACAGCTTCCGAAGGAGCGGCAGTTTGAGCGGCGGCCCAGGCAGCCACCCCTGCCACGGCCACAATGGCCGCTGTCGCTCCAACTGCCCGCGATCTGGCGTCCGGAGCGGTCATCTCGACAAGTGTCCTCTCGCCCGACGCCGCCAGGTGGAAAGGGCGCCCAGGGCTACTTCAACAGACTCGCCCTCCCGCCAGGCAACCACGGGGACACCCCGCCGGGTGAGGCTGTAGCGCATCTCGGCTCGTTCGAGCTCCATGAGCCTGGCGCTGAGTTCACCGGCCTGCGACATCGGCCCTTTCACAAGGGGCCCGACGGTCTCGATGACTGCGAGGTCGACGCCTCTCGCGCGGATCGTGGCGAGAGCGTTCAACATCCTTCGGTCATCGAGCGGACTGATCGCCAGTACGAGACCTTTCGCGGGCAGGACACGAGAAGGGATCGCCTCCGCGCTCTTCCATGCATAGGAGTGGTGCCACTGCGTCGCCGTGAGCGCGGCGAGGAGGCGGTCGAGCTGTAGCTGTCCCATGGCGGGCTCGACCCAGTGCAACACCCCTCCGAAGGCGACGAGCCCGACCCTGTCGTGGCGCCCCAGATAAGCCGCAGCCATCCCGGCCGTGGCCCGAACCTGACGGGGGAGCGCCGCGGCCGAGAAAGTGTCGACCAGCAAGATGACGTCGGTGCTGCGTTCGGGGTGACGCAGGTTGACATAGGGCTCGCCGCGCCGCGCGGTGACGCGCCAATTGATCCTCCCCGCGGTGCCGGGCGAGTACTGCCTTACTTCGGCGAACTCGATGCCATCTCCGGGTTGGCGCGCCAAACGGTCGCCCGCGGTGGCTCTTACCAAAAGAGCGCGCGGGAGAGTGCGCAGCTTGTCTGTCTGTGGGCGGACCTCGAGCTCGAGCGTGCCGCCGGTGATGCAAGAGCGCGCAAGAAGGCCAAACGGCCCGGGGACGCTCAGAGTGACGGGGCCTATGACGAAACGGCCGAAGCGCTCCGCGGCGACCGGAACCTCGATCAGGGTCGGAGCACCGGCGTCGAGGTGGAGCGACCACTCGATCGGGACGTGGGTGGAAAGTCCCGCGGGAAGCTCCATTGCCACCTCGCAGCGGGCGATGGAGCTGGGTGCAACAAGCTCGAGGGCGATCGTCGCCCTATCGCCTTCGACGAGGCGGGACCGGTCGATCTCCATGTGAAGCTCAGGTATCCCAGGAATCGGGGCTAACAGACCGACTGCTAGGGCGAATACAAACGGAGCCGCGAGACCGATCACTGTCACCTCCCCGAGCACGACGGCCGCCAGCATCCCTATCCCAGCAAGAGCCGCGTAGGCGACGACTTTTTGCGTGGGTCTCGGCTCGCTCACGTATCGCCAGAGATCGGCACCGGCACCGAGCCGAGGCACTGCGCGATGAGCTCTTCGGGCCGGCTACCTCGTAGCCAGAGGTCGGGCACAAGAGTCAGGCGGTGGGCTAGGCAAGCGGTGGCGAGAGACTTGATGTCGTCGGGGAGGACGAAGTCGCGGCCATCGAGAGCGGCGCGAGCTCGCGAGGACAGCAATAGGGCCAGGCCGCCGCGAGGGCTGGCACCCACCTCGACCCCAGGAAGAGTTCGTGTGGCCCGTACGACGTCGACCAGGTACCGACCCACCGGCTCGCTGATCTCGATGCGCTCGATCGCTTCGCGCATGGAAAGCACCGTTCTGGCGTCGCAAAGCGGTGTGAGGTCGACCTCCTCGTGGCCGCGCGCTGCCCGGCGTCTGATCACGTCCCATTCGGCGTCCCTGTCGGGATAACCCACCGGGACGCGGAGCAGGAAACGATCGAGCTGCGCCTCCGGTAGCGGGTAGGTGCCCTCGTACTCGATCGGATTTTGGGTCGCCACGACGACGAAAGGTGACGGCAGGGCGTGGCTGACCCCGTCGACGGTCACTTGCCTTTCCTGCATCGCCTCCAAGAGCGCTGCTTGGGTCTTCGGCGGCGCCCGGTTGATCTCGTCGCCGAGGACCAAGTTGGCGAACACCGGTCCGGGACGGAAGATGAGCTCCCCGCGGCTTTGGTTGAACACGCCCGAGCCGGTGACGTCGGAGGGCATCAAGTCGGGGGTGAACTGGATCCGCGATGCCTCGAGCCCTAGAACCTTGGCCAGCGAGCGCACGATGAGGGTTTTCGCGAGCCCGGGCACGTCCTCTAAGAGAACATGGCCCCCCGAAAGCACGCCGATGAGCACGAGCAGGATGGCTTCGCGCTTTCCGATAACGGCACGCTCGACCTCTGCCACGACACCTTCGCTGATGGCGGCGACGTCGGCACCGCTCATCGGCTTCTCGGAGTCAACGGGAAGTCTCATCTTTGCCCCCCGAGCATCTCGAGGACCCCGACGAGCTGCCGCACGCGGCTAAGCGCTACGCCGGGCTCGAAACGGTCTGCAGGCGGGTCGGCCGCGGGGTCAACGAGGGCGTAGCAGTCGGCTCCGAGCAGATCTAAAGCGCGCTCTTTGTCCGAGAGCGCCACGCCCCGCTCAGCAAGTCGCGCGCTGGTGATCGTCATGAGCCTCGGGCGCACGTGTGCGTAGAAGTCACCGGCCGTCGAGACGCCGAAGCGCAGCGAGCGTTCCAGGGCGACGAAGCTTGCCACAGAAGAATCGACCGGCTCTGTTTCGCTCTTGGGGGGACGTCGCGCCGGCTGGTAGGACTCGACCGCGGCCGAGAGAGCGATGGAGCCCGCCCCGAGGCCCAGCAGACCAAAAGCGGCTGCCGCGGCCCGCTCGATTACCACCGGGTGGGGCACTCCGACTGCGAGCGCGATGGCGAGGGCGACCCCGACGAGAGCGGTCATCGTCAAAAAGCTTGCTGCCAGCGCTCTCGTCAAGCGAACGCACCTGCCAACAGGGCCTCCTTAAGGGCGCCGAGGGCGCCGATCGCCTCCCACCTCATTGTCTCGTCCACATGCCGGTGGCTGTAGCGCGCCAGCTCGAAAAGTCTCGTAAGTGCGGTCGCAGGCACGACGGCCGCCTCGTTGACACTGAGCGCCCTGCGCAGGTATTCCCCCGGGGTCTCGCTGCGGCGACGCGCCGGCCCATATCTCGCTGCGATATCGAGCAGCGCCAGGTAGCACGCCAACACCGCCCGTCTCGGGTCAGGTTCGGCTTGCGGGTCGGCCATGTAAAGCGCGGCCAGTTGCGGTCCGAGTGCACCTTTGCTCAGATCTTGGCCGTCCGGTGTGACGGGCACCTCGTCGGTTTCGCCTCTAAGCGGTGAGAGCCGGCGCAAAGCCCGGTTCCAGCCGAGAGAGCGCACGAGCCTAAGAAGGACGAGAACGACGACGACGCCGACGACGACTCCGGTTGTCGCAAAGGAGACCGTCTCGTTTAAGGGAAGGCTATTGGCAGTCGAAGCCGGATGAGCAAAGGACCCTCCCGCAAGCGCGCCGAGCGGCTGAACGTGGCGGCCCCGCGCCGCGAAGGCGAACAGAAAGGCCATAACGGCGAACATGGCCAAAACGACGCCGGCCATGAGGACGGGCGAGTGACGTCGAGCCTCCGAGCCCTCGAGCCTCCTGCGGTTACGTGTCACAAGTCCCCAAAACAGCAAGGCGAGTGAACCCACCCCTGCCAGTCCACCGATGGTGAACAGCACGCTGAGCAGGATCGACGCGGGACCACGCCGAAGCTGAGCAGCTCCCGTCCCATGTGTTGCCGAAGCCCCGAGGACGCTCAGCAAAATGAGGAGTGTTACCGCGATGCACCCGAGCAACAAAGACGAAGGTCGAGTCGCCCGTGCGCGCGACCAAGACACGGTGGGCGTGTCCAGAGACGACTGCACCGTCACCACTCTAGGAGCTGTCAGGTGACGTGGGCGGGAGAGCTCGATTGCAGTCTTGAGCGTTGCCTCGAGGAGGCTCGTTCTCGCGGCCTCCACGGCGTCGCATCATCGCAGGGCGGGTTATCGAGGAGAGACGAAGCGTTCTTCGAGAGCACGCGCGTCTAACCCTCGCCGGCAGGCCCTCGCCGAACTGCCGGCGATGCCAATTGGGCGACTAAGGATGCGTCCCAGCTAGGGCCAGAGTCGCTTTCGCACTTTGATCGGCCAGTTGTCGGCGTCTAGGCCGTGCGCGGCGAGCAGCGCGAGAGTGATCCGCTCGACCCCGAAGCCGACGCAGGCACTGTGGGCTACCTCGCCGGCGGCGGTCTCAATTCCGAACTCGACAGCGAAATGGTCGAGGTGATAGTTCGACGAGGACACGGCCGTCGGCGCGGATTCAGCCTCAAGTGTGCAGACGACTTCGTACTTGAGCTCCTCGGCTCGCTGGGTTGAGGCGAGCATCCGGCCACCTCGCCCAAAGAACGGGTCGTTTGCGACCACCTTGTCGATACTAAGGCCGAGTTCCGACAACAGGCCGGCTGAGCGTTCGAGCCATATGTCGCGATGGGCGACGGCACCTTCGGGCTCGCCAACGTAGACGAACTCGTGCTGGCGAAATGTTTGCATCCGCGCCGGGTCAAGGCTTGGTTCATTGCGAAAGCAATGCCCGAAGACCTCAAAGCGACGGCCGCCGCTCGGAAGGCGGCCCCGACAGAGGGGATACAGGGGGTGGCAGGCTGCCGAGCAAAGCGTGAGGTTTGACGCGGTGAGCAGCCCTGTCCATTCTTCGCCCGCTTCGAAGCGTTTCATGAGCTCGGCGTAGAGAGCTTCATCGCCTTCGAAGACGTCGATCGAGCCCATGAGGTCTGGAAACGCGCGTAGGTAGCCGCTGTGTTCCAAGACCGTCCTCGGTATAACGGGCGGAAAATAGAGGGTGGAGGCATCTTGGTCGCTGCCCGCTTTGGTGACGAGGTCGTCTATTCCCCGCACGATGTTCTCGAAGGCGCCCGAACGAAGGTAGAGGCCATCGACGCCCGTTTCGAACAGCAACCCGCTTTCAAGCAGGGCGATGCGAAAGTCACCGATCACGGGGTGTCTCCGAGAGCAAAGACCACGGCTGCCGCAAGTTCTCCCTCGTGGGTGAGGCTTACGGCAAACTCGCTCAGATGGGACCGCCGGGCGAGCTCGGCCGCGCGACCGCTGAGGCGCAACGTGCAGCGGCCGCCCTCTTCTTGGTGAACCTCGATAGATCGCCACTCCGGGAGGCAGTCGGTGGGGCCGAGGGCTTTCATGGTCGCTTCTTTGGCAGCGAACCGCGCCGCCAAGTGACGGGCGCGTATTTTGCCATCGCCGGTCGCACAGGCGATCTCATGGGGCGTGAACACGCGGCACAGGTAGCGCTCCCCGAAGGAGTCGAGAGCCTCTTGCACCTCGTCGACTAAGACGAGGTCCACACCTGCCGCGAGTCTTGTCACCGGACTGCACTCAATGCTTGATCTATGTCGGCAATCAGGTCGTCTACGTGCTCGATGCCAATGGACAATCTGATCGTCTCCGGCGTCACTTTGACCAAGGCCAGTGCCTCAGGGGAGAGCTGGCGGTGGGTGGTCGATGCGGGATGGGCGACGAGCGACTTGGCATCGCCCATGTTCACGAGACGCTTGAAGAGCTTCACCGAGTCGAAAAACCTGATGCCAGCGTCGTAGCCGCCACGAACCCCGAAGGTGATGATCGAGGGGCAGTGTCCTTTCAAGTAGCGCTGCGCCAGGCCGTAGTAGGCAAAGTCCGGATCTCCCAGCCATCTCAGCCACTCGACACGAGGATCGTTGGCGAGCCAGGTCGCAATCGCCCTTGTGTTCGATTCGTGGCGCTCGAGGCGTACGGCCAACGTCTCTAGGCCTTGCAGCAACAAGAAAGCACCGAAAGGCGAGAGGGTCGAACCGGTGTTGCGCAGGTTCACAGTGCGGCAGCGCACAGCAAAAGGTGCCTCGGGGAACTGTTCGGCATAAACGACCCCATGGAATGCAAGCTCGGGCCGGTTGAACATCGGAAACCTCTCGGGATACTTGCGCCATGGGAAACGGCCCGCGTCGATGATCGCTCCGCCGAGGGTGGTGCCGTGTCCACCGACGAACTTGGTCAATGACTCAATGACTACATCGGCGCCGTGTTCGATCGGCTTTAGGTAAAAGGGAGTCGCGATCGTGTTATCGACGATGAGAGGGATGCCGCGGAGATGGGCAAGCTCGCTCAAGGCTTCGAGATCGACGACGTTCAGCGCCGGGTTGCCGACCGACTCGCAGAAAACCGCCTTGGTGCGCTCGTCGATCAATGCTTCGACGCACTCGGGCCGGTCGTCGTCCGCAAAACGGACTTCGATGCCCTGATTCGGGAGCACGTGGGCAAACAAGGTGTAGGTGGAGCCATAAAGCTGTGGTGTCGTGATGATGTTGTCGCCAGTCGCTGCAAGGTTCAGGATCGAGTAGTTGACCGCTGCCGCCCCTGAGCTCAGCACGACCGCGCCGGCACCGCCCTCGAGGGCCTGCAGTCGCTCTTCTAGTACAGCGTTGGTCGGGTTGTTCAGTCTGTTGTAGTGAAAGCCCGGGATCTCAAGGTCGAAGACGGCTCCGGCTTGGGCGGCGTCATCGAACTGGTGGGCGACTGTCTGATAGATGGGTACCGCCACCGCCCTCGTGGTGTCTGGCGTGTACCCGCCGTGGATGGCCAATGTCTCGTCATGCACTGTGTTGCCTCCTGAGCTGGATCAGGCGAAGCCAATTGGCATAAAAGCGCGTTCCCGAGCTCCGCCAGGTGTTGACTAGACGCGCTGCCACAGCCTCGAAGGGGAACTCGTTCATGAGATCGCTGTCGAGCGGCTTAACAAGCGCCCGGGCCTCGAAGCTCTCCAGGAGCTTTTGGCCCTCGGGGTCGAGGTAGCCGACCGGGATCGTCGGTACCGCGCTGCGCTCCGCGCGCAAAAAACGCTGCATGTCACGGCGGTATTCGCGCAACAGGCTCGTCGTCGAGTATTCCGGGTGGCCCTGGACTAGTACGAAGCTGCAAGAGGCCCGCTCTTTGACTGCCACGGTCCAGTTCATCTCCGCCGACTCGATCAGATTGGTGTAGCCACCTTTTCCCATGAGCGACGAAGGAAGGTCATTAAGGCGCGAATGTGGCATTGTGACCGTCGCCCCGAGTCCGGCAGTGAGCACATGGTCGGCCCGTACGTCTTGGACGAAGACCCCTGAGCACTTGGTGGCAAGCGTCTCACGCTCGATGCCGTCAAAGATCAGTGCGGCTGCGTGTGCTGCCAGGCAGGAGACGACGGCTGAGGCGGTGGCGCTCTCTGCCCAGCAGATGAGCTCAGCTAGAGCGTCCCAGTACGGCTCGGCCCGTAGGTCCTCGGCCAAAGGCTCGGTGCCGGTGATGACGAGGCCGTCCGGCCGTTCGGCGTAGATGAGCTCCACTGGGCAGTAGTCCCGGGCGAGGCGTTGTTGGACCTCGGCGCTGCGTTCGAGCCCGGGGAGGGCATACCGGCTGAAGCGCACGGTAGCGCCCAGCTCGTCTGCTGCGCTCTTGAGCAGGCCTGCGAACTGCTCCTCGGTCGCATCGAATGCCGAGCTCGGCATGTTGTTGACAAAGGCGATCTCGATCGCAGAGCTCGCTGTCTTAGGTGCGCGTCGTGGCCCGGCCCCCTCAAGTGCCGTGGTCCGAGTTCGCTCGCCGGCTGAGGCGATGATCAATGAGATCGGCTTTCCCCGTTTCTGGGCGGTGCGGCCGCCCGTCGGACACTTTAAGCCTCCAGAGCTGCGCCAAGCTTTCTCGCCGGGCACTCGAGGCTGATACCTGCTTGCAGTCTCGTCTGTCGGCTGGTAAAGCCTTGGCGTGTCCCAGGCTTCCAAAGAGATTCGAAAGCCCGTGCTCGTCGTCGGCCACGGCTTGCGCTCAGTTCCAGCCCTGCAGGTCGTTGAAGCGGCCTCGGGCCTGTGCGACATCGTATGGGTGATCGACGAGAGCATTCCCGAGAACGCCACCACGAGCCGCTTGTTGAAAAAATTCGGTGCCGTCGTGAACGTCGCAGGCCTATCGACTAGCGAGATCGCTGCCTTGGTGCGCCAGCACTCGCCCGACGGGATGGTCGCCTACCGGGACGAGGACGTAGTGCCCTTCGCCTTGCTCGGCGCTGAGCTCGGTCTCGAGTTCCACAGCTGGCGTGCCCTCCCCTCGCTGTTGGGAGCTCCCGGCGGATCGGTCGCCAGGTGCTGTCGGGGCCCTTGGCGCAACCGTCGAGTTCCCCGCGGTCATCAAACCACGCAGCGGGAGCGGTGGTCAGTACACCGTGCCGGTTGCCGACGAAGACGAGCTCGTCCGTCAGGTCGCCTTGCTCCCGCCGCAAGCTGGCGGTGCCAGGGGGATGTTCGTCGAGCAGTACCTTGCCAGCGTGCCGGCGAGCTCAAAGTGCCGTTTCGCCGACTATGTGTCGGTCGAGAGCCTGGTTGCCGGCGAGAAGATTAGCCACCTGGCTGTGAACGGGCGCTTTCCCCTCGCCGAGCCGTTCCGCGAGACAGGGTTCTTCATTCCTGCCGACCTCGCCGGAGCCGAGAGGGTCGCCGTCTTGGAGATGGCGACGGCCGCATTGGCTGGCCTCAAGGTGCGTACTGGTGGGTTCCACACCGAGATAAAGCTCACGCCCGACGGTCCCCGAGTTCTCGAGGTGAACGGCAGGCTAGGTGGGGGAGTGCCCGAGATGCTCTTCCAGGCGAGCGGCGAGTCGCTCATGGCGCTTTCGATGCGCCTCGCGCTCGGCGAAGCGGTGGAGCGCTCCTCCCCGATCCCTTGCACAAGGATCGGCTGGAGGTTCTTGGTCCAGCCCCCAGCTACTGCCCGGCGCGTTGTAAGCATCGAAGGCCTCGACCGACTTGCCCAACTCACCGGGGTGAACAGTGTGTTCTTGAATCGGGTCCCCGGTGACGCCATCGACTTGTTGGACGGGACGCGCCATTACATCTATTCGGTCTACGGGGTGTCGCCTGACTACGACGAGATGGTGAAGATCGACCGGTTTATCCACGAGGAAGTAGTGATCGTCTACGACTGAGAGCTGGTTATTTCTCCATCCCCGAAGCGCGACCAGGGTGTAGCGCATAAGACATCGCTTTTTGCCGTTGACGGCACGCCGTCTGGTCCAAGGAGCCTCTATCTGAAGCCCTGTCCCAGGTGATCTTGAACGAGCGTTTCTGTGGGGCTCTATCTCGTACGCGCCGTTGGTGTTTCGCGCTCAGCTGTCACTATGTGCGCGATGCGAGGTGGGCAACCGGGAAAATCGCCCCGCTTCAGCCCATTATCTCCTCGATGCACCGCTGCGCGTCAAGGAACGCCCTCAACCGGCTCTTCGGGGAGGGCACATAGTGGGTGAAGTACCGCACGCCTTCGGTGAGTGAGCCGAAGAGCCAGATCCTGTGCGCCGGCCGCCCAGAAAAGTCGATGGGGTGGAAGTCCTCGGTCAGATTGACGCTGCCGACCTCGACGTCACCGTAGCTGAGGGGCTGGAGCCTCCCGTCCTGCCAAAGCCTGTTGAGCAGCCCTGAGCTGGAACGGGTGATGGTCGGGTTCTCAAGGTGACCGTGGATCAGCCAGTCCACCTGCTCGCTGTGTGGTTGCTCGAATCGCCTGGAGCTCAGGACGAACCCCGCTTTCGGGCCCGGGTTTATTACCGGCAGGGGCCCGAACGGAACTGTGACGACCTCGGCGTCCAATAAGGCAAGCAGCTGTTTGGAACGCAGCGCTGGTGGTCCGGCGACGAGGCGGTTCACTCTGGTCTTTATGTTGTCGCGAAAGTCGACGTAGGACTCGAGCGTGAGACCCTTGAACTCGATCACCGTTCGCATGAGGTCGCGTACGTGGCGCAGCACCTCGTAGGCGGACTTGACCGGTCCTGAGCCACCTCGCAATGCCTCGGCAAGGTCTGCCTCGACGATGGAGTAGATCCGTGACTCGTAGTCCTTCGCCGAGACGCAATCGCTGTGGGGCCCAAAGAAGTGCCAGGAGGGGTCGAACTCACCGAAGCGGGCGTGGAGGCCTCGTACGACAGCCTTATAGGACCCGTCGTTCCGGGCGCGCCCGAGCCGCTTGCGCATCTCCTCTGAGGCGTGACGACCCTCTGCAAGAAGTACCGACTGGGAGTAGTACCGGATCTGCATCTCAGCGAGGATCAGGGGAAGGATTGCGGAGCGGAAGTCGATCTGGCGACGGGGCCGGCCCGTTCCTTGCCCCCCCTGGACCGCGGCGACAGCCTGTCTCGTGCAGACGACCGCCGCGTACTCGTCGCTCTCGTCGACCGTGGCGACAGCCTTTGCACAGTAGGGGATCCCACTTCGCGAAAAGAGCCTGAGGGAGGGTTCGTTACCTGACCGCACGTAGCGAAGCCCGGCGCCGTTCTCGGTGAA
>Ga0302319_10023939_pt1 | contig 10882 bp, 9 predicted proteins | sample Bog_T0_2_FD_203319 | JGI IMG/M metagenome (GOLD analysis project Ga0302319, IMG submission 203319) | Peat permafrost microbial communities from Stordalen Mire near Abisko, Sweden - Bog_T0_2 | ecosystem: Environmental > Terrestrial > Soil > Wetlands > Peat | place: Sweden: Abisko, Stordalen Mire... | reverse complement strand
GTCGAGATCGATTGCCATGCCCCAGCGGTGTGTCATCGTTTATCTCTTCACTTCGCTCATCGTGTTTATCTCTTCACTTCGCTCATCGTGTTTATCTCTTCACTTCGCTCATCGTGTTTATCTCTTCGCGGCGGCTCATCGTCCTTACCTCTTCGCAGCGGCTCATCGTGTAGTCGTCCTCTCGCGTTTCTGCGTCGAGAACTGAATCAGGTTACCCGCATCGCTGACGCGCGTCAGCCGGATCCGCGTCGAGCCGGTCGCCAATGCGCCTGTTGTCCGTTCCGTCGACGGCACGAGGATCGACAATGGATTGGCCCCGCGGTCCGAGCCATATCGGCTGTAATGCGTATGACCGCCGCCGATCGCCATGCTCACGACGCCGGGGATGGCCGCCGGATGAATAAAAGCAGGGGCTTCGATCACGCCGACCGGCGATTCGATCCGCACCAGATCGCCTTCCGAGATGCCGAGGCCATTGGCCGTCTTTGCGTCGATCTCAACCGGCAGGCTCCAGATCGCGCTCGATGCGGGATCGGGTAGTTCCTGCATCCATGGCAGATGCGAACTGCTGCCATCGTGGAACTGGAGCGAAAGATAGGGCTGGAAAAAGAGCGGGAAATGCGCGGTGTCACCGGCGAATGCGGCGGCGCTCAGTGCTGCATCCTTGCCGGGTTTGACAGGCGCGGGCTTGGGGTCCGGCTCCAGCCAGATGCCGCCTTCGCGGGCCGCTTCCTCGTAAGTGGCGTCGCCTTTCAGCAGAGGCTTCACCAGGTCGGCCGGTGTTGTGGCAGTGTACGATGCGCCCAGCTTACCTGCGATATCGGCCAGAGTTTTCTCGACCGACTGCGTTTCGTAGAGCGGGAGGACGAACGGCTCGGCCAGGGCGAGCGCGGTCCGATCCGAAACCATCGGCGCGACGGCTACCGTGGATTCCAGCGCATGGTGGTCGGGCAGAATGAAGTCGGCCCAGGCGGCTGAATCGTCGACGAGCGGCGCGAAGCTGACGACGGCATCGGCGCGGTTCAGCGCATCGAGGATACCCGCGGACTTCGGCAGCGTGTAGGCCGGATTGGTTCCGTCGATCAGAATCATCTGCGCATTCGAGAGACGCGTGGCCAGGTCGCTGCCGCTCTCGACGGTTACCGCGCTCGCCGCGGGAGCCAGTACGCCGCCGGGCTTTTCGATATTGCCCAGCATCAGATTGAGATAGTGCGAGGCCATCACGGCGTCGAGCGAATTGGTGTGCACCGCCGACGCGCCCGCCACAACGAGCGGTGCGCGCGATGCGCCGAATTCCAGAATCATCGGGAGCGTGCGCTTTTCTTCGAGGCCGCACGCCTTCAGCATCGCTGCCACGTCAGTGGAGCGGAACGCCTGGGCGACGGCTTGCGGCAGTCCGGCGACGTTCGGGGCGAGTTTCGCGTCGATCAGGATTCTGGCCACGGCGGCGATGAATTGCGGTTCGGAACCGGGCGCGATCGGCAGCCAGCGATCCGCCGCAGTTGCCGTAATCGAGAAGCGCGATTCCGCCTGGAACAAAGTTCCGCGAACGCCGACGCGCCCTTGCCGGAAATGGCCGAACTGGCGGGCGTAGTAGACGGGCGACGCCCATCCGCCGAGGAAGTCGGCGCCGATGCCGAGTACGTGCGTGGCATTGGCGACGTCGTAGACGGGCAGGCCTTTCCAGCCCAGCGCCTGTTCGGCGGCTTTCCGTTCGACAGCGAAATCCGCGAGCGAACAGACTGCGGCGCCGGGAGCTTTGATGGCCTTCAGGAATCCCTGAATGGCTAAGGACCGGCTGCCTGCGTTCGGGCCGGTGAGGAAGACGATGCGCGCGGGGTCGGCTGTGCGGATCTTTTCGGCGACTGCGGCGATGGCGTCATTCCACGATACTGCGGCAAAGTCCGGTGTGCCACGATTTCCCTGGCGCTTCATCGCGCCACGCAGTCGGTCGGGATGGTAGAGGGCTTGTACGACCGCCTGGCCGCGTGCGCAGAGGCGGCCGCCGCTGATGGGATCGAGCGGATTGCCTTCGATCTTCTTCACCGCGGCGACGCGCTGGCGAACCTTCTCACCCTTGATTTCGATCACGCGTTCGGCGCCCATGACGCGCACCAGCGTGCCGCAGCCAGCGGCGCATTCGGTGCAGACGGCGGGGTGCCAGCGCTCTTCGCCGATCGGGATGTTGTGCTCGGGGACCAGCAGCGGAATGAGGGCGTCTTTGCTGCCGCAGCCGGTTGCTGCCGCGCCGGCGGTGGTGACCGTGAGGATTTTGAAGAAATTGCGGCGGTCCATGGTCAGGAGACCGCCTGGCTGGGTTGTGCGGGCGAGGGGCCGACGTGGGCGTCGACCGCGGACGTGGGCGTCCGCCCCACGAGGCAATGACCTGGACTGGCAGGCGACAAGATCGCCTGCCGCCGCACAGGTAGCAGGACAAGGCAGCAGAGGGGCGTTAGTAGTGGCATGTGGCGCAGTCCTGCGAGGCCCCCTTCTGCCGGTGGCACGTGAGACACGTCCCCATGTTGTGGTTCACGAGTTTCTGCGCCGTATCGGCTTGCGTCATGTCTCCGTGGCAGGTGGCGCATTCCACCTTTGCCCGGATGTGCGCGGCGTGATTGAACTTCACCAGCGCCTGCCTGTCAAAACCGTACACGCGCTCCCAGGGAATCTCGCGGCCCTTCGCGGCGTAGTCGGCGATTTTCTTAATCTCGGGTTTGTCGGTCGCCATCATCGCGTGGCAAAGCATGCACTTGGTGACCGACGGAATGGTGGCGGCGGGACCAATATCGGCCATGCTGTGGCAATCGAGACACTGCAGACCGAGATCGATGTGCTTCTTGTGGGAATAAGCGATGGGTTGGGCGGCCCGCAACGGCGGCAGCGCGGCCACAAGAACCGAGGCAAACACGAGCGCATGCAGTACCGGCGCAGTCATAGCACCGGGCCGCGCAGGGCGACCACGAAATCGTCTGTGCAAACCTGGATCAGACACGAAAATTGGGTACGGCAATGTCCGCACCGATTCCCGGAATCGGACCAAAAACCGGGTTACAGGGCAACCCATGACAATAGCGAGACTGGGCGCGAATGTCAAACCGGTGAACGGATGCGAAACCGCGGGCCATGCGCGCGGCGGACAGGGGAGTTTCGGGGCTTCCGAAAAGCCATTTTGGGGCCCACAGGACGGCGTTTGCGTGGTTTCCGGTGGCTCTCGGTGGCTTTCTCATCGTGGTCCGGCTCTTTGTTTTCTTACAGTTGTCGGCTAGCGGGCGGGAAAGTTTTTCTTGAGGCGTGAAAGCGGCCTGGCGACCAGCGTCGAGAGCCGGGGCCGGAAGGTTGTCGGGCGCTGTCCTCATTGCGATCCGACTGTAGCGCAGAGGGCTGGAAAACCGGGTTGTCCGAAAACGGCAAAGAGGCTTGAAGTGCCTGATGACGAAGGAGATGCGAATTTTGCAAATTCTTGTGAACCGATCACGCGGAGAATCAGAGGAGACGGCAGGCGACAAGATCGCCTGCCCCTCAGATCTCACGATCTCAGAAACACTTCTCTTAGAAAGCCTTTTTGACTTCGGCGTAGGCCCAGTCCAGCCACGGCAACAGCGCCCGCAGATCCGATGTTTCCACCGTCGCGCCGCCCCAGATGCGCAGGCCCGCCGGTGCGTCGCGATATGCGCCGATATCGTATGCCACACGCTCCTTGTCGAGCAGCGAAATGATCGACTTGGCGTGCTTCTCCTGCGCGTCGGCAGGCAGTGCTGTGTATGCCGGGTCCCTGATAACCAGACAGATCGAGGTGTTCGATCGCGTCGCCGCGTCCTTCGCGAGGAAACCGGCCCACGAGGACTCCGCAACCCAGTCTTCGATCGCTTTCAGATTCGCCTGCGACCGGGCCATCAGGCCGGCCAGCCCACCCACCGACTCCGCCCATTGCAGGCCGTCGAGCGCGTCCTCAACGCACAGCATGGAAGGTGTGTTGATGGTTTCCCCGGCGAAGATTCCGGCGATCAGCTTGCCGCCCTTCGTCATCTGGAAGATTTTGGGAAGCGGGCGATCCGGAGTGTAGGTTTCGAGGCGTTGGACGGCACGCGGACTCAGCGCGATCATGCCGTGAGCGCCTTCGCCGCCCAGCACTTTCTGCCACGACCAGGTCACCACATCGAGCTTGTCCCACGGAATATCCATGGCGAACACGGCCGAGGTGGCATCGCAGATCGCGAGGCCGGCGCGGTCGGCGGCGATCCAGTCGCCGTTGGGCAGTTTCACGCCGGAGGTGGTGCCGTTCCAGGCGAAAACGACGTCGCGCTGCCAGTCCACCTGGGCCAGGTCGGGCAGTTCGCCGTAGCCTGCCTTAAAGGTGCGCAGATCCGTGAGCCTGAGCTGGTTCTTGCAGTCGCTCGCCCAGCCGGAACTGAAACTCTCCCACGCGAGCACGTCGACGCCGCGCTGGCCAAGCATGGACCACATGGCCATTTCGACGGCGCCGGTATCGGAGGCCGGAACGATGCCGAGCACGTAGTCGGCCGGCATGCCGAGCAGCTTCCTGCTGCGGTCGATGACCTCGGCGAGTTTGTTCTTCGCCACTTTGGCGCGGTGGGAACGGCCCGCGGCCGCGTTCTTCAGAGCTTCGAGGCTCCAGCCCGGGTGTTTGGCGCACGGGCCTGAAGAGAAACAGGGGTTGTTCGGTGTTTGGGTTGGCTTCATCAGGTCGGAAACTTCGATGATACCGAACGGGCTCGGATGAAACTGCCCCACGGGGCTCAGGGTGTTTAGAAGGTCAGCTTCAGGCTGAACCGAATCTGGCGTGGCGGGACCGTCGTCGTGATGGTGCCGAACGCGGATGTTGCTGGTCTGGTTCGGCTCGCCGAAGTTCGTGTGGTTCAGGACGTTGAAGAACTCACTGCGGAACTGCAGGCTCGTGCTCTCCGTAATGCGGAAGCTCTTGTTGACGGCCAGATCCCATGGCTCCGGATTCGGCCCGCGAAACGCGTTGCGTCCCGGATTTCCGAACGGCGCGTTGGCCACTCTAACGATTTTCGGCACGTGTTATCATGGCGTTGATTGCTCGTTGCGTGCGTTTCATGGCGTTTCAGGCAGGGGATCTTCGTAAATTTTCGGCTGATGTTCGCCTGCCTTAAAATGCTAAGTTTTTGAAAAAGCGGGAGTAACTCAATGGTAGAGTCACAGCCTTCCAAGCCGCACATACAGCGCTGTTTTCAATAGCATACCGGATTTATTTGTGCAATTTTGTGCAGATATACCAAGAACCCTGTATCCGGTCGCTGTCTTTGGTTGTTTCCTGTGCCCTTTGGTGATGCGTTGATATCTGGTATCGACAGCGGCCGGACGATCTGTGTCATCCGGGTGGACATCGCTCCCCGCCGTTCACCGGCACCTTCAGCTGGCGTTTCAGCCCCAGGCCGCCATCGGTCTCCGTGTTCTAGCCTTGCCCCAGCAAACTGCGCACACTGTCGTACAGACTTTGTGCCGTCGCCAATGCCACCCGTGCCTCTGCCGCGTCGGGCTCGTGCGGCGCATCCAGATAGCGGAAGACGACCGCGTAATCGGTCAGATTGGCCGCTTCGCTCAGAATCGGCGTCAGGGAGGGTTGCAGCAAAGCACACTGCTCCCCGAGTTCTTTCAGGTCGTGTGTCTTGCGAAAAGCGGCGTTATGAAGCGTCAGGAATGCCTTTTCGCTCTTCTCTGCGCACTGCTGGCTATGGAAGACTGACGCCGAGGGTTCCTCCACCGCCATCAGAGAGGCTGCGTGAAGGTCCTTAGCGGCCAGTGCAAGCCACCGATTCGCCTCGTTACGCTGCCACTCTTCCGGAGTCATAGAGCAGCCTCCCTTCGCGCGTAACAATCGCAGGCAGAGAGGAAATCACATGAGCGGCCCGGCCCTCAAAGTCTGTGAGTGGATACCTGACGACATCGGCGGCGCTGCCTGTTCCCCAAAGCGCCTTGTGGACGCCTGGCCCATACAAGCTCCGGGGTGCCTCATCTGGCAGGACTACGCAGAAATCCAGGTCGCTGTCGGGACCAGCATCGCCCCGCGCCTCGGAACCGAAAAGGTAGATTCGCACGGGCCGGTAGTATTCGATCAGGCGGCGCGTGATCTCTTCGATGGCTTCCCGTTTAGTACGTTCTGTCTGCATCACGCGAAGATTTCCAATTCCGAGGTTATCGCAGTTCAAAAGCTGCCGACGCCGTGGAGGGCCACGCCACCACGAGGCTGTTTTAATTATGCGGCACTATTCCCTTGACGACTGCACCGCGTTTGAGATCCTTCCAGTTTTCGCTACAGGCCTGCTCTTGTTGGCGGCTACTTTATTGAAATGGATCTGGTCATGAAATATAGACGGACGTCAGAGCCGGGAACAAGAGCCCCAAGCGCTTGGGGAAACGTCCCGAGGGCGCTAACACCGATACAAAAGGTTTCAGCCTCGATCAGATTCCCATACGGTGCTTGGACTCACCTGCACCGCCCGCATTCGCGCTTCGCGCCGAAGTCCGTGAAGCCCGCCGCCTCTCCCGAGCGAGAATCGCGTGATCGAACTTGCTTTAGACTCCGGGCTGTGATGTCGGCCTGTGACTCTAACGATTTTCGGCACGTGTTATCATGGCGTTGATCGCTCGTTGCGTGCGTTTCATGGCGTTTCAGGCAGGGGATCTTCGTAAATTATCGGCTGATGTTCGCCTGCCTTAAAATGCTAAGTTTTTGAAAAAGCGGGAGTAACTCAATGGTAGAGTCACAGCCTTCCAAGCTGTTGGTTGCGGGTCCGATTCCCGTCTCCCGCTCCATTTTTCGATCATTCACCGCGACAAATTACGGCACACCGTCCGGAACGTTTCCCGGTTTCCGTGGCGCTCAGGAAGACCGTGGTTAAGCAATGATTAAGCGCTGGCCGCGCAGGCCGGCTCTGGTCCGACCTGTTCTGATCCGTGCCCGTTTGAGTCGAAAAGCGGAATCAGAAGCAGGCGGGACAGGGCCAGCACGGGCACGCTGAGAAATATTCCCGCCACACCGCCGATCTGGCCGCCAGCCAGAACCCCGAAAATCACCCACAGCGGATGCAGTTCGATACCCCGGCTCATCAGTCTTGGCCAGATCCCGTAGTCCTGCACCAGGCGGAACGCGCCTAAAAATGCCGCCAGCCACCACATATGGGGATAGCCGGTCAGGGCGCTGACGGCGAGGATCGCGACGGTCTCGGTAATCGGTCCCACGAGCGGTATGAACTCGCATAAGAAGGCAATCGAGGAGAGCAACAGAGCATAACTCACGCCCATGGCGGTCAGGGCGATACTGAAGACGGTAAAGGCCACGCCGCACAGAATGAGCAGGCTGCGCATGTACTGGAGCAGCAGTACGTGGACTTCCGCCAGAGTTCGTTGCGCGCCGGCACGGCTCGAACCGCCGTGAAGCATGGCCAGAAAAGCATACAGGATGGATCTGCCGTCTTTGAGGATGAAGAAGCTCAGGATCGGAATGACAATGAGGTCGATCAGATTGGCCGATGCGGCGAGCACACTCAGACTGATCTGCGGGGCGGCGGACACGATTTCCGAGATTTGCTGGTGGAGACGGCCCTGGGCGGCCCCGATCATGGGTGAGAGTGCCGGGTGGGCAATCCTCAGGGCATCGAGAAAACCGCGGACGCTCGGAGGGTGCACGATGAGTTGGCGCGCCTCGGCGACGACGCGAAAGCCGATGACGGTTCCGAGGGCGGCCAACAATCCCATTACGGTCAGCCAGGTGAGCGCGAGGGCCGGGGTCCGGTTCTTCGGGGGGAAGCGGCGGCTGATGTGGTCGACCAGGGGATGGAGCAAATAGGCGAAGAGCAGGGCGATGGCGAAGACTACCAGGGTTCTGCGGATGGCATAGACCGCCGCGAGGAGGAGCAACGTGACGGCGGTGGTCCACGTGATTCGGGCGGCTTTTGGGTCAATGCCGAGCAACGGCGGTTTCTCCCTTCGGGTTCCCGGCCGGGCGCAGCCTCAATTTTTTGCAACCGCCTTGTGCGGCGCCGCAGGAGTGACGACTGGAACGCCAGCATATATCAGAATCTGAATGCTGCCATCGGGGCCGGAATCGGCAGTCTTCCCCAAACCGATGGTTTTCACGCGTGTATCGTCCAGCTGAAACTTGTCCACCAGGTATTTGCGCACCACAAAGCTCCGCCCTTCGCTCAGGACGCGGTCCTGATCGGAATCCCCCGTTCTTCCGGTGGCAGCCGCGATGACGGCCAAGCCGAACTTCTGGCTTTGCAGAAACTGCCCCGCCGCATCCAGACTCTTTTCGTTTTTCAGCCTGGCCGCATCCGGCTTGTCGAAGAGGTTCTTCGGGTTGAACAGAAAGCTCTTCAGCGGCGCCTCTTTCGGAAGCTGCTGGATTTCGTGCTGCGTGATCTCCGCCGGATTGGTGTAGCCCTGGTTCTTGAAGAATCCACGCAGCAGGAAGTTGTGCTGCAACGCGTCGGCATCCTCATGTATGGAAGTAACTCCGGCAGCAGCTTGCTGATAGAGCGTCGTGTCGTTGATCAGCTTCCCGATGGTTCCCTTGCCGGTGTTGATCTTGGACGTGATCACATCCATGTTGTCGGCTACGCCCTGGATGCTGCTGAGCGCGCCCTGAGTCGTGTCCAGAATCTGATCGGCCTTGACGAACAGATCCGATATATCGAGCGGCGGGGCGCTTTCAATCGTTTCCCCCCCCTTCAATCTTGGCGAATCTACCGAGCCGAAGGAAACTTCGACGTACTTGTCGCCCAGAAGGCCTTCGGATTGAATGGCGGCAACGGAGTCCTGCCTCACGATCGCCTGCGTGTCTTTCGAGAGACTCAACGTCAGTACATCTTTGCCGTCGGGCGACTGCGGGAGCCGGATGGACTGGACCGTGCCCTTGCGTATGCCTCCGACGCGCACGTCGGCGCCCTCGCTCAGACCTGCAACGCTCGCGAACTCGCTCCGGACCAGATAGTTCGAACCGAACTTCGATTCCTGACGGCCCACCAGAAACACGGCGGCTGCCAGAATCGCCAGAGTGGTCAGTATAAACAGTCCTAAACGAAAACTTCGCGACATATTCTCACCTTCATGCAGCATCTTTCACAAATTGGGCGATAAACGGAATCTCGCTCCGGCTGAAGTCCTGGTAGCTGCCGTCAAACAGAGTCTTGCCTCCATCCAGCACGATGAGCCGGTCCGCGATGGTGCGGACGGTATGCAGGTCGTGCGTCACCACGATCGACGTGATGTGCCGCTGGTCGCGCAGTTCGACGATCAGCTTCGCGATTTCCGCAGCGGTGATGGGATCGAGGCCGGCCGTGGGCTCGTCGAACATGACGACCGTCGGTTCGAGCGCAAGAGCGCGAGCCAGACCGATACGTTTCTGCATGCCGCCCGAGATTTCGGACGGCATCTTGTCGAGATCCCGGTCCATTCCGACGCTCCCCAGCAACTGGTGAACCCGGTCCAGGCGTTCCGCGGCGGAGAGTTTTGTGTGGCGCCGGAGCGGGAAGGCGACGTTTTCTTCAATCGTCATGGAGTCGTACAGCGCGGATTGCTGAAAGAGGAAACCGACCTTCTTCCGGGCTTCGTTCAATTCCTTCGCCGATGCGGTCGAAATGTCGCAGCCTTCCAGGCGGATCGAGCCTGCGTCCGGCGTCTCGAGGCCGATCAACAGCCTCAGCAGAACGCTTTTGCCGGTTCCGCTCCGCCCCAGAACGCAGGTAACTTTTCCCGATTCCAGCTGAAAATCGATTCCGCCCAGAACTGTTTGTTCGCCAAACGACTTCCGCAGTCCGGCGACTGCGACCGGCGGACCGGCGATGACTTGATCCCCCATCTAGAACACCTCGATAATGAGGCGAACCAGCATTACGTCCGCCAGCATGATCAACAGAGACGCGAGCACAACGGAACTGGTGGCTGAACGGCCCACACCTTCGGTTCCACCGCGCGTCCGCATGCCCTGAAAACACGCGACGGCGCCGATGATCAGGCCAAAAACCGAGGTCTTCAGGGTGGCGGGAAGAATGTCGCTGAATTCGGCTCCTTTGAAGCCATGCGACAGAAACAGCCCCAGCGGCGCGGGATCGACCAGAGTTGACGCGACCCAGCCCATGAGAATCCCCACGAAATCGGTTGCCACCGTGAGCAAAGGCATGGCTACGATGCAGGCCAGTATGCGCGTCGCAACCAGATACTTATACGGGTCGACCGCGGAAGCTTCCATAGCGTCGATTTGTTCGGTGACGCGCATGGAGCCGAGTTCCGCTCCGATTCCGGCGCCCACCCGGCCGCAGACGATCAGGCTGGCGATAATCGGCCCGGTTTCCTTAATCAGCGAGTACACAATCACGGCGGGCAACAGGGACTTCGCGCCGAACCGCATGAGACTGTCGCGAGTTTGCAGCGACAGAACCACGCCGGTCGCGGCCCCGGCCAGACAAGCGAGAGGAAGCGATTTTGCCCCGACTGCATCGAGCTGGCGCAGAAACTCAGCGCCTTCGAAAGGAATGGAAAAGAGCGTCTTGGCCGCGCGCCAGCAAAAGAACCCCAGGTCGCCGACCCATTCGACCATTGTTTCCAAGGGTTTGCCAAATGCGCGCAGATCCCGCAGGAACGGGCGCGGAATGACTGTGGCCGGCATTGCGCAAAGAGATGAGCAGGTGAACCGCCAAACCTGCGTGACGGCTCATGGCCGACGAATTCGGCGGCCGTTGTTGAGGAAACTGCGACGTTTGTTCGCCCGCTTTCCGGAAAAGCGCGCGACCTGGCCGCACGACACAATCGGCGTTGTTGCCGAAATCTCCGACGCCGCAGGACGTGCGGCCCGTGCGCTTGCCGGAAACAGCGCACGACCTAGCCGCGCCACCCGGCT
>Ga0302319_10023936_pt1 | contig 10883 bp, 10 predicted proteins | sample Bog_T0_2_FD_203319 | JGI IMG/M metagenome (GOLD analysis project Ga0302319, IMG submission 203319) | Peat permafrost microbial communities from Stordalen Mire near Abisko, Sweden - Bog_T0_2 | ecosystem: Environmental > Terrestrial > Soil > Wetlands > Peat | place: Sweden: Abisko, Stordalen Mire... | reverse complement strand
GGAGACGAGTTGATCGGTCTGGTTCGTGGCCTCTTGCAGGCCGGGGCACAATCCCTCGTTCTCAGTCTGTGGGATGTTCACGACGACCGCACCCGCGAGTTCATGGTCGAGTTCTATACCCAGCTACAGAAGGGTCGGCCCAAGGCAGAAGCCATGCAAACGGCCTCCATTCGCCTCCGCGAAAACCATCCCCACCCCTACCATTGGGCTCCTTTCCTATTGATAGGAAAGGGTTAACGCCATTTCGACATTTTTCCCAAAATATCTGTATTTTTCCGCCCCCTGCCTTCCCTTTTGTAACAGCAAGAAAGAGTGAGGAACTATGGAGCATCTTGCAGCACAGCCGCTAGTCGATTTTGTCCGGGGAGTTTGTGCGCCCCCGATCGCCCGCGGCATCAAAGCCCATCTCGACGCTGGCTGCTCGAAATGCCAGACCGCTCTCCACTCTTGGAATCGCGTGCGCCATCTCGCCGCTCAAGAAGACTCCTACACGCCGCCAGAGAACTTGGTTCACATGGCCAAGTTTGCTTTCGTCAGCCAAGTCGCGCAGCGCGTGCAGTCCGATCTGCCCACGACTTGGACCCTCGCGAACCTCATTTTCAACGGCTTTACCCAGCCGCTTCCCGCTGGCTATCGCAGCGGCACTCTGAATGTCTGGCAGGTCATCTACGAGGCCGAAGGCCTCACCGTCGATCTCCGTTTCGGACGTCGCTCGCAGTCGAAAGTCGTTTACATCGTCGGCCAAATCTTAGACAAGCACGCCACGCGAGCGCTGCACAGCGACACAACCGTTGAATTATCCACCGAAAACGACCAGCTAGTCGCAACCAGTCCGATCACAGTTATGGGCGAATTTCATATCGAATTTCAAGAGAAAGGGCCGCTGTGGCTGTCCGTCAAGACTTCGGGCCGTAACCCCGTCCGAATCCCCCTGGCCAATCCGGCACTAGGGTAACGAACATGTCTTACCAAAGAAACCAGAACACGTTACTACCGAGAGAGTACGGGTGTAAGTGGCGAGCGCCGAAGTTCCACTCTACACTCGCAATTGGGAATGGGGTCCAAATGGGGAAAACTATGCGTCAAATAACTGTCAATTCACGCGTTGCCAGCTTCGCGAAGGTCGCTTGCTTGCTCCTCTTGCTCGCCAGCTTCTGCGCGCCCGCTGCGCAAGCTCAAACGCGACTCATTGTGCGCGATTCTCTGGGTCTGCCCGGAATCAACCTCACCTGCCTGCTCACCGGCTGCAAGGTTGTCACCGGCTTGGGAGACCCCAACGGACAGCTCTTTCTCGTGACGCTTCCCCCGGTCCTCAATCCCGTCACGGGCCTGCTCCGTCTCAGCCTTGAAACCGGCATTCTCGATGTTGAAATCGATCAGACCGTCAACACTCTGCCGACTTACGCCTTCTCCGACCCCAATTACTTGACGGACGAAGTGCCCACTCCCTACTACGGAGCAACCGTCTGGCACGGCTATCTGGCGCAGCCCGCGAACCAATTGGTTCGCACCGCCCAAACTCAATCGGCGTTCAACGTAACCGGTGCAGGCACGACCGTCGCCGTCATTGATACCGGCGTCGACCTGACAAGTCCCGTGTTGCAGAATGTCCTCGTCAACGGATACGACTTCACCCGCAACGTCAGCGGCGGCTCGGAGCTCGGCGACGTCTCGGTCACTCCCAACCTCAGTCAGGCAACAGCCGCAACCGTTAATCAGCGCACCGTTGCCGTTCTCGATCAGCGTACGGTCGCCGTTCTCGATGGCGGTCCCTACCAGTCCTTCGGACACGGAACTATGACCGCCGGCATCGTTCATCTTGTCGCTCCGCAAGCCAAAATCATGCCGCTCAAGGCCTTCTCTTCCAATGGCACCGGATACGACTCCGACATCCTTCGCGCCATTTATTACGCCGTAAACAATGGCGCCAAGGTCATGAACATGAGCTTCGACTACGCCAGTTACTCCAGCGAGCTAGCGAAAGCGATCCAGTACGCGAATAGCAAAGGCGTCGTTTCCGTCGCCTCCGCCGGCAACGATGGCGAACAAACCGTCGTCTATCCCGGCGCACTGCCCGGCGTGATCGACGTTGCCTCCACTTCCAATACCGACACGCAGTCTTCCTTCACCAACTACGGCGCGCCCCCGGTCTGGCTGTCTGCACCCGGAGAGGGCGTCGTCACCACTTATCCCTGGGGAACCTACGCCGCCGGATGGGGCACTTCTTTCAGCACCCCGTTCGTTGCCGGAACAGCAGCTCTTATGCTCGGAACAAACGGCTACTGCACCAGCCGCAGCGTTCCTCTTGGCTTGGCGAACGCCGACTACACCGGCGACTTAAACCTCGGCTTCGGCCGATTGGATACTTACCAGGCACTTCAGTCCTGCCGCCCGTTGCTCTAAAGGCAAAGCGACCGGAAGGCGAGTTCACAAACTATGGCGGTAACCCTGAATCCGGCCGTGGATGTACCCGGACTGCTGCTCCGAGTGAAAGAACTCGAAGAGCAGCATTTCGCCTTCCGCAATTCCCTGGTTTGCGCCTTCAACCAGATGCTCGACCTGAAAGACATCAACACCGGAGTCCACAGCACCCGCCTCGCGGAGTGGGCGCTGCGTGTCGCCCGCAAAATGGACATCCCGGAAGAGCGCCTTTATCAAGTTGAAGTCGCCGCGCTCCTCCACGACGTCGGCAAGATCGGCGTCCCCGACGCCATCCTGAAAAAAGCCGGACCGCTCACGCCCGAAGAACGCGCTCTCATCAATCGCCATCCCGAATACAGCTGGTCTATCCTTCGCCTCTTTCCCGGACTCGAAGAAGCCAGCCTCTACGCCCTGCACCATCACGAAAGCATGGATGGCGCCGGCTATCCCGCGGGCCTCAAAGGCAGCGACATTCCCCTCGTCTCCCGCATCATCTGCGTCATCGACGCCTTCGACGCCATGATCTCGAATCGCTGTTATCGCCAGGGCCTTCCCCAGTCGGAAGCCATCTCTCGTCTCATTCGCAGCAGTGGAACCCAGTTCGATCCCGCCGTCCTGCAAGCCTTCCTTCCCATCGCCGAACAGGAAGCATCCGACGTCTTCGAAGCCGCCGGCACCAGCCTGGCCGCTGCCCTCTAATTTGCCCGTGTGGCGCGGATACTCCTGTCCGCGAAAAGCATCGGCAATCCGATGGCAGGATTTCCGAAGTCTCCCTTTCACCGCAAAGGCGAAACTCCACTCTCCCGCAACCTCTGCGAATCATGCCGCTAAGTGGTTAAGAATATCCGCGCTTCAGATTCTCTATTGCAGCGCAAGCAAAAGCTCGGTGCCCCAGAGCCTACCCTGAGCTCGTCGAAGGGTTCGTGTCCGCTCGTCAGGGCACTAACCTGAGTACTCCTAAAGCTGCCTGTCACTGTATAGAGCCGGTTGCATTCCCATTTTGGCGACGAACGCCGGGCGGATCAAAAAGCAGTTTGCGAAGTGCCGCTCCTGCAAAATGCAGGCCTCGCTGCAAAACGCAGGGGTCTAAGTTGATCTCGGGCCGCGATTCAACCGCGGAAGTCTATAGCTTGCAACAAAAGCGCGTCACCCCTGAAATTGCCCATTACGTGCACTTAATAAGGATGCAAGCGGGCGCGGAAAGCGCGCCAGAGTTTTGAGTGGCGGGATGGAATCCGAGAGGAGGATCTATGTCAATCCTGTTCGTGCTACTGATGTTTTTGCTGATCATCAGCGTCCGATATTTTATTGAACCGAAGAATGAACCGGTTACGGAAGTGGAAATTTTGGCCAAGGCGAAGGCGCCTCTGGTGAAGCGGGAGTTTGGGTTCGAGATTCCACAGAACTACTGCTTTCATCTCGGGCACATGTGGATGAGCAAAGAGAGCAGCGACGATGCGCGGGTGGGGGTCGACAAGTTCACCACGAATCTGCTGGGGAAGGTTGAACACATTGATGTGCGCGGGGCCGATCGCTGGGTTCGCCAGGGGCAAAAGCTGGTGACGATCACCGGGAATGGAGCGACCATCGATCTCGTATCGCCGGTGGAAGGCGTGGTGACGGCGATCAATGAGGATGCGCTGCGCGATCCGAGTTTGCTGACGAAAGATCCGTATGAGCAGGGGTGGATCGCGATCGTGAAGTCGCCCGATCTCAAAATCAACCAGAGGAATTTGATACAGGGTGCGATGGTAGCGCCGTGGATGCAGAACAACGTGACGCGGCTGAATGGGATGTTGGCGGGTCCGGCGCCAGCGCTAATGCAGGATGGCGGCGATCCGATTCCGGGATTGCTGACGCAGTTGAACGCGGAGTTGAGGCAGTCGGTGGTGAAGGAGTTCTTCCTGTCGTAAACGGGTTTGCCAAGAACGCAGGAAAGAGGAAAGGAGAAGGGGATGGCAACCACGCAAGGAATCCAGAGCAGGGCAATTCTGGTCGACATCACGAAGTGCATCGGATGCCGGAGTTGCGAGCAGGCCTGCAAAGAAATTCATGGCTTCCCGAAGGCGACGGAGGCGAAGCTTTCCGCGACGGCGCTGACGGTGGTAGAGGATCACGGGGATCGCTACGTGCGGAAGATGTGCATGCACTGCCAGGATCCTGCGTGCGCGTCGGCCTGCCTGGTGGGCGCGCTGAAGAAGACGGATGCGGGTCCGGTGACGTATGACGGAGCGAAATGCATTGGATGCCGGTACTGCCTGGTGGCGTGTCCTTTCAGCGTGCCGCGGTATGAGTGGAACAAGCTCGCTCCGTATGTGAAGAAGTGCGATATGTGCGCGGCGCGGCAGGCGAAGGGGCAAGCGCCGGCATGCGTGGAAGCGTGTCCCGTTCAGGCATCGATTTCCGGTAGCCGCGACGAAGTTATGGACGAGGCGCTGCGGCGCATTCTGGGCGATTCGAAGTACGTGAAGCATATCTACGGCAGCGACGAGGTGGGCGGGACGTCGGTGTTCTTTATCTCGGACGTTCCGTTCGAAAAGCTGGGCTTCGCCACGGTGCCGAAACAGGCGATGCCGATTCTGACGGCGAACGCATTGGGCGATGGGCCAACCGTGATCCTGGTTGGAGGCGCGCTGCTTTCGGGCCTCTACTGGATCACGCAACGACGGGCGTTGGTGGCTTTGGCGGAAGCGCGCGAGAAGTCTACCAAGGAAAGGGGTTGAGTCATGACTGGCCTGGGAGCGATTACTATCGAAAAGACGGTTACAGGAAAGCCTGCCATACGATTTCCGCAAATCAGTTTCTGGCGAACGGTGGTAGCGTTGATTTTCGCGGCTGGGATTTACTCGATGTATGCGCGGTTCGCCCTGGGATTTCAGGCGTCGACGAACCTTACCGATCCGCAGCCCTGGGGGTTGTGGGTCGGGTTGGGAACGCTGTGCGGAGTGGGACTCTCCGCAGGCGGATTCGCCATCGCAGCATCGGTTTATCTTTTGGGACTGGAGCGCTACCGGCCGATTCTGCGAACGTCGGTGCTGATCTCGTTCCTGGGATATTCGACGGTAATGATTGGCATGTTGTATGAACTGGGGCTGCCATGGAGGATCTGGCATCCCATCGTGATGTGGAACCGGCACTCGGTGCTGTTTGAAGTGTCGTGGTGCGTGATGCTGTATAGCACGGTGCTGGCCTTGGAATTTTCGCCGGCGCTGATTGAAAAAATTCCGTTTGCGCGCGTGCGAGAGATGTATCTGCGCTGGCACCATAGCATTCTGATTGCGCTGGTGATGGCGGGCACGCTGCTTTCGTCGATGCACCAATCGTTTCTGGGCGGCCTGTACCTGATTACGAAGGGGCGTTTAGATCCGCTGTGGTACACCCCGTACCTGACCACGATGTTTTATCTGTCGGCGATTCCGGCGGGGCTGGCGGTTACGATCATGGCGATTTATCTATGCGTGCGGTCGCTGAACGCGCGGGTGGACATGAGTATCTTGAGCGATGTGAGCCGTGTGATTGGGCCGCTGCTGGCGATGTATGGAGTGTTCCGCGTGGTCGATCTGGTGAACCGCGATGCGACGCGCTATTTGTGGATGTGGCGCGAGGAGACGCTGCTGTTCTGGCTGGAGATTGCATTGCTGGTGGTGATTCCTCTCGTGCTGTTGAATCAGGAGAAGGTGCGGAATAATCCGTTGTTCCTGTATTGGACGAGCGCGGTGATCGTGATGGGGTTCATTACAAACCGGCTCAACGTTTCGATTACCGCGCTGCAGAGTAGTTCCGCGGTTTACTACACGCCGAAGTGGACGGAGTTTGCGGCGACGTTTGCGACGATCACGGCGGCGGTGGTGGCCTTCCGGTATGCGGTGGTCTACCTGGATATTTTGCCGAAGAATCCACGCGCGCAAAGGTGGATGGTCGCGACTCCGCCGGCCGAAGCGTAAGCTCCTATCGCTTTCGACGGGCAGCCCCGGACAAACTGTTCGGGGCTTTTTCGTTGGGACGAAGGTTGACACGGGGGCGGGATGTCGAAGGCTGGATTGGTCCAAGTTACTGAAACGAAGGAGGAAGAAGCACGTTCGTTACTTGCGGCTTTCGCGGTAGGTGAGTCATGCTCAGGAAAATGCGGGAAACCGGGCATTTCGGGGAGTTGGATTGGAGAGAGGGCACTCCTGAATCGATTTGTGCTCAAGTGGCCCAGATTTTTCGTGTGTGCGAAACGGAAGTTGCACTGCTCGAACTCCATGGAAGAATGCTGAACTTTCTGTATCCGGCCGAGTTGAAAACCGCGGGAGCAATTCCTTTGGCGAGTTCTTCGGTGGCGGCGCGAACGGCGCGGACGAAGCATGCCGAGCTTTTCAATGGATTTACCGAGGTCAAGCATTCCAGCATTTTCGAACTGGTGAAGCTGGGAGATACGGGACTTGACGAGCAGGTCATTCAGAAGCTGATGTCGGCTCCGGTGGTGAGTGCGAGTGGAGAGGTGGTTGGAGTGATTCAGGTTTCGCGCAAGGCGCCGCGTCCGGCCGCAGCCGGACCGGACTTCACGGCAGAGGACTTAGAAAAACTGGAGTCGGTGGCGCGAGCGGTGGGAAAGATCATGGGGAAGGGCAAGGGAGTGGGGAGCGCGGGGTGAGCATCGAGCGATGGACTCCGCCGCATCGTAGTCACATCCTCGCGTCGCCTTTAGTTTTAGCTTGCTGTTGTGGGAGGCTGGCGGCGAGGCCATGGCAGACGCCAACTCGTTTTAGGCCACAGCTTTTGCCACAAGAAACGTAGAATTCGGATGGCGATTGCCAGCAGGGCAATAATGGTGACAGCCCAAACTAAGATCAGTGGCAGGTTGATGAAGAACGCGACGACCGAATCAGCCCAGTCTGCCAGTCCCGAAATCATTTCGCCGAACGCGACTTTGGCCTGGCGAAGAGGTTGCCAACGAACCCCAAGCACGGCTGCTTCAGCGTCGGCATGAAGCGAGATTTCCAGGGATGACATGTCGATCTGGGCCGTGAGATATTTCATTTCACCTTGCAACTGCTCGATCTGACCCCGGACCTCGCTGATCTTTTCCGTGCCATCGAGTGTGTCCTTGACTGTCATCGCGCGCTTCAGGATTTCGAGGTAACGCTGTTCTTCGGCCTGAAGATTGCGCAGCCGAGCATCTAAATCCACGTAGTCCCGAGTAACATCGCGTGCTTCGATGTTTTCCCGGTCGACGTTTAGAGCTGCACCCTCGATTTCCGAAATCGCTCGGTCCAAACTGCCAGCGGGAACCCGCAGGGTTATTACCGCGCTGTGTCCACCAAGACTGGTCTGCGAAGACTTCTCAACGAATCCGCCCAACCTGTCGGCTACAGCGCGAACCTTGGCAGCGGCTTGACCGACATCACTTACAAGCAGATCGAGTGACCCGTTCCGGACGATCTTGCGGCTTTCTGTTGTCGACTCTGTCTGCTCCGATACGAGTTTCAGTAGCCCCCGATTGCCGGGTTGATAATAGCCACTGATAAGGGAACGGACTGGTGCGTCGCTCGGTGCGACTAGCGAAGTTACGACCTTTGCTTTCTGTTGGAATACCTTCTTGGCACAGGACGAAGTGAGCAAAGTCCCCGACAGAACGGAAGCGACCATAATCCATGAAGCTACTGTTCGTGAGTTCACAACGATTTCCTCTTTTTCGTGTCACACAGCCAGTTTGATTTTCTTGGGTGACGAGAGTCGCCGTAAGAATACTCCCTGACTTCCTCTATGCCAACACATCGCGTCGTTAGTCCAGAGCCTTCCCTTTCAGTCGGCGTTGCAGCGAGGTGGGATGGATGCCGAGGATGCGGGCGGCTTGGGTTTTGTTGTTACCGGTCGCAGCGAGGACTTGTTCGATGTAGTTGTCCTGCAGCTCGCGGAGGCTTAGAAACTGGTCTCCGGTGGGAGAGATGTCGACTTGGGAAAAGACTTCGCCGGGTCTTTTTTCGGGATGCTGGTCGCGAATTTCTTCAGGAAGATGTCCGGCGTCAATCTCCCCTTCGGCGCTCAGAATCATGGTGCGCTCGATTACATTGCGTAACTCACGGATGTTGCCGGGCCAGGGATATTGGACGAGTAAGTCGGCGGCGGCGGGGGTGAATCCAGTGAAATTTTTTTTGAGTTCGCGATTGAACTGCTGCACGATTTCGAGGGCGAGAGGGACGATGTCTTCTTCGCGGTCGCGGAGTGGCGGGATTTCGAGTTGGACAACATTCACGCGGTAGTAAAGGTCTTCACGGAATCGTCCCTGGCTGACGGCGTTTTTTAGTTGGTCGTTGGTGGCGGCGATGAGGCGGATATTGACTTTGATTGTGTTAGTGCCGCCGAGGCGCATGAACGTACCTTCTTCGAGAACGCGCAGGATTTTGGCCTGGACGCTGGCGGACATGTTACCGATCTCGTCGAGAAAAACGGTGCCTCCGCTGGCGCGCTCAAGCAATCCTTCTTTGCGGCGGCGGGCGTCGGTGAAAGCTCCCGGCTCGTAGCCGAAGAGTTCACTTTCTAAAAGCGCGTCGGGGAGTGCGGCACAATTGAGTTCGAGCAAAGGCATCGAGGTGCGCGGACTGGCGTAGTGGATGGCCTTCGCGAGGACGCCTTTGCCGGTACCGCTTTCGCCTTGAATCATGATGGTAGTGCGGTCGGCCTCGGCGGCTTTGCGGGCGACTTCGAGCATTTTGATGGTGGCGGGATTGTGGGTGACGATGCGTCCGAAATCGTAGCGGCCGCGTTCCGATTCGACGGAATCGCGCACGCGGACGCGAAGGGCGAGAACCTCTGCGGCGCGATGCAGCGTGTTCATCATGTCTTCGAGGTGGAAGGGCTTGATGAGGTAGTCGAAAGCGCCGAGCTTCATGGCCTCGACGGCGCGTTCGACGAGATGATAGGCGCTCATCATGATGACGATGGCGGTGGGATTCGAGTCCTTGATCTGGCGGAGCACTTCAACGCCGTCAATGCCGGGGAGGACGATATCGAGGAGAATCAGGTCGGGCTTCTCTTCGTGGAAAAGTTTCAGGCCCTCTTCTCCGGTGAGAGCCGTGAAGACTTCGAAGCCGTCCTGGCGAAGGCCGCGCGAAATGGTGCGGAGTGTTAGCTCTTCGTCATCGATGATGAGGGCGGAATAAGGCATTCGGATAAAGCGCTTCTGGCTCTTAGCTGTCGCCTATTGGCTAACCCTGGAATCGGCTAGTCTCTTCTTGCATGCTTCTTACATTACGATTTCGGACCTTTCTTCTTCTTTTGCTTTGTGGGACTCCTCCTGCCGGATCGGCAGGCGGATGGTGACGGTAGTGCCGTGTTTCTCGACGCTGTCGATCCGGATGTCCCCCTTGTTTCTTCTTACGTAGGTGGCGCTGATGCTGAGGCCGAGGCCTGTTCCTTTGCCGTGTTTGGTAGTAAAGAAAGGTTCGAAAACATGCGGCAGAATGTCGGAAGGAATTCCGCATCCGGTGTCGCTGACGCGAATCTCGACGCTGTCGGAGTAGGAAAGTTGGCGGGCGGAGATGGTGATGCGTCCGCCATCGGGCGTGGCCTCCGCCGCGTTGATCAGCAGATTCATTAAAACCTGTGAGAGTTGATTGGAGTCGACCAGAATATGGGGTAGGTCGTCGGGAACCTGATTTTCGGCATGTTTGCCGCGCAGAGCCGGTTGGCCTTCGAGGAAGCTGAGCGTGTCCGTCACCAGACGATACAGGCTGAGGTTGCTCAGGACGAGGGGGCCGGGACGCGCGTAATTGACGAGTCCGCGGAGGGTGGCTGAGATTCGTTTTGTGCCGGCGATGCACTGTTCGATCTCCCAACGCTGGTCGGGGTCGCTCGCGCTCTTCATTTCAAGTTCGAGGTGCGACAGGATGCCGAGGAGTGGGTTATTGATGCCGTGGGCGGCTCCCAGGGCGAGCTGGGCGAGAGTCGAATATTTTTCGTATTCGGCGAGCTGGGCCTGGAACTGGAATTTTTGCTTGTTCAGTTCGCGATCTTCGTGAAGTCGGCGAAAGATTTCTTCCTGAGCCTGATTGCGCTCGCGTTCTAACTGATGTTGCAGATCGGAGGAGCGCTTGAGAGCTTCGCAGAGGCGGTCGAGTTCGATGCGCTGAAGGCGCCAGACGATGAACATCACGATGAGAGCGACGAGGGTGAGAGGAAGGTAATAATGGGAGGCCGAGGAATCGAAGGTGACAATTGCTTTGTGGAGGAATTGGGGAAAAGCAGCTGATGCGGCGAGAAAGACTGATCCCTCGGTCCAATGCGGAGGCATGGTTTGCACACTCTTCCTTAATACACGATGGAGCGGTGGGAGAGGATTCGCAGTGATAAGGGTCACTGGGGTTGGTGAGGCCCTGAGCGCGCGCAGCACTGAAGGGGGTTAATTGAACGATTTGCAGTATTTTGCGGTATAGGGAACTCGTGCCGCCACGACCTCCGGATTCTCAAATATGGTGCAT